>OIQI01000260.1_pt1 | contig 16131 bp, 16 predicted proteins | sample 1585911 | NCBI WGS metagenome assembly OIQI01 (sample SAMN02675049, study PRJEB24791) | human gut metagenome, SKBSTL061 | isolation source: stool | host: Homo sapiens | place: USA
TTGTCAGCAACTGCCTAATTTCTGTTTGCAGGGCTTGTCGGTGAGTTTCCAGCTGCTCCAGCGTGTCAATGTTGTTCTTAGATAGAAACTCCATCTGCCGGATTCGCTGATCCAACTTGTAAGCATCCTGCCGCACGGCATAGCTGGGGCGGCGCGGCTTGCGAGGGAGTGCGCCCAACTCGTACAGGTAACGATAATACAGCGCCCGCAGCCCGGTCAGCTTGCGATGGGGCTTCTTCCCGCTGTGCAGACGGCCATGTTTGATTGTTGGTGGATTTTCCACATAAGGGTGGTAGCTTTGTGGATACAGGATGCGCGTCTGGATGGCTTCTGGCGTGTACCGCTTGCCCAGCGTTTTGAAGCGAACAAAGCGCTCCTTGCCGGGTGGGCGCAACACCGGGTATTTGCGGTTGAATCGCAGTTCGTATCCTTTATCCTGCAGTGCTGCAACAAACTGCCGCCATGTAAGGCTCTGCCGGATAGCATCGTCCACATCCTGTCGGATGGCGGTGCGCCATGTGGGCTGACCGTTTTTCTCCGCCAACCATTCGGCGTAGGGCTTTGCCACATGATTAGAGTTTTCGGTGTCGATGACGGACAGCTTATATTTTCGGCAAAGTTCATCCGACACCGCGCGAATCTGTGTTACATAGCTTTTGCCGTTGCTGTGATACTTTTTGCCGTCTATCCGGCTGACCGAGTTCCAGACAATATGCGAATGGATATGCCCGGTGTTCAGATGCGTGCCGATAACATATTCATACCGCCCGCCCAGCACACGGTCTGCCAGTTCTTGTGCAATCCGGTGCGCCAATTCCGGCGTAATCTCGTCTGCCGCAAAGCTCTGCACAAGGTGGTATCCCTGCCCGCCGCCGGTCTTGTGCCAGCGTTCTTTTGTATGCCGCATATCCGCAAACGCAGATTCCAGTGTGCAGGCAAAGGCGGTTTCATAGCAGGACTGCTCGGTTTTACTGCGGTTGGCAGCATAGCCAATCACATCTTCCAGCGATACCGCCGTGGTTTTTTCTTTGTTCATAACATAGTTCACCGTGCTGTCAAGGCGGCGCACGGGGATAATTGAGGTGTAAGCCACTCATATCTACCTACCATTTCTCGTTAATCTCATTCCAGATTTGCCGTGCCAGCAGAGTCATCTCGTCCACGCTTTGCTGCCCCGCCACGCCCGTGCTGTTGGCGCGGTGCGCAAGCTGGTTTGCGTTGTTGCACAAACCGGAAATTTGCCGCACAAGTTCCGTATGATGCGTGCAGGGGCGCGGATGGATTTCTTTGCCCAAGATTAGGGAGCGCAGGTATTCCTCGCGCGAAAATCCACTTAGTTTGACCTGTTCACAAAGATGGCGGTACTCGCGCTCGTTCAGCCGCAACGGGATAACATGACCGCGTCTGCGCATGGCGGGGGTTTGGGGATCACCCCAAAAGCGCGTTTGGATATCCAAACGCTATGCTTGCCAAACATGCCCCCCAGCGCAATTCATGACACAAGGTCGTCGCCCTCCGAAACGGCTTTCTTCAAACCGTCCAAGGTTGTGACAATGCGGTTGTATTTCTGCGCCAAACCGATCTGCGCGTTGGTGGTCGCATCCTGATTGCGGCTGCAGACCACCAGCATCGGGCAGCGCAGCAGCTTATCCCGCACAATGGCGGTGTATTCGCTGCGCTCCACGGCATCTTCCAGCACCAAATACTGGCTGTCCTGCAATTTGGGGCATACCGGCAGATAGCCCAGCAGGTACACCTCGCGGCAATAATTGCGGAGATGTTTGGAGGTCGCGCCCTCACTGGCGCAGATAAAAGCCCAAGGTCGTTTCATTTTCGTGTTTCCTTTCTGAATTTCGGGAGTGAATCAGATTTGATTCACTTTTCGGTATTTCCTGCAAAATAGTGAATCAGTTCTGATTCACTTCGGATTCAAGGGCAGTTTTCAGCCGTTCTGCACTGCGCCGGAAGTAGGCGTCCGACATTTCGACACCGACAGCCTCATAGCCTTCCTGCACAGCGGCCAGCACGGTGGTACCTGCCCCGGCAAAGGGGTCAAGGATGCGCCCACCCGGCTCGCAGATCTGCACCACATCCCGCATAAGCTGCAAGGGCTTTTCGGTGACATGGATGCGGTTCTGCGGGTTCGGGTATCGGAACACACCCGGCAGACACCCAACATTTCTCTCAAGCGGCATTTTGCCGTTGGACCCCCACACAATGTACTCGGACTGCTGGCGAAAGCGTCCTTTCTGTGGACGACTGGCGACTTTATCCCACACGGCTACACCGCGCCATGTCCAGCCTGCCCACTGCAAAGCCAGCGTCATGGCGGGCAACTGCCGCCAATCGATGAACAGGCAGACGGGCGCACCGGGCTTGGCAATGCGGCGGGCATCCTGCAGCCATGCCGCCGTCCAGAACATCCAACTCAGCTGATCCATCTGGTCAGAGTCAAAGTCGGGCAGCGCCTTTTCCTTGCTCATGCTGCTGTACTTTTCACTGGTGCTGCGGTTCTTGGTGGTCTGGCTGCTGCCGCCGCTGGCATAGGGTGGGTCGGTGATGATGGCATCGAAGCTGTTCGGTTCAAACTGGCGGATAATTTGCAGGGAATCCCCGTGCAGGATTGACCAGCAGTCACCGCCGCAGTGTTCGGGCATCTGGAAACCAGGGTCGAGAATGTTGAGCGTTTCGGGAGTGTTCTTCAAAGGCATCTTCCTTTCGTTTTATCGTTCAAAATCATGGGTACGGGGTTCTTTCGGGGGCGGTGTGCGGCTGGCTGTCTGCACAGAAACTCGGTCATCTTCGAGTACAAAGCAGTCCTGCGTCCTGTTGTCGAGCTTGGTACCGGGCAGGACAACGGCATTTCCGCGGCAGACTATATTACCGGAAATTTCGCCATAGATGCGGGCGCTGCCGTCAATGATCGGTGCGCACAAGGTTTGCTCATCCTGCCGAATCACGGCATAACCGCAGACACAGCTTTCGCCCGTGAGCAGCCCGCCGCAGACGATGGCATCATCCTGCACAGTGGCATCCCCTGTCACGGCGGCGTTCTTTCCGACATAGGCGCAGCCCTTTGCAACGGCGTGATCTGTAAGGACTGCATCCCCGCAGACAACTGCATTTTCACAGGCGATGGCATCCTCCGAAATCCACGCGCGACCCTCTTGGTCGAGGTTATCGTAGCTTTCCACATAGCCGCCGAGCATCCCGGCAAGGACATCCTCGGTCAAGTCTGTCACCGCGCGAATGCGGTGCAGGTTCGGGTTGTCGGGATGGGCGATGTCGGTGATCTCATATTTCTTCATCTGGCATCACCCCGGTCACGCTTGGGCGCGGGCGTGGGCGACAGTTCGGTTTCCACATACTCGGAAACGATGTTGAGTGCTTTCTGGTAGCTGTCGCAGGACATAACGCGGTCACGCATTTCTTTGGCTTTGTCACCTTGCCCGCTATTCTTCAGCAGCCGCGAGGCTCGCCCCATGATGGCGAAAATGTTGCCGTCCTGCCCAATCAGCTGCATCTTGGGGCGCAGAGAATTCTTTTCCGGTTTCGGGATTTTCTCAAAAGATGGCGTCATCTTGAATCCATCTTCCTGCCAGAAATGAACAGCCAACGTGCCGTCATCCACACGAATATCTCTCTGCTCAAAGCCCTCACCCCAGCCGTCGCTGTACTGACCGGAAATGTAGTTACACAGGACGGTCTGCTCATCATCGAGCAGAGTTTCTTTCAGTTCCACGGTCAGACACCCGCACAGTTTGTTGCCGCAAATTTCCACAGACGGCACAGCACTTACCACCTTGCTGCGGACGGAATCGTCCTCGTGGTAATACTGCATCAGGTCGCCGTTGAAATCTGCAATGTCCTTTTTCACGGCCTCATCAACAGCATCGGCATACTGCAGCAGGTCATGACCGTCCAGCGGGCAACCCTCATACTCGTCGTAGAACTCGTCCTCATAGTCAGGTTCATTTGGGAAAAAGTCCGCAGCCAGCGGAGAATAAAATTTCATCTGCAAATCATGTCACCTCTTTCCGCCGCACAGGTCATGGTCGATCTGCGCGGCATAGTAATTTTCTATCGTCAGCGGCGCATTGTAGAGCGCCGCCAGTAAGTATTGCTTGATGTTTCGGATGCGGGGCGGGTTGTCCTTGAGGCAATCCAGAACATACTGGATGTGTTCCGCGTTCAGCTTGAGAAATCTGGATTTTACTACCTCTGCGGGCATATTTTCGCCAGCGATGCGGATAGCCGCCCGTTTGGAACAAACCACATCCAGCATCAACTCCACCAATTCATCCAATCGCATCGTATCCATCGGGTTATTCTGCGCCAAAATCGGATACTCGATATTTTTCAGCAGCAGGGCGCGGTACTCTGCCCGCTGGTTCGCCGCGCGGATAGGATTCGATACGTTATTTGTTTCTTCTTTCTTTATTTCTTTAGTATTTAATTGTGCAGGATTTTCCTGTACAGGTTTTTCCCGTTTAGGCTCTACCTGTTTTGGTTGGGCACACTTAGACGCAGCTTCTTCGGGACCCTGTTCCGGGGGCTGCGGCTGCTCTAAAACCGTGTACTCCATACCGCGCATCTGACCGTTCTTGTCGCGGATGCGGCGGCGGATAATATACCCCGCCGCTTCTAACTCGCGCACGGTGGCACACACGCTGTCCACGCCTTCTTTGCAGATGGACGCCAGCCCTCGCGTGGTATAATCCCAATCTTCGGGCAGAGACAGCATCAAAGATAAAAGCCCCTTCGCCTTGAGCGAAAGAGCCTTGTTGCGCAGATGGTGGTTGGACATAATGGTATAATTTTGCGTCTTTTGTACACGGAACACAGCCATAACGATTTACCTCCTGTTTATGCCCTATAAGTGGGCGAACGATTTCTGACTTTCATGTTGATTTCTCTCTCTATCGGCAAGGCGCCGCGCGGTGGGCGGCAGTTCTTGCCATCAGGTTGTTTTTTGCCATATCAGCGTAATCTCCATTCTCGATGTCGGGCGGCAGGTCATGCACGGTGTAGCGGTCAGCGTAGATTTTCCGGATGCCGACACTCGCCATACGCCCTTTGGCATCGTTGTCCAGCCGCAGTTCTATCGTGGTGATCTCCGGGTGCTGGCGCAGAAATTCCTGTAACGCCAGCGGCTCTTTGCCGGAGGATGAAACCCCGCCCAGCGACAGACGGTATTTATCTGCAACATCCCCGCAGAGCGTCATCTCTGCCATGGCATCTATGGCGGCTTCAAACACGGCCACGGTAGTGCCGGGCTGCATCGGCGGGATGCAGAAACCGTACTGTTTCTGACTGCCGGGAGCCTCCCTCTTGAACGGTTTCCCATAGTCATAAATACCGCGCAGAGCCGCATATTTCGGCACACCCTGCGGGTCTTTGCCCAAGAAAACACAGTTGTGGTATTCTGCACTTTCGTACAGAATTTTTCTCTCAATACAGTAGCGAATCGTGGGTAATGAGATGCCGCGCCCCAGCAAATACCGCGTCACACGGTCATTATTCGGTGCAGGGTTCGGCAGACGGAACGGCGGGCGCTCGCGCTCCACCGCTTCATGCTGCACGGGGATGTACATCGGGCTTTCCTCGCATAACAGCTGCACCGCCTCTACAAACGGTACACCTTCCACATAAATCAAATATTTCAGCGCCGACTTGCCGCCGATGTCGCGGCTTTTCCAGTGCCACACACTGGATTCGCCGTTTATCTTGAAGCTGTCATGCTCCGCAAGCTGGTACTCGCCCCGCGCACTGCTTTTCACCAGCGAACCGGGGCGGTACCGCCGCAGGAACTCGATTGCCGTCATCTGATTGGCGGCATGGATCTGTTCTTTGCTGACGCGCGGCAATTACACAATGTAAGCGGCGAGGTCGCTCATATGTTCAACATTTTCCCACGGAAAATCCTCGCGCCCGAAATGCCCGCCCGCCGCCGTGCGGCTGTAAATGGGGTTCAGCAGGTTCAACTGTTTGATGATGCCCGCAGGGGTCAGGTCATACGCCTTGCGCACTGCTGCAGCCAAACAGTCATCCTCGCAGATGCCGGTGCCGAAGGTGTTCACATCCACCATGACGGGGTCTTTTTCCCCGATGGCATACGCCAGCGTGACCTGACAACGATTGGCAAGATGGGCGGCGACCATGTTTTTGGCAATGTACCGCGCCATATATGCGCCGCTGCGGTCTACCTTGGTGGCATCCTTGCCGCTGAACGCACCGCCGCCGTGGGGTGCAAATGTGCCGTAGCTGTCCACCATGAGCTTGCGCCCGGTCAAGCCGGTATCGGCATCCGGGCCGCCCTGCACAAACTTACCGCTGGGGTTCAGGATGATTTCCGCATCGTCGGCGGGCATACCGTCAAAGGCCAGCGGAAACACATACTCGTCCAACAGATCCGCCAGCTTGTCAATATCGGTATCCTCTTTGTGCTGAACCGATACAACCACCGTGGTGATGCGCACGGGGGTATCACCGTTGTATTCCATCGTGACCTGCACCTTGCCATCCGGGCCGATGTCGGGGATAACGCCGGTCATGCGGGAGATTTCCAGCAGTGTCACAAGGCGCTGGGCGGCAACCACCGGCATCGGCAGGTATTCGGGCGTTTCGTTGCAGGCGTAGCCGACCATAACCCCCTGATCGCCCGCACCGAGGGTGTCCTCGTCCTCTCCCTCAGCCAATTCCGGCTCGACAGCGCCCGCAATGTCGGGGCTTTGGTCGTGGATGTAGCAGTCGATCTGGTACGCTTTCGGGTCATAGCCGACATCCCGCAGGGTGTCGCGGACGATGTTGAACACATCCGGCTTAGCGCTGGTCGTGATTTCGCCTGCTACAATGATGTGACCGTGGGTTGCCATGACCTCACAGGCCACGCGGCTGGCGGGATCATACTGCAGACAGGCGTCCAGCACGCTGTCGGCAATGAGGTCGCACAGCTTGTCGGGATGGCCGCGCATGACGGATTCTGCGGTGTAAAAGCGGGGATGCTCGTTTTCTTTCATGGTTTCGGTGTTTTCAAAAATGTCGTTCATTAGTTCTTCTCCTTGCTTGTTGGATGATTTCGGACAAAGAAAAAAGCCCGCAGGCGGGCTGCGAGCTAGGATGGTAATATTCATATCAGCGCTCCGGGGATTCTTTTGTTTTGGGCGGCGGAGCCATAACGCGGGTATATTCTTCCGGCGTGGTGTGTTCCACGCACAGGGTCTTGCCCAGCAGGAAAAACAGCTGCGGATCATGGTACAGTTCCTCGTAGCTCTTCATCTGCTGCGGGGTAAGGTCAGTAAAATCGTTGCTGGTCAGCCCGCAGACAAAAAATGTGCCGTGGATAATGTCATAGTCGCTCAGCATACGGTTCAGCGGCAGGTTTTCTGCAATGCCGTTGTCATTACAGACGTTATGTGGTGCACCACATAACGTCTGTAATGCGTAGTTATATGTTATGTGTAGCATAATTGACATCTCCTTTCGTACCTCCTGATTTCATTTGTATTTTAGCCGGTAGCTTTTTGTGATACTCTACATAATGTAGAGACACAATGCTCTGCAAATAACATCAGGAGGTTTTATAATGTCTGAAGCAACAATACCAATCAAGGAATTGATGGAAAAGACCGAGCAATGGCTACTCGGTCAGGGTTACAAGAAAAGTACTCTTGGGTTTTATAGAGCTACATGGAACAGATTTCTTTCGTATTCAGCCTCTCCCGCTTATAGCCGTGAAACTGCAGAGCAGTTTTTGCTTCAATACTTCGGAGTCGATGTCCACGCTATAGATCAGACTCTTGACGGTCGAATGCGCCATGCACGGCGTCACATGAATGCATTGGACGAGATTTTTCGCACGGGAACAGTGTGCCGCCGTAAAGTTTATGGCGTTGCTTCTATTGATGACGATTGTTTCGATAAGTTTTTTTCCGACTACTTGAGTTATTGCAAAATGCAGAATTTTTCGAGATCGTGGATGGACAACACAATAGCAGCATTGAGGCTTTTCTTGCTTGCTGTTCATTCATCAAACACACAGAACATCAAAAGCATAAATGCGGAGACTATCAACTGTTTTTCCACGGCTATGAGCAATGCTTCAGAAATATGCATGAATGTTCGTAGAGCAAGATGCCGACAAGTTGGTGCTTACCTGCACTGGCTTTATGACCACAAATATACGGATTTGGATTATTCCCTTCAACTCCCAAACTTCAAACGCACTGCACCCCAGATTCCACAGGTATGGAGTCCTGAAGAAATCGACAAGATTCTTGCAGTCATCGATACTGCCAATCCAGTTGGAAGGCGGAATTACGCGATTTTTCTGCTTCTTGCAAGAACAGGGTTAAGGATAAGCGACGTTTTGGGACTCAAATTTTCAAATATTAACTGGAAGGAAAACTGCATTTCACTTTCTCAGCAGAAGACAGGGAACGCCTTGAGTCTGCCACTCAGCAAAGAGCTAGGTATGGCGATTATTTCTTATTTGCAAGATGGCCGCCCACAGTCCTCCTCGGCTTTTATCTTTCTGAGCCATAACGCACCGTTTCAGCCATTGGGTGAGCATAACAATTTCAATCCGGAATTTCATAAGTATTTACGCAGAGCAGGGATTGCTATCCCAACAAAGAGGCACACAGGCGTACACACTATCCGCCATTCGTTTGCCACAAATATGCTGAGAAAAGGCACTCCGGTGCAGGATGTGTCCCAAATCCTCGGTCACAGTAACATCAGTGTAACAGAAACCTACTTGCGGGTCGATATTGAACATATGCGGTTATGTTCGCTGAGTTTGGAGGGATTACTATGAAACAATTTACTTTCACAAGCCAGCTTGCGCCAATAATATGGAAATATCTGGAATCTCGACAAAATGAGGGATATACCTCCGTGCATTGCGGCTATTATATGCAGGAACTGGACTGCCTTTCAAAGGAACTCTCGGATGCCCCCGTGGTGACAAAAGAGCTTATTGACGCATGGGATTTATTAAAGCCATATCTTTCAAACCGTTCGAAAATAGTCAGACATAATGCGATACGCGCTTTTGCAAAATTTGCATACACGCAGGACGGAATCTCCTATGTCCCGGATACCAGCAAACTAAAGAACAGTTCGACTTTTACCCCGCATATATTTACTGTTGAAGAAATACGGCGATTATTATATGCAGCAGATAATCTGCCGGTCAGGAATAATGCGCCAACAAGGCATCTGGTCATACCTGCTGTTATCCGGCTTTTATATTGCTGTGGTTTTCGTATAGGTGAGGTGCTCCGGCTAAGAGTGAAGGATGTCGATTTGGATACAGGCATTATTACTGTACACAACGGGAAAGGAGGTAAGGATAGACTTGTCCCTGTCCACAATAGCGTAATAGAGTATCTCCGAAGCTACTCTGCTCAGTTACCAGATGAAAGAGAATGGTTCTTTCCATCTGCTTGTGGCCATTATTCTATTAAAACAATCTATGATAATTTTCGCGAGCTGCTATTCGCATGCAATATTCCTCACACCGGCAATGGCCCTCGTGTGCATGATTTTCGATATCCAAACTTAAATAAAATCCAAACCTTTTGCAGATGGCGCAGGAAATACGATACATAACACGTGAAAAGGTTTGGATTTTATTTTTATCCTTTCTTTCGGACACCGCAGAAATTTACGAGAGAGCCATCAGAGTTTTTCCATTTTGCAGATACTTTTTTATCGTTCTCATCTTCTAAAGTAGCAAGTGCTTTTGCTTTCTCCTCAGTTGTGATGTCAAGATAGATCATCGTAGTCTGGAGCTGTTCATGGCCAAGCAAAAAGGAAATCTGTACGATATTCATTCCATCCTCCAGCCAGTGAGAAGCCTTCGAATGCCTGAATTGATGGGCATGGAGATCCAGTGGCACATCTCTGCAGTTTTCATGGGCTGCCTTTGCATACTTTTTCAGCATCTTGCTGATGGCAGGCTGAGTCATTTTTCCGTGACTTCCGGTGTTCCTCGAATAAAAAACATAGGCCTCCGGATCAGGTGTTTCCCCATGGAACTCTCTTAAGTACCTTGTTAAATGTGCAACGACTTTTGGCAACAGGTAAAGAGTGCGGATCTTGCTTCCTTTTCCGATAATGACAATGTATGCTTTTTCGGCGGATAGATGAAGTTGATCGTTCTTCATCGATAGTATCTCATCCAACCGGGCGGCAGTGCTGTATAAGAGGATGATGAATGCCAGATCCCTGCGTCCGCATTTGCTTGAAGGATCAGGAGCCTCCATTAATGCCTTTACCGCTTCCCGGGTCAGGCCCTCCACTTTCTTTTTCAGGCATTTCCTTCGGGGGATTTCGGATGCTTCCAGATAAAGATGCAGGTAAGCAGCGTCACGCCCGCTGAGATATTTTAAAAATGCACGCAGGGCTGCCAGCCTGTTATTACAGCTATCCGGGCTGTTTTTTCTCGATTTTTGCAGCCAGGCAAGCCACTCTTCTATGACTGTATGGTGGAACGCATCGGCACTGAGGCTGCCACATTGAACCTTTTTTTCTTCTTCGAGGTATGTCAGGTACAACGCCAATGTATCCCGGTATGATTTCAATGTGTTCATGCTATCTGTTTTCTGAGAAAGGACATAGTTGTTCAGGAATTCTGAAATATACCCGGCAATCCGGATACTTTCCTTAGTAGGTTTCTTCATCCAGTGGCACCTCCGGTATCATCCACTCAGAACTGTTTTCTGTCTGCTCTTTTATGATCTCAGAAAGACCGGGAACAATGGAATAGTAGTATTTTGTGCTTTCGAGCGTTGTATGTCCCATACTCTTGCTCAGATATACAAGTTTGTCATGGAATTCAAAACCATAGCCTGTCCATTGGTTGAGGTTTGTTACAGCATAATGGTGGCGGAATTCGTAGGCGGTGGCGTGGGATGTATTGGCTTTGCGCCATAACAGGTTGAAATTTTTTGTTACCCATCCCCTGTTGAAATGGGAATTCCTTATGGAAGGGAAGAAATATTCCCTCTCCGGCACGATGCCGTTAATGGCTGCATCATATCTGCGCATGATCTCCAGCATGGAATCGTGCAAAACAATGTAGTGCTGGTCATGCCCCTTGGAATACTGGATATCCAGTATCCCTCTCCTCAGATCCACATTTTCCCTGAGGAGTAGCCGGGCTTCATTTGTACGGATCCCACTGCTGTAAAGAAGCCTGAAAAACACAGAGACAGACATTTTTCTTATAATGGTTTCTTTCCTGCTGTTGATGACCGGTATGCTGTCACATTCATGGAAAAACCGGATAAGTTCTTCCTCTGTAAAGGCATGCGGGAGGTATCTCCGCCTTTCTTTCCGGGGAATCTGCGGCGGCTGAACATTGGACAGGCCCCGCATGTTCAGAAAACGAACGAAGCTGTCTACCACATAGATCCTCGACCTGCAGGAGTTGTTGGTTTCCGTCCTCCGCTGACGGCACCAGCCATCAACCATTTCCTGTGTCAGTGCGGTAGCACACGGATCATTCGCGTGGCAGTAATGGTCAAACAGCATCAGGTTTTCCTCATAGGAAGAATCATTCCATCGCTGGGATGCCTGCCGGTACCTTATAAAGCTATGGATCTGTGGGGAAAGGAACGAACGGAATTCTTTCATATGGACAGCACCTCCTTTGCCAGGGAGAACTGCTCCACACTCAGGGCGCATTCCTTTAAATGTACAAAATCTGCCCTTAGATAAGGCTCAAGGGAATCGGGAGCTGTATGTCCGAGAGTCTGTGTGATCACAGACTGTGGTATATCGTTTTCCAGCATAGAGGATGCCAGGTTATGCCGGAAGATGTGTGTCCCCTTCCTGTCTCCTGGATTCTGCCGCACTCCTGCAATCCGACAGATTTTTGTTACGATGTTTGCAATTCCCTGGGTAGACAATGGTGAAAAGGGATGTGTTTCTGTCAGGAACAGGCGGGGGCAGCCGGTATCCGGCCTTTCCGATTCCAGGTAATCATATATGGCATTCCCCACAACAGCAGAAAGCGGAAGTTCTAAGGGTACGGATGTTTTCTGCTGTGTAACCAGTATCCGTTCAGTTTCCCAGTCAATGGAATGGAAAGTAAGCCCGGCGATGTCACAACCCCGAAGCCCCGTAAAAAGGAGCAGGAGGAGAATCGCCCGATTACGTGCAGAAACTTCGCCTTTTTCTGCTGCTTCCCGTAGAAGCCTGACCTCATCCTGCGTAAGATACTGGATATTTTTTCTGTTTTCTCTTAGCACAGGCAGGAAACTGAGCACCTTCCGACATTGTGCTGCTTTCCAGTTAAGCCCTGCCTTGAACACTGCTGCAATGTTTTTCTTGTAAGAACAGCTTCTTTGCAAAGAACCATCTTCTGCGAGAAAGAATGACAGGACATCCTCTTCCGTTATTGCATCCAGACACTGGGCACCCCGTTGCTGCATCTGATGTAAAAAAGATGCTGCATTGAGTGCTTCACCCCGTATGGTCGATTCCTTCTTTCCCCGTTTTTTCTCATATATACGGTAAAAATCAATCAATTCTCTGAATTCGGAACAAAGCAGATGATAGGATCCCCTCTCAAACAAGGTATGTCGGCTTCTGCCATCAGGCATGCGGCCGAAGTCATCAAACTGCTCCAACGCCCCGATGATAGTTCTTTTGTTTCGCAGATAGTCTTTAGAATGCGGAGCTTTTAAGTAATCAAGGTAAACATCCCGATAGGACTGCCAGTCGTGGCTGTCTGCTTTAGCCAGTATACGGTTGATCTCCTCCCTGAACCGGCGTATGTAAGTACTGGAATAACCATTGTTTTCCATGAAGGAAAGAAGCTCTTCATGGTGCTCTTTTAAGTTTTGTAAATCCATGGTATGACCTCCCTTTTTGTTATAAGGGAATCATACACCAAAAATAAAATCCAAACCTTTTCAGATGCTATTTATTGCATTTCCTGCATCATATGCAAAAGGTTTGGATTTTATTTAAGTTTGGATATCTGAAAAAATCCAAACGTTTGGATTTTCTCCGGCATTCCTTTGCGGTCCACATTCTAAACAAATGGAGTTCCGAAGGGAAAGACATATATACCTGTTTGCCGATTCTCCGCACTGCTCTTGGGCATGACCGAATTACAACAACCGAAAAATACTTGAGGCTTATCCCGGAAGCCTATATGGAAGTCACCGAACCATTCAATGACCGATTCCATACCATTACAGAGGTACTTTGCAATGAGGAATAGATGCAGCTACGCCGGTTTAGTCTCCGCATACTTTAGCGTGTATCTGGCAGGAACTAAAAATGTCAGTACAAATACAATTTACTCTTACCGGGACACCTTTGTTATTTTTCATGGCTACCTTGAAAAGTATTGTGGCTTTAAATTAGAGAAAATGCTTTTTAACGACCTTTCCCGCGAACTGATTCTTGAATTTCTACAATATCTTGAAACTGAACGCAAATACAGTATATCTTCTCGAAACCAACGACTTGCTGCGCTGAAGTCATTTGCAAAATATGTACAAATTGAATGCCCGGATGAAATGATTCTGTGTCAGCGCATTCTTTCAATTGACAGCAAAAAAGCAGCAAAGCCGACGGTTCAATATTTGAGTAACCAGCAAACCGATATTCTAATGGAACAGCCTGATATTTCCACGCCAAAAGGTCGCAGAGATTTGGCGATGCTTCTTCTCCTTTACGATTCAGCTGCACGAGTGCAGGAACTTTGCGATTTAAGAATCTGCGATATCCGAATAGATTCACTACCGGTTGTACATTTATTAGGGAAGGGGCGAAAAAGTCGAGATGTTCCGCTTACCAAACCGTGTGCACAGGTATTGCGCCAATACATTTGTGAGAACCATCTTGATATACCAGAACGCCGCAATGACCAGCTGTTTACAAATCCGCAAGGGAAAAAGTTGACTCGCAGCGGTGTTTCCTACGTGCTAGCAAAATATATCCACAAAGCAAATACTGCGGTGGGTTCATTTTTTCCGCAGATTACACCGCATTGTCTCCGGCATTCTAAAGCAATGCATCTTGTTGAGGCAGGCAAAAATCTCATTTATATTCGTGACTTTTTAGGGCACGAATCTATTGAGACAACACAGGTTTACGCAAAAGCTAATCCCGAAGCCCGGCGCAAGGCATTAGAAACAATGGACACGAGGATGAATACGCCTGCCATGCCGGATTGGAACGACGACCCTGACTTAAAGTCGTTTTTAAAGACCTTGTAGAAAATTATGCTGAGATTTCTGGTGAACAGTCTCGAAGTAACGTCTGTTCTAAAAGATTCTCAGCATAACTTTTTTCTGCGCATAACAAGCCTTATGTTGAGCTCAACATAATGCCTTGAACCTACATTCTGTGTTCTACCATGGCACAGTCGAGTGGCGGCTGTTCAACTCCACGTTGCACGCAGGCGAAGTCAAAGCCAGCATCATTCTGGCTATGGCGATCTCGGCGCAGGGCATCAACCAGAAGTACACGCAGTTCCGAAAAACGCCCATCGGGGATAATCCGGCGTTCACTTTCCGCACCTTTCTGCTGCGGCTGGGGCTGATCGGCCCGGAGTATAAGAATGTGCGAATGCACCTGCTGAAGAACCTGCCCGGTGACAAAGCGTGGCGGCACGACAAGTCGCTGTATCCCAGCAATCAACCACGGCCCCGCACGAACGAGGCCAGATAGGAGAAGAAATGTCGAAAAAAGAATATTTTGCCTATGGTTCCAATCTGAATTTTGAGCAGATGGCTTACCGATGCCCCGAAGCAACAGTGGTGGGTACAGCCAAGCTGGACGGCTATGAGCTGGCGTTCCGGCGCGGCTACCTGACAATTTTGCCCAAAGAGGGCGCAAGCGTTGAAGGGCTGATCTGGTCTGTCACCGACCATGACGAATCTCAGCTTGACTGTTACGAGGGCTACCCGACATTCTATGACAAGGAGACCCTGACGGTCACGGATGCAGATGGTACGCCGCACGAAATTATGGTGTACACGATGAACGCACCGTACCGCGACCAATTGCTCCCTGTCAGCAGCCGCTACAATGCGGTTGTTTTGCAGGGGTGTCTGGATGCGGGCATCTCTCCGCAGCAGTTCTATGATGCTGACGAAAAATACCGCAAAGCCTACAAGGCCAGAGCCGCGCCTGCCCCTAAGAAACACGCTCCCGAACGCTAACCAAGCCCGCTGCAACCCGCAGCGGGCTTTTTCTTTTGCAACAAAAGGAGAACCAGTATGAAAAACAAACACAGAATAAAGCAGGGATTGTCGCTGCTGCTGGCGGGAGGGATTGCGCTCACAAATCTGGGCGCAGCGCTGCCCGCTTTTGCAGAGGATGCCGCAGCCACACCGGAAACAGCTTCAGCGGCCACACCGGAAACCGCTGAAGCCAATGTCGCGATACCGAATCTTTCGCAGATCACTGAAAATCTGTACGACGATCTACCGGACGCGCCTACCGGCAGTTACCTTGGCAGCATGGGTCTGCCCGTGGCAACCGGCGAGACAAAAATCGGTATCTCCGCGTGGGTTTCTGACCTGTATGACGGCGTAGATGCCCATATGGATGCCGATGCGCTGAACGCAGATGAGAACACGGTCTCAATCGGCAAAACCCCCGGCACAGACTATGCCATTGTTCCGCTGTTGGCGCAGGTCGAATACCCGGCAGACGGTGCGGTATCTGAAATCATACTGCCGGACGGTGTAGAGCTTTTAAGCTACCGCTCCACCGATTATGAGCCTATCCCGGCAGACGAGCAGGAGCGGGCTGAAATCCTGCACCATACATACTCGGAGCAATCGGCGGCAGCAACCGGCCTGTATGTGAAAGCCTCTGCCGATTTTACGGCGCAGCTGGTCTATACGGATTCGGACGGCAGTTCGCAGTCAAAAGCTATCCAAGTACAGATCAGCGAGGATGCCGCACCCACACAGATGTATGCCGACACCGGCGATGACGGCATTGCCGCCTATGCTGCAGGACCGACTCCGCCGTATGCCACCGGCAAAATCACAAGCATCGCCAAAGAGGGCGGAACTTGGCTGATTTGGTTCAACGGGCAGGAAGCCTACTGCTGCAGCCACGGCCTGAACGGCCAGCCCAAGGGCTGCCCCA
>OIQI01000305.1_pt1 | contig 14492 bp, 8 predicted proteins | sample 1585911 | NCBI WGS metagenome assembly OIQI01 (sample SAMN02675049, study PRJEB24791) | human gut metagenome, SKBSTL061 | isolation source: stool | host: Homo sapiens | place: USA
CCAACAAATTTGACTTTATCACCAATCCTATAAAGTTCAGAAACGAAATCAATGCACAAATTCAATAAGAATAAGTGAAAAGCATTTAAAGAAATACAAAGAGAACGGGTATAAACACGCTTTTGCACATACATCCATACAAGGCTATACCTACGTACGTACGAGCTTATGCGTATGTATATGTAAAATGCCTCAGTCCAGAATAAAATTCCATATCAAAGACAAGGGCGTTTTAAAAAAAGATCAAGAGCTTTTTAAAAAAGATAACCGCCTTTTTTTAAAAGAACAAGAGCTTTTTTTAAAATGTCTTGTTCTTTTTTACCGCTGCCGCGAATCCGTAAGCTATCATTTCGTGGAAGTTTCCTCTTTCATGCGCATTTCTTACGAGGAAAAGGCTTGAAAACGCCCTACTTTATACCAGGCAGGAACTGTCTATAAAAAAGAATATATGGCTGACAGCAAGCATATTATGTGAAAATCAACTTCAAAACGTAGTGAGGGCATGAGAGTATAAGTGAGAGCAATTTTTTTTACCATTATCATATAAGTCATTCATAATAAACCCATTATACATACAGTGAGAGCATGAGGGGCATAAATACCCCGAACTTTCTAATGAAAAAATATGCTTATTTTTGCCATGCACCAAAAACAAAAAATCCCCGTAAAGTATTAATTTACAGGGATTTTCTTTGTTTTGCAATTCTTTCCAGCGGAGAGACAGGGATTCGAACCCCGGGTACCTCGCAGTACAACGGTTTTCAAGACCGCCGCAATCGACCACTCTGCCACCTCTCCAAAACTTCCTTTCAGAAGTGCTTTTTGTTGAAAGCGTTGCAAAGGTACGACTTTATTTTAAATATGCAAGACTTTTGAACAAGAAAAATTAAAGGTTTTATTATATTTGCACTCTCAACCGAAAAAAAGCATATGAAACTAAAATGTCTTTTCTTACTGTTACTTTTGGGAATATCCTTTTGTGTACATGCACAAAAGCGCCCCGTCATCCTTGAGAAACAGTTGGAGATCATTAGGAAAGAACCTGATAACGGGGATGCATTAAAGTTTCTATGCCAATACTATTTAAATAAAGGAGATTATTCCAAAACCATCACTTACGCTGAGATTATGAAAAACGTAGCGGACAAGACTAAAAATCCTCTACTCCAACTCTATTCATATATCTACCAAGCACAAGCACAAATGATGAGCGGACGGGAAAAAATAGCCAAAAAAAACTTGAACCTTTCTCTTGAACTAGCAACCAAACTGAATAATGACTCCACCCTTTGTTCCGTCTATGGTAGTCTCGGACTCTACTCTGCAAATATTGAAACCGATTATTACCGTGCCATACGATGGCTTTATAAAGGTATCCAATTGGCACAACAAAATAATTTCCAACAACAATACGCTTTGCTTTTAGGCAATTTAGCAAATATCTATTACCTCAAAAAAGATACAGCCGGCATCAAATACGCATTAGAATGTTATGAATTAGGACACAGTATGCGTAATCCATACATCATTTATTCCGGTGCAGTAAATTCTGCCTATATGTATTTTTTAATGAAACAGAATGAGGAAGCAATGAAATATATACATGAAGCCGAAACATTGATGCTGGAAAATGATTTCTACGACCAAGCCCATACCTACAATCTTTTTGGCAATATATTATATGATATGGGTGAATATGCCCAGGCCTTGGAATATTACAAAAAAGCCATGAAGGACAAACAGGCGGCACAAACTTCCTCTATTGTCTATGCCCATTTGGGATATGCACGTATACTAATGCAGCAAAACAAACAACTAGAAGCTATTTTATTGTTAAAACAAGGAATAGCTATTTCTTATGCACGCGTCAACGCCATCCATCGCAATGAACTATACGAAAATCTGTCCACCTGCTATGAGCAATTGCACCAATATCATGACGCACTGAAATATTATAAAATATTCCGTTTGGAAAACGACAGTCTTTTCAACAAGGACAAAGAAAGAGATTTAAGTGAAATGCGATTCAAATACGACTCTGAGCGGCAGGAAAATTTGATAAAACAAAGCAAACTGGATGTAATGCAGAAAGAACAGCGTATACAACAACAGACATTTATTCTTATTATCATTGTGATTGTTCTAGGATTGCTTTATTACCTCTACCACCGTAAAAACAAACTTTATTTAAGTATAGTCAAGCAAAATCAAGAAGCAATCAAAAGAGAAACGGAACTGAATCGCCGTATAAAAGAATTGGAGACCAATGCCCCCTCCATGGTTTCTACTTCCGAAAAGTATGCTTCCTCCTCACTCACCGATGAGAAAAGTTTAGAACTTTTCCGTACATTAGAGCGTATTATGAGAGAAGAAAAAATTTACAAAGACAATTTTATAACAAAAGACAAAGTAGCGGAAATACTAGGAACTAACCGTACTTATTTATCACGTATCATCAATGAACAATCCAAATTATCCTTCACTCATTATGTAAATCGTTTCCGTATTGAAGAAGCTATCCGTCTATTATCCGACCCCAATAACGAAACTCCGCTGAAAGCCATTTCTACAGAGCTGGGATTTAACTCCATTTCCACCTTTTATAACCTTTTCCAATCCTCTGTGGGAATGACCCCCTCCCAATATAGAAACAAAGTTATGGAACTCCAAAAAGAGCAATAGATTATCTTTTTGCTCTATTTTTTATTCTGAAAACAGCAATTGCCGATATTAATATAGGTATAAAGAGGCATATCTAAGATATTATCCCTTACTTTGCGGTATGAACATTAATCAAAATTTAAATAATACGTAATGAAAAAGAAGTTTTTTTTAAGTTGCCTCTTAATCGTTATGGCATTGCTTCCGGCAGTTGCCCAGATTCAAGATCCGGTACAATTCAAAACCGAGTTAAAGACGATTTCCGATACGGAAGCACAAATAGTATTCACTGGTAAGATTGACGCCGGATGGCACGTTTATTCCACGGACCTTCCTTCGGGAGGTCCTATCTCCGCTACTTTCAACGTAGACAAGATAGAAGGAGTAGAATTAGTAGGAAAGCTCACTCCACAAGGTAAAGAAATTGAAAACTTCGACAAGGTGTTTGAAATGAAATTACGTTACTTTGAGAACACTGCCATTTTCATTCAGAAACTAAAAATAACGGGCGCTACCTATATGATAGAAGGTTATATGGAATTCGGTGCCTGCAACGATGAAAACTGTCTGCCTCCTACTGAAGTTTCTTTCTCTTTCTCCGGAAAAGGAGTTGCCGCTGCTACTACAAGCAAGACTACTGAACCCGCAAAAACAGAAACAGCCATAACGGAAGTTCCTGTAGCGGAAACAGCTACTGCAACTACCGCAACAGATAGTGCTACAACTGCCGCCCTGATCGGCAATGACACTGCTGTCCAAGATTATTGGACTCCGGTTATCCAAGAGCTGAACGCATTTGGCGAAACGACATCACAACAAGACCGTTCATGGATTTACATCTTCTTTGCCGGGTTTATCGGTGGATTACTTGCCTTATTTACGCCCTGTGTATGGCCTATCATCCCAATGACGGTAAGTTTCTTTTTAAAACGTAGCAAAGACAAAAAGAAAGGAATCCGTGATGCATGGACATATGGTGCTTCTATCGTAGTGATCTATGTATTATTAGGTCTTGCCATAACCTTGATATTCGGTGCCAGTGCCTTGAATGCACTTTCCACAAATGCTATTTTTAACATATTCTTCTGCTTGATGCTAATTGTATTCGCAGCCTCTTTCTTTGGAGCATTCGAACTTACTCTTCCTTCAAAATGGAGCAATGCAGTAGACAGTAAAGCGGAACAGACCAGTGGTTTGTTAAGTATCTTCCTGATGGCATTCACCCTATCTTTGGTTTCATTCTCATGCACAGGTCCTATCATCGGCTTTTTGTTGGTAGAAGTTTCCACTACAGGTAGTGTAGTTGCCCCTGCTATCGGCATGTTAGGTTTTGCTCTTGCATTAGCGTTGCCATTCACACTGTTTGCCATGTTCCCGTCTTGGCTGAAATCCATGCCTAAATCCGGTGGTTGGATGAATGTAATTAAAGTAGTATTAGGTTTCCTTGAGCTCGCATTTGCTTTGAAATTCCTGTCGGTTGCTGACTTGGCTTATGGATGGGGAATTCTAGACCGTGAAACATTCCTTGCTTTGTGGATTGTGATTTTCGCTTTGCTAGGCTTCTATTTGCTGGGTAAGATCAAATTCCCTCACGATGATGATGATGATAAAGTAGGTGTTGCCCGTTTTTTTATGGCTCTTATCTCACTTGCATTTGCTGTATATATGGTACCGGGCTTATGGGGTGCTCCTTTGAAAGCTGTCAGCGCATTTGCTCCTCCCATGAATACACAAGACTTCAACTTATATACCAATGAAGTACATGCGCAGTTTGATGACTACGATGCCGGTATGGAATATGCAAAACGTACCGGAAAACCGGTAATGCTCGACTTTACAGGTTACGGATGTGTAAATTGCCGTAAAATGGAAGCCGCTGTATGGACTGATCCGAAAGTAAACAAGTTGATGACTGAGGACTATGTACTGATAACATTGTTCGTTGATAACAAAACCCCGTTGCCCGAACACATCAAAGTGATGGAAAACGGTAAGGAACGTACACTACGCACGATCGGTGATAAATGGAGTTACTTGCAACGTTCTAAATTCGGTGCCAACGCACAACCTTTCTATGTATTGATTGACAATGAAGGAAAACCGTTGAATAAATCATATTCATATGATGAGGATATAGATAAATATGTTGACTTCCTCCAGACCGGATTACAAAACTATAAAAAATAACCAAAGTGTGTCAAAAGTCGAAGGGGTGTCAAAACTAAATAAACCTATCATTCTATTCATTCAGAATATTCTTTAATGAAAAATATTCTGAAAATCAACGAAAAGGAAAAGACAAACGAAATGATAGTTTTATTCGAGTTTTGATACACTTTCAAAAAGATTTTTGCAAGACCCCTTAATAATTATCTACTATGATCGCCAAACCAGAAAGAGAGCAAATCATTGCCCTTATAAATCGCGAGGTCGTTCCGGCTATCGGGTGCACAGAACCCATAGCCGTAGCCCTTTGTGTAGCAAAAGCAACAGAAACACTAGGTAAAAGACCTGAAAGGATTAAAGCTTTACTCAGCGCCAATATTCTTAAGAACGCCATGGGAGTAGGCATCCCGGGAACAGGAATGATTGGGCTACCTATCGCTATCGCCTTAGGGGCATTAATCGGAAAATCCGAATATCAATTGGAAGTCTTAAAAGACAGCACTCCTGACGCCGTAGCAGAGGGTAAAAAACTAATTGACTCACAAGCTATCTCTATCGGGCTGAAAGAGAATATAGAAGAAAAGTTATATATCGAAATTATCTGTGAAGCTGATGGTGATACAGCGACGGCCATTATTGCTTGCGGGCATACCAATTTTATATATGTGGCCCTAAACAACCAAGTTTTACTAAACAAACAAACTACCTCCACCTGCAATGAGGATGCAAAAGAGCCGGAGTTGAACTTGCGGAAAGTGTACGATTTTGCCACCACCACACCATTGGATGAAATTCGTTTTATTCTTGAAACCAAACGTTTGAACAAAGCAGCGGCAGAACGTTCTTTCAAAGGAAACTACGGTCACGAATTAGGCAAAATTCTGAAAAGTAGCAAAAGTGAAGAACAAATATTGGGAAGTAATACATTTACCCACATCCTTTCTTATACCTCGGCAGCTTGCGATGCACGTATGGCGGGAGCCATGATTCCTGTCATGAGCAATTCGGGAAGCGGGAACCAAGGAATTACAGCTACCTTACCGGTAGTAGTCTATGCCGAAGATAACCATAAATCAGAAGAAGAATTGATCCGCGCACTGACACTCAGTCACCTAACAGTGATTTACATCAAACAAAGCTTGGGGCGTCTGTCTGCACTATGCGGTTGTGTAGTAGCTGCAACAGGTTCTAGCTGTGGTATCACTTATTTGATGGGAGGCACTTATGAGCAAATCACTTTTGCTGTACAGAATATGATCGCCAACCTGACGGGTATGATTTGTGACGGAGCCAAACCCAGTTGTGCTCTGAAATTAAGCAGCGGTGTCTCTACCGCTGTATTTTCAGCCATATTAGCGATGGAACATAAATGCGTATCTTCTGTAGAAGGTATCATTGATAATGATGTGGACCGTAGCATCCGCAACCTTACCAGAATCGGTTCACAAGGTATGAATGAAACCGATAAACTAGTATTGGATATTATGACCCACAAACAATGTGATTAAATATATATAAAGATAAGAGAGTTAAAAACGAATCAGACACGGCATTTTATACAATCCGTGTCTGATTTTATTTCTCACTCCACCAACATGTCTTTATATTGGGTATGCCGGGTAAAAAACATTTTTGCAAAAGAACAAGTAGGACGTATTTTAAGCCCTACAACCGAAGCATATCTCACAGCGGCCTCGGTCAAAGCCTGAGCTATTCCCTGCCCTTCCAACTGTGGGGGAACTATGGTATGAAGGATATCCAAAACTCCGTTCTTTTCATCATATTGCAAATAGGCGATTTGTCCCGATTCAAATACTTCGAAACGGTCTACTTTCTCGTCATGTATAACTGTATGTTCCATTCTATATTGATTTTAACGTATGACTATTATTAATAAAAACAATAATAAAATGGAATTGTTTTTACTCATAGATGAAATCTGTTACAGAACGTATGTCTGTTGACGAAACTCCGATACAAACCTTAAATGGCACTATAAAATATTGAAAACTATCTACCTTGTTTATATTGGAAAGCCGAAGGTAGTATACCAAATTCTTCCTTAAAATATCGACTGAAATATTTCGGATTATTAAAACCCACCTGATAGGCTATTTCTGAAATATTCTGTTGACTTCCACGGAGTAATTGGGCAGCCCGCTGTAAACGAATCATACGAATAAACTCGATAGGAGTCTTACCGGTAATAGCCAATAACTTTTTATATAAATGAACGCGGCTCATCCCTAATTCCTTGCTTAACTCTTCTACAGACAAATCACTGCGTGCAATATTGTCTTCTACATATTTCACAGCATGATTTATCAGTTTTTCATCCATCGAAGTTATGGCAGTCCCACTAGGTTTGAGATCAATATAAGCATGATTCCAAACCGTTTTCAACTTCTGTTCACTTTTTTCTTCAGGAACAGCAGTCACCATTTCCGGCAACTCCTCCGGTGGAATAATATGAGTTATCATCTCATTATCCTCACCCTCAATCAATTGAATCACCGTTGCTCTTTGTGGAGCAACGGCTGAGATTGTTTCTATGTTTTTTTCTTCTGCAATTTCTTCCGTATTACCAGATTCTAATCTTCGGATATCCTCCTCCAGTCCTTCTATTGTTATTATATGGTTTGGTTCTTCTTCCGATTCCTCCCCGGCATTAGACGCCATATAAAACTCCGGAATCTGAAGTGTGGAAATGTCTTCTACCGGCTTATCTGTAACTTGCACCTGTTCTATCTTCATCGGTTTACCCCCAGAACGTTTTACTGGAATATGGATAATAAAAACACAACCGACAGGGGTATTATCCATTACGTTCACCGTGCCATCGTGAAGCGTGACAAAATCACGTACAATACTCAGACCACCTCCGCCATCTGAGATATTCATATCCGGATTATCCACTTGATAAAAACGTTCGAAAATGCGTTCTCTGTTTTCTTCTTTAATGCCGACACCTGTATCAGCCACTCTGATTTCCAGCATTTCCCGAGAATCTTGTCCTTCTACTAAACCGACAGACACATCAACTCGTCCACCATTGCAAGTAAATTTTAAAGCATTGGAAAGCAGATTCATCATCACTTCCCTCATTTTATCCCCATCAAACAACATATTCAACGAAGGAACTGCTGAATGAAAAATGAGAGAAATATCTTTCTTTTCAGACAAAGAGATAAAAGAATCACAAATCGTATGAATACAAGAGATGATATCATCATCAGACAGACTTAAATAATATCCATTCACATCAATTTTCCTAAAATCCAACAACTGATTTACAAGATTCAACAACCTTAATGCATTGCGTTGCACTATATTTAATTTATCCATCAGAGCAGCATCCGATTGATATTCCTTCATCAGCGTTTCCAACGGTGAGATAATAAGAGTGAGCGGAGTACGTAGTTCATGGCTGACATGAGTGAAAAACTTCAAATTCATATCTGCCTTCTCCTGATTCCTCTCTATTTCTTGCTTTATTTGCTGTTTTTTAAATTTATCCCGTTCTCCACGCAGAATCCAATAGCGTCCCAATATCAATACAGCAACCAACAAAAGGCTATAAACAACATATGCCCAAACGGAACGCCAAAAAGGAGGATAGATAACAATTTTCAATGAAGCTTCTTCATCTCCACCATATCCGTCACTGTTGACTGCTTTCACTTTCAGCATATAAGTTCCGGGGGCTAGATTAGTATAAGTCACTTTGTCATAGGTAGTAGTCATCCAATCCTCATTGAAACCTTTCAGCCTATAAGCATACTCCGTTTTTTCCGGCAAAATATAGTTATCAGAAGCAAATTGTACACTGAACATATTCTGTTCATAACTCAATTTTATCTGATCTACCTTGTTCAACGCCTTATCCAAAATCACCCTGCCTTCATATTCCTCACCCACCCCTACTTCTTCATTGAACAAGAACAAACGGGTAAACATCACGCTGGGACATTTTTTATTGTATTTTATATCATCCGGGCGGAAACGGTTAATGCCATACAGCCCTCCCATAAAAATTTCTCCAGAAGACAATTTTTTAATGGAACGCAGGTTGAACCCACTATTTTGCAAACCATCTTTGTCATCATAAACACAACTATGAAAAATATAGCGCCCTGTTTTTAAATCTACTGCCGGTATAACATTAGTTATTCCACGTGCTGTAGTCACCCATATATTTTCATTACCATCTTCTACTATTCCAGAAATGATAGGGCTGGAAACTCCTTGCTCCACTCCTAATATAATCAGTTCATCCGTTTTGGGATTATAAACATTCAGCCCCTCACATGTACCAATCCATATCAATCCACGGCTATCCTCATACACCTGACTTATATTCTGATCAGAAAAATATTCCTTACCAGATTTAGTACCTTCCAGATTAACCACTTTTTTAGTTTCAATATCCAATTCCGAAAGTCCCTGAGCGGTACCAATCCACAAAGAGCCCTCTTTTCCCATACACAAAGAGGAAACATAATCGGATATCAAGCCGGCCGAAGTTGTATTATAAGTGGTGAACAAACCCGTCTTGGGATTCAAACTCTGCACTCCCCCACCCAATGTACCTATCCATATAATCCCCTGCTTATCTTCAGCCAAAGCCAATACATTATTATGAGCCAAAGAATTTTGCCGTTCCGGTATGTTTTTTTTATAATGAATAATACGACCATTATCATAACAAATCAGGCCTCCCCCCAAAGTACCAATCCAAAGTTTCCCATCACTAGCTTTCAAAATGCAAACAATGGCATCAGTAATGAGTTTATCCGTACCTTTCTGTGGAAAAGCAGCCCGATTGCCAGTCACGGAATTCCAATATATGATACCGACATCGTTGGTACCCAGCCACACATACCCCTCTTTGTCTTCTTCAATGCAACTAATATCTCCTATATACTCTGCACCAAATTTAAAAGCACACTCATTAAAATAGGAAATTCCTTTTTTATAAGTCCCCACCCACATAGTTTCACTGGAATCCTCGTATAGAACCATTACTGTATTATTTTGCAAACTACGTTCATCACCTGCCTTGTTCCGCAACTGCCTCACTTCCCCTGTCTTCTTATCCAATATATCAATGCCATCCTGATCTGTTCCTATCCATATACGCCCCTGCTTATCCTGTGATACAGCACGGACCATGTTATGAGACCGACGCTTGATAATATTTGCCAGCCAAGACAGCCACTTCTTCTGCTCCGGACTATAAACCCATATTCCAAATGGACTATACATCCATATATCATTATCACGATCTACAAACAGAGTGAAAATTCCCTGCTTGTCAGTTCCCAATTCCCCAACCAAATCATCCTGCTGCCATTTAATCTCATTTGTCCGAGTATCCAAACAAACAAGTCTTCCGGTATTATATACCAACAAGATTCCCTTACTACATTCTACAATGTCCGTAATATCACCTTCTGGCAACTGATGAGTATCAAACAAAAGCGGATACAGTAATTGAGATTCCGGAATGTACAAATAACAGCCTTTTCCTTTTATATAAAACCACATATTTTTATTATGGTCTATATATACTAATGCTGGAGTTCCGTCAATACCGACTTCACATAGCCATGCATGCACCTCCCTATTAAATGTTTCTGATTCCGAGTTGTAAATGACATAACCCACACCGGTAAGAATCCATAAATTTCCTTTATAATCTTCTTGTATGCTTTTGATATAATTATCAGGTAAAGAAGCCGGATCAGCATTATTACTACGAAACAAAGTCATCTGGCACCCGTCATACCGATTTAAACCGGAAGCTGTGGCAAACCACATAAAACCTTCGGAATCTTTAAATATATCAAGGACTTGATTGTTTGACAGACCATCTTTCACCTCCAAATGTTTAAACATGAATTCACTTGCATGCATCAGACTAGAAAAGCATAATAATGTAATGATCAAACATTTTTTTCTTATTCCCATAGATTTTAAAGGCTAATTATTTTTATTCCACTGCAAATGAAGCAAAAAGCTTGATAACAGACAAACTAATATCGGCTTTTTTATCATTCGATACCCACAATATGTTTCATTTTTCCTATTTTTGCAATTGAAATGAAAGCATTAACGGATACACAATACATACGACAGCTTGTCTCGGAGGGAGAACACTGTCATCAGGATTTCAAATTCGAGATTTCGGACGCACGCAAAATAGCCCGTAGCCTTTCCGCATTCGCCAATACCGAGGGCGGCAGGCTGTTAATAGGAGTAAAGGACAATGGCAAAATAGCAGGAGTCCGCTCTGACGAAGAAATATATATGATAGAAGCAGCAGCAACCATGTATTGCAAGCCCAAAGTAGAACTGGAAACGCAGACTTACAAGGTAGAAGGAAAAACTGTATTGGAAATACGTATTAACGAAACGGTTTCTAAACCTGTATATGCCCTAGATGAAACGAATAAGCCATGGGCCTATATCCGCATCAAAGACGAAAACATACTGGCCACTCCCGTCCATCTAAAGATGTGGCAACACAGCAAGAAACCTGAAGGAGCACTTGTAACATTTACCGAAAGAGAGCAACGGTTACTGGATGTCTTGAAAGAAAAAGAAAAACTTTCATTAAATCAATGTTGCAAACTTTGCAGATTAAACCACAAGACAACTTGTGAACTATTAGCAGACTTTATCCGTTTTGGTCTAGTGGAACTTGTTTTCCATGGACATAAGTTCTATTTTAAATTAAACAAGGAATAAGTAAAATGGATATACTGACCCTATTAATCAGCAGAGTGAATGATGTGCTTTGGACTTACATTTTGATCATCATGCTGTTAGGATGTGCGTTTTGGTTTACTTTTAAAACAAATTTCGTACAATTCCGCATGATAAGAGAAATGGTACGTCTATTAGGTGATTCTACCGGCAAGACAGAAGGTCGCGAACACCATATTTCCTCTTTTCAAGCTTTTGCCGTTTCCATAGCTAGTCGCGTGGGAACAGGTAATTTAGCAGGAGTTGCCACCGCTATTACTTTGGGTGGTCCGGGTGCAGTTTTCTGGATGTGGGTAATTGCTCTTTTGGGGGCCAGCAGCGCTTTTATTGAGTCCACATTGGCCCAATTATATAAAGTACACGGACATAATTCTTTCGTTGGCGGGCCAGCTTATTACATGAAAAAAGGATTAAAACAGCCGTGGATGGGAGTTTTGTTTGCCTTTTTGCTTATCTTTACTTTTGGATTTGCTTTTAATTCAGTACAAAGCAATACCATTTGCGCTGCTTTCGAGGAAGCATTCAATATTCCTCCCAGCTTAATGGGAGTGATACTTACCTCGCTCACATTAGTTATCATCTTCGGAGGTATTCAGCGTATTGCCAAAGTAAGTAGCATTATTGTTCCTGTCATGGCATTGGGATACATCTTTTTATCCCTTTTCATCGTAATTGTGAATGCAAAGCATTTGCCAGAAGTTATTGAATTGATTATAGCGAATGCCTTTGGCTGGGAACAGGCATTAAGCGGAGGTATAGGCATGGCATTAATGCAAGGAATCAAACGTGGATTATTCAGCAATGAGGCCGGTATGGGTTCCGCACCCAATGTAGTGGCAAGTGCCGATGTTACCCATCCTGTAAAACAAGGATTAATTCAGACATTGGGAGTTTTTACCGATACACTTGTCATATGTACCTGCACTGCTTTCATCATTCTTTTCAGCGGAGGGGCCTCCACTAAAGAAGTCAATGGAATAAAACTTACTCAAATGGCACTGAATAATGAAATAGGCAACATCGGGACTATTTATGTGGCGGTGGCAATTCTGTTTTTCGCCTATAGCAGCATTTTGGGAAATTATTATTACGGTGAAGCCAATGTACGTTACATAACTCATCGGAAATGGGCTATCCCCATTTATCGTATAGCAGTGGGAGGAATGGTTATGTTTGGGGCATTGGCCAGTCTGGAACTGGCATGGAGCCTGGCCGATATGGCAATGGGATTTATGACTATCTGTAACTTGATAGCCATTACTTTACTAGGGAAATATGCATTCCGTCTATTGGAAGACTATCGAATTCAGAAACGTAACGGGGTCAAAAATCCAGTTTTCACCAAAGACAGAATGAAAGATATTGAAAATGATTTGGAATGCTGGTAACACAAAGCAATACCCCCGGCATCAACCATTCAATAAAAATGATAAATAGTAAAACAAAAGGATTTTAATCAAAAATGTTTCAGTTTTTATCGCTATCTTTGCAGACAGGAAAACAATATAATTTAAGAACACAATGAGCATATTTTCAAAATTATTTGGTAAAAAACAGACAGAAGGAGAAGAAACAAGCCGCATAGGTGGTATGGAAGACTTCATGACACTAATCCGTGTATATTATCAGTCTGTAATGGCCTGCAATATAGGTATCACAAATATTAATTTTTTGCCAGATATGGCAGTTTTCAAACGTACACTCAAAATACCGACCCAAAACAACAAGTTGGGAATTGCTGAGAAGTCACGCTGCAAAAAGATGTTAGTAGAACTTTATGGTTTAAGTGATGATTTCTTTAAAGAAATTGACGGTTCTATAAAAAAGAATTGCAAGAATGTAAATGATGTCAAGACTTATCTTTTTATGTTCCAAGGATTCAGCAATGACTTGATGATGCTGATAGGTAATTTGATGCAATGGAAATTCCGTATGCCCAGCGTAATGAAAAAAATGTTACGTAACATGACCGAGAAAACAATTCATGATATCATGACCAAGACCGACTGGAAAGACGAAAGCGTACACAAGACCTGTGTTGCCATCCGTAAATACAAACAAGCCTTAGGATATTCTGAAAACTGGATGACGGAATATGTGTATAACATCGTATTACTGGCTAAAAAAGAACCAAAGCCAAAAGAATAATCATTAAAGATTTTATGAAATCCTTATTAAATATAGAAGAACATCCATTAGAGCCTTTTTTACCGGTTAACGCCAAACTACTGATGTTAGGCAGTTTTCCCCCACAAAAGAAACGATGGAGCATGGAATTCTTTTATCCCAATCTGCAAAATGATATGTGGCGTATTTTTGGAATAATATTTTTCCAAAACAAAGACCACTTTCTGAATCCTGACAAAAAGGTATTTGACAAGGAACGTATTATTGATCTCTTAAATAAAAAAGGTATCGCACTTTATGATACCGCTTCAGCTGTTCGCCGTTTACAGGACAATGCCTCAGACAAATTTCTGGAAGTTGTAGAACAGACAGATATCAGTTTGCTACTGAAGCAGATTCCAATGTGCAAGGCTATTGTAACCACAGGACAAAAAGCAACGGATATTATTCGTGAACAAATAAAGGTGAAAGAACCCGTTGTAGGAACCAGCGAACCTTTTGAATTCGAAGACCGGATAATGCGATTATACAGAATGCCTTCGTCCAGCCGTGCCTACCCGTTGCCCATTGAAAAAAAATCAGCAATTTACCGGATCATGTTCAATGAATTAGGTCTATTAAACGAATAATGGGCAATATTTTTTCATAAATAGGTTTGTATATTCCAAATATTACACTACCTTTGCAGCCGCAAACACGGGAGTAGCTCAGTTGGTAGAGCACCGGTCTCCAAAACCGGGTGTCGGGAGTTCGAGCCTCTCCTCCCGTGC
>OIQI01000344.1_pt1 | contig 13177 bp, 10 predicted proteins | sample 1585911 | NCBI WGS metagenome assembly OIQI01 (sample SAMN02675049, study PRJEB24791) | human gut metagenome, SKBSTL061 | isolation source: stool | host: Homo sapiens | place: USA
AATATAAAAGAGAGGAGGTGCTGAGATGTCCGAAGCGGAAAGAGTGCTTAGAGACAGCAGGCAGGGCTCTTTGAAGCAATCTGGGGGACATCGGGAGAGAGAATTGCGTGATCGCTGGGCGGAACTTCTCTTGGGGGACAGCAGTTGCGGTGATGTGGCAACTGAATTGGCAGACATTGCAGAGGGGCTGCAGGAGTATGATTCGGACATGGTGGTCACGGACGATCAGGTGCAAGAGAGCTATAGGCGGTTTTGTGGAAAGAACCCGCAGCTCTTGGAGCCTGAGGAAATCGTGGTGCCTGCTACAGTAGAAAGTAAAAAACCTTTTGCGAAAGCTTCCCACAAACCATTCAAGAGAATTGTTGTTCTGGCGGCCACACTTGTTCTGGTGCTGGCGCTATTTACGGTACAGGCATCCGGTTCCAATCTGTTTCGAACACTGGCCGAATGGACGGCATCTGTCCTTCGTATCGGTACGGATTCCTCTGGGCAGGTCTCTATGGGGGAGAATGACCTGGCGGAGGGAGAGATCCGGACGTATGCAACACCGGAGGAAATGCTGTCTGACCTGCACATAAAGGGAAGTCTGATTCCTACATGGGTTCCTGATCGATTTTCGGTGCAACGCTGTGAGGCAAAGAAGACGGAGGCGGGAATCAGCTGCCGCGTTGTTTACACTGTAGGTGACAATTATCTGGTTTTAAAGATATGGCAAAAGCCGGATGAGGACAACACTCTGGTCGAAAAGGATTTAGAGGATGTAGCAAGGCTCATTGTTGATGGAACCGAGCATTTCATCTTCTATGATGGGGAATCCGGTATGGAGAAAGCAGTATGGACACGGGGCAACTTGGGATGTGCCATTGTAGGAAGAGTATCACAAGAGGAAATGGTGGTAATAGTAGAGTCAATATACGAGGGAGTAATAAATGAAAAGGCTACTTAAAAAAATCATATCTTTTGTAATGGCTGTGTGCATTGTAGGGGGAATGACGACTGCATACGCGGCAACAGATGCCAGCGCATATTTGTCTAGCTATCGGGCTACCTGTACGGCCAAAAGTGGAGGCTTGATCTCGGTGACCGTTGAAGTAGATGGAGCGGGGATCATGGATGACATCGGGGCAGCAAAGATTTATGTCTATAGATCAACAGACAACAAACTCTTTGAATATTTCTGCACATTTGACTGCAAAGACTATCCCGCTATGATGGGCCACAATACGGACTGGTACTATGAAACGCCTATTACTTTCCGGGGAGCAGTGGGATATTACTACTATGTCAATGTGGATGTGTATGCGGGAAAAGATGGGGGATCCAGTACACGAACATACAGGACAGTCTCTGTGCAGGCGAGGAGCTGAACCGGAAAGACGATAACGAGCATTGAAGTTTAAGGGAACGGCATGGCATTTGACATGCCGTTCCCTTGCCTGTTACACGCAAATAGAGGAAAAGTGAGTGAAAAATATTTGGGTGCTTGGTGCAGGAGGTTTTGGCAAACTCTATGAACGGGTTGTCTGTTGGCAGAAAAAGATCGTACAGAGGTCGTTGATAGATTTAGAGCATCATGGATTTCTGGAATGCACCCATCGCCGCCGTCTTAGCGGCAGTCTGACCAGCGACCTGTATCGTGCCAAGTGAACGGGGAAAGAGCGCAGTGAAGTTGATGACGGGTGTATCGGTCGATACACCCGTCATTCTTCATTATTCTTTTTCTCGGCGTTGGCAGCGGCGTGAGCCTTGTCACGGTTCTTGCGCTGGGAGATGAGGTCGGCATCTCTGGCGGTTTCGTATTCTATTGCAAAAGCCTCATCCTGCGCTTGCAGGGCCTCGATGGTGCGTTTGACGATCTGCTGGTGCAGCAGGTTATCACCGTTGGCCTGTGGCATTTTGTGTCTCTCCTGGGCATAATAATAGACTCAGCCAGATGGAGCGACATCCTTCGCAAATAATGATTTACGAAAAAAGCTATGCCGTCCGCGCAACAGAATACCCAAAAAACGGCAGGTGTGCAATCCGCGCACCTGCCGCTTTCCAATAGCGTGACAAATTTCATCCGCCGTGCTATACTGATCCCATCACCACCAAGGAGGACGTATCATGCGTATCAACTGGTTCAAAGACGAAAATCACCTTGTGTACATCAACGGCGCGACGCAGCTGGCGGAGCTGGAGCGGACGCTGCACTTCCCGGGACTGGAGGAGGCGGCCAACGAGCTGCGGCAGCACCCCACGGCGGAGGGGTTTACCATCAAAGGCCCGAAGCGCACCAGCGGGCGGCTGTTCGTGCCCGACCTGACCTTCGGCGAGCATATCGAGATGGGCGAAAACATCTTCTTCTATATGGGTGAGATGCAGGAGTGCTACGTCATCTACTGGCCGGACGCGCCGGTTGCAAAGTGAGGCGGCATCGCACATGACTTTCCTGCAAAAGCACCACGGGCAAATGTCCGATTCCATGCTGACGGCCTTTTTCATCATCCTATCCGGCGGCCTGCAGGACGCCTATACCTACTGCTGCCGGGGCAAGGTGTTTGCCAACGCCCAGACCGGCAACATCGTGCTGCTGAGTACGCATCTATTCGAGGGAGACTGGGGACAGGCGCTGCGCTACTTAGTCCCCGTGCTGGCGTTCCTGCTGGGTATCTACATCGCGGAGTGCGTCCACCGGCACTTCAAGCGGATGGAGAAGGTACACTGGCGGCAGCTTATCATTCTGGCGGAGATCGTGCTGCTGGCGGCGGTGGGCTTCCTGCCGGAAACGCTGAATACCACCGCCAACGCCGTGGTGTCCTTCGTGTGCGCCATGCAGGTGCAGACCTTCCGCAAGGTGCGGGGGCACGCCTACGCCAGCACCATGTGCATCGGCAATATGCGCAGCGGTACGGAGGCGCTGTGTGCCTACTTCCATACGAAAGATAAGGAGATCCTCCGCAAGGCGCTGACGTATTTCGGTGTGGTGCTGCTGTTCGCGCTGGGCGCGGGCATCGGCAGCGTGGCCACCCTCCACTGGGGCACGGGGACGATCTGGCTGTCCTGCGGCCTGCTGACGATCAGCTTCCTCATCATGTTCATCCACGACGAGGAACAAAAACTGTCCGAATAAAAAACAACACCGGCGGCGTTACCCACACGCTGCCGGTGTCATTTTGAGGTAAATCCTCATGGAAAAGAAAAAGTATGGTTGGCTGAACCATGGCCTTATCATAGCAGGTCGAAAAAGATTTGTGAAGCGCATCTTTGTCCTTGAAAACATGAGGACTTGTATAGTATAATGCTCCTCGAAACGAGGTGTGCTATGAGTATTTCCAAATATCAGGTCTTTCTGAAAACAGTCTCCTGCGGCAGCTTCTCCAAGGCGGCGGAGGCTATGAACTTCACCCAGTCCGGCATCAGCCACGCCATCAACTCGCTGGAGAACGAGCTGGGCGTCACGCTCCTGAGCCGCAATCGCGGCGGCGTGGTGCTGACGGCGGATGGACGTGCGGTACTGCCCAAGATCGAAAAGCTGTGCGCCGCCCACCACTCCCTGATGCAGACGGTGGAGGGGCTGAAGGACATGGACAGCGGCTTGGTGAAGATCGCCACCTTCTCCAGCGTATCCGCCCAGTGGCTGCCCCGCATCCTCAAGAGCTTCGGCAAGGTGTACCCCAACATCGAGTTTGAGGTAGTCACTGGTGACTTCTACGATCAGATTGAGGGCTGGATCGTCAACGGAACAGTGGACTGCGGCTTTCTGCGTCTGCCGTCGGTGAAGCGCTTGCAGACCTACGCCCTGCATCGGGACGAATTGCAGGTCATCGTCCCCTGCGACCACCCCTACGCCGACCGTGACCCGTTCCCCGTGTCTGCGCTGGCGGAGGAACCCTTCATCCAGCTGGAGGAGGGCGACGACTACGAGATCATGGCGGCCTTTGACGAGATGGGCATCCGCCCCAACGTGAAGTACATCGCCCGGGAGGACAGGACCATCCTCGCCATGGTGTCCGAGGGACTGGGCATCAGCCTCTTGCCGGAACTGATGGTGCGCCACAGCCCCACGCCCATCAAGGTCTGCCATGCGCCGCTGCACTTCTACCGCACCATCGGCATCGGCGTCAAGGACAAGAAGGCCCTGTCCAACTCCACCCGCCTGTTCGTGGACTATGTGCGGACATGGGTGGCGGAGAATGGAGAAGCATGAGCGCTCAACTTTCGTCAATAATACATGAGCAAGCGTACTGTTAAAAACTCGTGAAATCCAGCATTTGCCAAGCATTTGGCAAAAACAGGAAGTACACCTCCTGATTTGTGTCGCCGCACGAAACAAAGTCCCTATTGCAAAACGACAGAGTGTCCATCATAATAGCACCCGTAGTTCCCGAAAAGTGAATAGGCTTACCGGTCTGAAACGCCGCGGCGTTTCGGTGAAAGTCGGAATGTGGGTCAAAGTCCCCGCGAACAGGTCACTGTGAGGCTCCTCTGAGGCAGGAGATAAGTCAGGTCTGCGCCGGTAAGCATCACGAAATGCACACGCCTGACACCGAGTGGCATGAACGGGGGCTCTGCGCCTGTTTACGAAAGCGTCGGCATTTGCCGGCGCTTTTTCTATACAGTACGAGGGGAGAAAACGACTTTGTTGGAGAGAAAGAAATACGTCCGCAGGGACGCCACAGTGGGAAGGCTGTCCTCCATCTTTCTGGAGGATATGGCGGGGAGCGTAAAGCCGTCCACACTGGAGTGCTACCGCCGCAACATCCGATGTCATATCCTGCCGCGTTTGGGAGAGCGCGTGGCAGTGGAGGTGACGGCGGAGGAGGTCAACGACTTCATCGAGCAGTTACAGGAGGACTATTCGCCCAAACTGGTGCGGGAAATCGGCGGTCTTCTGCTGCGGATCGTGGGCATGGCCGGTGTGGGCTATGGCGAGGACGTGACGCTGCCGAAGGTACGGCAGAAGGCTGTGGAGGTGTTCACCGAGCCAGAGTTAAAGCAGATGGGGCAGGTCATCCTGCACCGCCCGGATAGAACCGGCCTTGGTGTACTGCTGACGGCCTACACCGGCCTGCGGCTGGGAGAACTGTGCGGCCTGCAATGGCAGGACGTGGACGCCGGCGCGGGACTGCTGCACATCCAACGGACGGTGGAGCGCATCGCGCAGACGGGCGGCAAAACGTGCCTGACGGTGCAGCCGCCGAAAACGGAGAACTCCGAGCGCTGGGTGCCTATTCCGAAAGAGATGCTGCGGATGCTGCAAACGGCGCGGAAGCAGCCGGACAGCTACCTGCTGACCGGCAGGGAGCGCGTCCCGGACCCGCGTACCTGCCAGTACCGCTACAAGGCGCTGTTGGAGCGCTGCGGTGTGCGGTATCGCAATTTTCATTGTCTGCGGCACAGCTACGCCACACGCTGCGTGGAGCGCGGCGTGGACGTGAAAAGCGTCAGTGAGCTGCTGGGCCACGCCGATGTCCGCACCACCCTGCGGCTGTACGTTCACTCGTCCATGGACTACAAGCGCAGGGCCGTAGAGGGAATAGGATTTCTCAAGGGAATAACGTAAAAAAGGACGCTGAAAGGAGTCTTTTTTCTATCCAGAAAGTGGCAAAAAATTTTCGCAAAGTAACATACTTTGCGAAAACAGTCCAAAAATGACCGTATAACAGTATATTCCAGCTTTTCCGACTTGTCAATATGGACTTGCGAAATGCAACATATTTTGCCTGTGTGCCTCGGAAGCCTTGCGCCACAACGGCTGGCAGTCTCTTTCGCAAAGTATGTTACTTTGCGAAAACAGATGTGACCAAAAACTGAATAAAAGGTCTTGCGAAGTCGTGTGGCTGTCGCTGTAAAGGCGGTACATCGTTACCGTCAGGCGGCAGTTTTGAAGGAACGGGGTGATACCCCCTGCGGACGGCGCTGTTGACGTAAGGAATGGACCAAAGCGGCAGAAATGCCGTGTGGCGAATAGCAGCCATTGGAGCGAACGCTCTGAGAAGGTAGGTTCAGGTACGAGAAGGACAAAATCCTTCGTGACGTTAGGGCAGAAGAATTGCACGATGGAGGATCAGTGTTGGACAGCGGGCGATCTCTCCCTGACGGCATAGGCGGGAGTGCGCGCTGACGAGGTTCGTCAGCGCATTTTCATTTCTGCCGGATCACCGCTGGTTTCTCTTGGGAAACCGGCGATTTTTGTAAGGGAGGACTATGCCATGTCACACAGAAATCCCCGCGAGAGGTTCGACTACAAAAGCTGGTTTGAGCGTAATGTGGCCAAGCGTACCGTGGCCGCATTGGAGGCGCGTGATGCGGCCTTTGCCGAGAAGCACGCGGACACACCGCTGGAGGAGCTGGCGCAGTATCTTGTCCGCCGCGCCAATATGCTGCGGCACACGCCTGTCCCCTGCGAGATAGACGGCGGGGAGTTCATCGAGCAGCGCTTCGGCAGTTGGGACGCAGCGCTGGAGATGGCGCACCTGCGTCCGCCGGTGAAAGAGCCGAAGCTGAAGAACACGGAGCGCTACAAGAAAGAAAAGACCGTGCAGGAGCCGCTGTTCTACGAGGAATCCGAGCGCAGGAAGAAAGAGAAGCGCGCTAAGGCCGCCGCCAGCCATGCGGCACAGCAGGCGCGACTGAAAGAGAAAAAGCGGCTGGAGCGCGAGAAGAAGGAAGAACGCGATGCCGCTGCCCGCCAGCGTGAGATCGAGAAAGCGGCGGAAGCCGCGGAGCAGGAGGTGTCCTGCTGAGTTACCCTTGTCAAGCCACGACGGTCTGAACGGAGACTGTCAGCTTTCCATAAGGGTGGGAGGGGAAAAGCCGCCCCTCCCACCTCCTCTCTTTGTTGAACGGCAAAATCAAAACCACATACAACTTACTTAAATAGGAAGAAATAGAAGGAGCAAACACACATGATCTCTTTGAGTGAAATACTGCATACCATCGCGCAGGCGCTGCTGATCCCCTGCCTCATCATACTGATCGTACTGATGGCCGGTGCGGTCTGGCAGATCGGTGACATCGTGGTGGAGTACATCGCGGAGCGCCGCAAGCACAAGTGCGACGTGCCCCAGTTGCTGCGTGACGTACACACGGCAGGCGCGGACGGCCTTGCCGACCTGATCGAAACCAGCGGCCTGCTGCGGCGGCAGAAGAAGGCCCTGCTGGAGCTGGCGGAGAGCCGTGGCCTGCCCAAGGACACGCTGACGGCACTGGCGGAGCGTCTGCTGGCCACGGAGGAGGCGCGGAATGCCCGCACCACCTCCGTCACCGACATGATCGCCAAGCTGGGCCCTATGTTCGGCCTGCTGGGTACGCTGATACCCCTGGGCCCTGGCATCGTGGCGCTGGGACAGGGCGACACGGTGACACTGTCGGAGTCCATGAACGTGGCGTTCGACACCACCATCGCGGGCGTTATCAGCGCGGCGGTGGCCAGCGTTATCTCCCACATCCGCAAGCGGTGGTACAACGACGATATGGTGTCGCTGGAAACGCTGATGGAGGCAGTTCTAGAGGAGGTCACGAGCGATGTTGAAGGGTAAATTTTCCTCCCGCCGTCATGTGACGGAGGAGGTGGACGCCATGGCCGGCGTGGCGAACCTGGCGGACGTGATGCTGGTGTTTGCCTGCGGCCTGATGGCGGCGGTCATTCTGAACTGGAACGTGGATCTGAGCAAGACCCGCGTAGAGATCCTCCAGCGGGAACAGATGCAGGAGCTGGACAACGCGGAGGAGATGGAGCAGGACATCCAATCCTCCAGCAGCTTCGAGCAGAAGGGCACGGTGTACGAGGATCCGGAAACTGGCAAGCTGTATGTGGTAATGCCGAAGGGCAGTAACTGAAAAAGTTTTTACATAGATACGTTCAACAAAGAGAGGAGAACACACATGAAGAAACGGACAAGCAGAGTGTCCCGGCGCATCGTGAGCCTGCTGATGAGCATGGTGCTCACGCTGACGCTGGTGACTCCCGCGGCGTTTGCCGAGGGTGACATGCCGGACAACGGCCAGCAGCAGGAGCAGCAGGTGCCGACGGACGCCGGGAACGGCGGCAGCGGCACGCCCATCGTCGAGGGCGGCGCTGGTACAACTGGCACCACCCCCAGCGGGGACGCCGGGAATGGCGGCAGCGGCGACGTGAGTACTCCCGCTGACGACAGGGACACCGAGGACAAGGGCACCGAGGACGGCAACAAGCCCGGTGAGGATAAGAAGGGCGAAGAAAACCCCGATGGGGATAACGAGGACGAGGAGAACACCGAGGAGCCGACCGATGAGATCAATACGTTGGAGGGGGAAGGCGAAAACGCGGTCGATGCGGTCACTGTCTGGGACGGCACGGTTGATATCGACTGGTTTACGAACGCAGAAGAAGGTACCGGAACTGCGGAAAAGCCCTATAAAATCAGCACTGCTGAGCAACTGGCAGGTCTGGCACAGTTAGTGAATGGTACAGCGACCCGGAAAGTTCAGGATGAGGAGGGCAATGAGGTCGATGAATCAATCCCGGCCCAGAATTTTGCGGGTTGCAAGATCATGCTGACGGCAGATATCAAACTGAACACAGACGATGTGCCTGCTGTGCCGGAGGCTCCGACGGAAGAGAACCCCGATACGAACCAACAATGGACGCCTATCGGCGTGTATGTTGATGGATGGGCGAATGACAAACCGTTCTCCGGAACATTTGACGGCAACGGTCATACCATCAGCGGGTTGTATGTTACCACCGGCTCCAAAGGGGGACTATTTGGCTGCGTGAACTACTCCGGTACGGTGCAAAACCTCATTGTTGCCGGTACAGTATATATGCCTGATGTCTGCGATGTGGGCGGTATTGTAGTAAACAACGAAGGCAAGGTGCAGAACTGCGGCTTTTACGGAAATGTGACGGCAAGGATATCATCAAACTGGCGGGATACTCCCCCCGGTGGTGTGGCGACCGGCTGGTCTGGCACCGTTACTAACTGTTGGTATTACCGCATGAGTAATAGTGCCAGTGAGCTTGGCGTATATGGTAATGGAAACGCGAGCAACTGCTATCAGAATGTGTCTAATGGTGTAAATGGGACATATATCAATGATGACTTTGCCGCTGCCGTGGCGGCAAAGCTGAACCCCACTGCATTTGAAAAAGGTTGGAAGCTGTGGGCGGCGGATACGGAAGAGAACACAAAACCCCCGGTATTTTCCGAGCAAAATGCAGACGAGTTGGCGCTGGTCAAACTTGAACCGTATGTGAAAAATTCCGAGCTGAAGGGCAAGGTGACATTTGCTGACGGCAGCACGACCGCTTTCGGGCCGAAAGGAATGGCGCTTACCCTGCAGTTGAAAGACGGCAGTGAGATCGGCGCAGAAGCTGTGTTCTATACCACGGAGAAAAAGGACAACTACGGCGAAGGTGAACTGAAAAAGCTCTCGGAGTCCGCTGCATATACAGCTAATGAGAGCAACACGACCATCTATTACGGCACGATGGACGAGTTCAACGCCGAGGAAGGCGTAAGCAAGTGGTATTATGATGGGACGAATATTATTAAAACTGAAGCGGAACTGCGCTTCCTTGCCACACTGGTGAATGATAAAGGAATCAGTTTTCAGGGAAAACGTATAGTGCTTGCTGCGAACATTACGCTGACTAAACCATGGACGCCCATCGGTACAGCGGAGAATCCGTTCAAGGGAACGTTCGCTGGATTGCGTGCAGGAGTCGGTTCAATAAGCGGGCTGGAAGTTAGATCCGATTTTGATAATGCTGGTCTGTTCGGCGTGGTGGATGGCGGAACCATTCAGTATGTACCCATCATCGATACCACGAGGGAGAAGACCGTTGAAAACGAGGACGGAACGACCACAACTGTTGAAGAAGCGATTTCTGCCGGCGCGGTGACAGGCAATGGCAATGTGGGCAGCCTTGTGGGCTGGTTGAAGTCCGGCAAGGTGGAAAACTGCATGTCCGCCGCCGCAGTCAGCGGCAGTGGTGAAAGTGCTGTGGTCGGCGGTCTTGTGGGCAAGAATGAAGGCACCGTGACCACCAGCTATTACTATAACACGACTCAAGCCGGCACCTATGTCACGGGTACCGGTACTCCGGGAAAACTCTGCTTCTATCTTGCGGAGAAATCCACCTTTGACAAGAAGGGCACCAAGGACGACACCGGCGCCCGGACGGAAAATGAATTCCTGTCAGGCCGTGTGTTGTGGGAGTTCGGAAAAGGCAACGCCAGCTTTGTTTTTGATAAGGCATCTACGGCCGAGAACTTTATGCTGCCTTGGCCTAGCAACAGCACAAGCGGCAACTGGGTCATGGCAAATAATGTGCGCCAGTTGAAGCTGACCAAGACCGACGGCGCTGCGAACTTGTATGTGACACTGATAAACAAAAGCGGTGCGCCGACAGTAACAGAGGGCGATACCCAGTGTGTCTATGGCGAGTCCAACGGCGAGATCGAACTTGATGACGTTTTCGCGGACTATATGGCGATCTATACTCCCTCCAAGCCAACGGCGTTTGACAGCAGGGCCGACAGCGAATTTACTTACGTTGTGAGCAGAGCCTACACGGAAGACACCAGTTGGTATGATGGACACGAAGACGAGCAGGTGTATGAACTGCAGGATGTGGATGATCTGTTTGGATTTGCTAAACTGGTAGGTCGTGGTGTCTATTTTACCAACAAGACCATCAAGTTGATGGCTGACATCGATCTTGAAGGGTTCAAATGGGTCCCTATTGCCGGCAAGAACAATATGAAATTCCTTGGCGCCTTCGACGGACAGCATCACACTATCAGCAATATGACCGTCACTGAAGTCACATACACAGGCACTTACTATCTCGCAGGCCTGTTTGGACGAGTTGGGAAGAGTGCAGATGGTACCGCTGTCGGTACTATTCAGAACTTAACTGTGAACGGAACAATAAATGCACGGTGTGAAAGCGGTGAAACCTATGTAGGCGGTATCGCCGCATGGTGCTATGGAGCGATCCGCAACTGCACAAGCCGCGTGAATATTGAGGTGGATGCCGGAAATCGCGCCAATAGTTCGAACAAGGTTGCAATTGGCGGCATTGTCGGTTATGGCTACGAATATGATGGTGAAGCTATTCCTGCTACTATCAGCAACTGCCTGAATGCAGGCGATGTCAAACTGAACGGTGAGAATACATACCACTTTGTAGGCGGCATTGTTGGTATGGGTGCGAATGTCAATGCTTGCTGGAACACCGCAAAGGTTACGACGAATTCAACGGCTGGTAAACATGGCGCATGGCTCGGCGGCATTATAGGTGGGACCCTGCCCGGCTCTGCGTTCAATTGCTATAACGCGGGAGCCATCATTGGTGCAGAGGAGGTTATCTGCGGCGGCATCGCAGGCGGAGATGTGAGCAAGGGATCCGATTCAGCTTCAGTATCTAACTGCTACAACATGGGAGATGTAAGCGGCGGTACGACCAATGGCGGTATTGCCGGCGATGGCAAGATCATCAACAGCTACTATATCTGCAAGATCGGTACCGAGGAGAAATCCGGTTATATCCAGAATGGTGCAGAAAGCACAGCCAAAGCTATTACCGTGACTCCCGGTGAAGACGGCAAGAACACCTACAAAATCGGCACCGGCGAAAATGCACAGGAACTGGTCGACGTATTGAACGCAAACTGCGGCAGCGGTGTAAAATGGATCAATAAGAAGGCCGCCCCCTGCAACCCTGTCCATATCGTCCGCTGGGACGGCAGCGCCGAAGACGGCGTGGAGGGCATCGTGACACTGACCTACATGCCCAACAAAGGCCGGGGAGATATGTACTCCACGAGCCTGGAATTGGTGAATGGTGAAGCCAGTTTCACTGTGGCTGACCCAAGTGAGATCGGTATCAGTGGACGTAACGGCAGCTTTGATGGCTGGACGAAAGATGTGAACGGTAATGGTACCAAGTATACATCCCCCGGACCGATTATAATCAGAGAGGATACTACCCTCTACGCCCAGTGGAACCCGTTCTGGGCAGGAGCAGGAACCTCTGGCAGTCCCTATGAAATACGTGATAGGGAGGGCTTCATGCTGATGAATCACGCGGATGCCTACATCGATGGCAATACCTATTTCAAGATCATGAATGATCTTGATCTGGGTTCGTACACGCCGTTTAGCTTCCGTGGCAATCTGGACGGCGGCGGCAATACACTCACGATCAATGTCAGGGGGGGAGCCGGCCTGTTTGCTAGTATTACCGGTGGTGATGATGGGTACGACGGCGCACGCGGTGTGACTATTAAGGACTTGATCATCGAAGGTTCCGTGTATTCCGAACGTAGTTATGTCGGTGGTCTGGCTGGCGGTATTGGCCCTGGCAGTGTGGTAACGCTGCAGAATGTGACTAATAAAGCAACGGTAACAGTAACTAATTTCAATGACGCCGGTGGACTGATAGGACGTCTTTTCGGCGGCAATAGCCCCCTCAATGTGATCGACTGCAAAAACGAAGGGGCTGTGACAGGTGTTAAGGCCGGCGGCATGGTAGGCAGCTCACAGAGCAACACAAGGGCCATGAGCTTCACAGGATGTACTAACAGCGGAAAGGTGACAGCGACAGCTGGTGCTGCGGCAGGTATTGTGGTGGGAGACGGCGATGCCTCTTATGACCTGACGAACTGCCACAATACCAAGACCGGCACGATCACGGCAAACAGCGGTAGCGCTGCGGGTATTGCAGTGAGGGGCCGCGCAGTGAATTGTACCAACAGCGGTACGGTCTCAAGTACGAGTGGAACTGCTTCCGGCATTATTGGCACGGGAAGTGCCAAACGCTGCGTAAATACGGCCGCGGCCAAAATTGAAGGCAGCAGTGGCGCGGCTGGTATTGCATCGTCCGCCAACTCGGGATCCATGGTGGAGTTCTGCGCCAACTTCGGTAAGGTGACGACCACTGCCGGAAGCGGTTATGGTATTGCATCGCAGGGTACGGTCAAGAACTGCTTTACCTATAACAATGAGGCGCACGCTCCTGTTGCAGGTGTGACGGGTAGAAATTGTATCGTCACGAACTCTTACTATCTTGCCAACAGCAAGGACGAGTTCCCCAGCACTATGGGCGGCGAATGGGCCAGCAAGGCCGACTTCGCCAGCGGCAAGGTAGCCTGGGGCGTCGGCGGCAAGGGCGAAGGCTCTCAGGGCGGTACCGACCAGGATG
>OIQI01000346.1_pt1 | contig 13149 bp, 8 predicted proteins | sample 1585911 | NCBI WGS metagenome assembly OIQI01 (sample SAMN02675049, study PRJEB24791) | human gut metagenome, SKBSTL061 | isolation source: stool | host: Homo sapiens | place: USA
ATCTCTGTTTTTCGACGGCAGCATCGTCGCGGAGGGCACACCCCGTGACTTCTTCTCCGGCAACAGCTTCTACACCACCTCTGCTAACCGTATGGCCCGGGACTTCTGCCCCTGTGCCGTCACGCCGGAGGACGTGATCGCGGTCATCGGCGGGACCGTCCCGCCCCAGCCGGAGGTGCCTGCCGCCTGGCAGCCTCTGCCTCCGGTGGCGGAGGAGTCCACCGCCTGGAAGCCGAAAAAGCTCCCCTGGTGGCGCAGGACCATCGCCGCCGTGTGCGGTGCGGGTGCGCTGGCGATCTTCTGGCTGGCGGCCAAGCACACTGACCTCACCGCCCTGGTGGGCGGCGGCACGCTCTCCCAGGCCGGCTGGCAGGCCCTGGGCCTTTACGGCCTGTTCATCGCCCTGCTCTTCGGCTGCATCGCCGCCATCGGCCGGCGCTCCAAGCCCCTGACGCTGCTCCAGACCCCGGTGCAGAAGCGAAAGCTCTCCCACCGTACCCGTCTGGCGGCGGTGCTGATATTGCTGTGCATCCCCGCCACGCTGTATCTGGGCTTTTTCTACCTGGGCAACACTGCCTACTACCCCATCGCCTTCGCCGTGCTGCTGGAATGCATGGTGCCCTTCTTCCTGGTGTTCGAGGGACGGAAGCCACAGGCCCGTGAGCTGGTGCTGGTGGCCTCCCTCTGTGCCCTGGGCGTGGCGGGCCGCGCCGCCTTCTTCATGCTGCCCCAGTTCAAGCCGGTGCTGGCCCTGACCATCATCTCCGGCGTGGCCCTGGGCGGCGAGACCGGCTTCCTGGTGGGCGCCATGACCATGCTGGCCAGCAACGTTCTGTTCTCCCAGGGCCCCTGGACGCCCTTCCAGATGTTCGCCATGGGCATCATCGGCTTCCTGGCGGGGGTGTTGTTCCGCCGGGGCTGGCTGCGCCGCAGCCGCGCCGCCCTGTGCGTCTTCGGGGCCATCTCTGCCGTGCTCATCTACGGCGGCATCATGAACCCCGTCTCCGCCCTGCTTTATGCCCGCACGCTGGAGTGGAAGGTCATCGCCGCCTACTATGTCACCGGCTTTCCCATGGACTGCGTCCACGCCGCAGCCACAGTTTTCTTCCTGCTGGTGCTGGCGGAGCCCATGCTGGAGAAGCTGGACCGCATCAAGATCAAATACGGCCTAGTGGAATAAGCAGACGCGCCCACCCCGTCGGGGTGGGCGCGTCCGCGCGGTGCAACTTCAGGTTTCCCACCTTTTTTTTTCGCCGCAACCCAAGGCTGATAGACAATCTGCCCGATCTGCTGTATAATAGATCCAAACACACAGAAGGGAGGACCGCCTATGCCTGCCATCCGCTGCAAGGCCTGCGGCAAGACCTATGATTCCCGTGAGGGCTTCTGCCCCAAGTGCGGCGCCTATAACCGCCCGCCCCGCCGGGAGTGGGTGGACGCCGGCGGCGACGTCCACTACGCCGAACAGGAGAAGGTCTGCTACGAGCAGAAGGAGTGCCACGAAGAGAAGGTTTGCTATGAAAACCAGACCCGCCGTCCCAGACCCCATATCCAGTGGCACGTGCCCAAGAAGAACACCGCCTCCGGCGCCATAGGGGCCGTGATCGCCGTGTCCATTGTCATCGTGCTTATCAACACGCTGCGCGGCGTGTCCGGTGACATCTTTGACCGCAATGAGCCGATGCCCGACTACGACTGGAGCTCTTCGGAGTACGTCGGTGAGGCGGTAGCGTCGGCGCGGGAGTACGCGGAGATGGGCGAATGCTTCACCTTGGGGGGCGGTGCCTTCGTGGTGGCCTATACCGAGCTGGACCACGAGAACCTGTCCCTGCTGGCCTATGTGGTGGAGGAGGGGGACTACCAGACCTTCCCCGACCTTATCTGGGTGGACGATGACGGCTTTGAAAACTGGTGCTATCCCGAGGATGTTGTCGTTTCAGACACCGATGACAATGTGTTCATATGCACGTATGACCTGTCGCCGATGGAGGAGCTTACGGAGGAGACTTACCTGCTCTTCTCCGGCATGGATAAAGAGGTCGTCGTTCCCGTTGACCTTGCACAATGGTGATACAAAAGCCTCCCCTGTGGGGGAGGCTATTTGCTCTATATAGACAGGCCCTCCGGCGAAGCCGGGGGGCCTGTTTCTCAGAACTTATCCTTATTGAATATCCGCAGGATCTCGTCGAAGGACTTGTCCATCTCGTCCTGACCCTGCTCGCCCTTCACCTCGTCCAGGGGCTGGGGCGCGCCGCTGTTCTCCGTCTGTGCGGGCTGGGTCACAGCGGCGGCGTTGGCGGCCTGCTGCGCCTCGTCAAAGCCCGTGGCGATGACGGTCACGCGGATCTCATCGTCCAGCGTCTCGTCGAAGGCGGCGCCGAAGATAGTCAGCGCGTCGGGATGCACCGCCTGCTGCACCAGTGTGGCGGCCTGCTCCACCTCCTCCAGACCGATGTCCATGGAGCCGGTGACGTTGATCAGCACGCCCCGTGCACCGTTGATAGAGGTCTCCAGCAGGGGGGAGGAAATGGCCATCTTGGCGGCCTCCTCGGCCTTGCCCTTGCCGGCTGCGCGGCCCACGCCCATGTGGGCCAGACCTGCGTCCTTCATAATGGCGGTCACGTCCGCGAAGTCCAGGTTGATGAACCCGGTGTCGCGGATCAGGTCAGAGATGGACTGCACCGCCTGGCGCAGCACGTCGTCCGCGATCTCGAACGCGTTGGCAAAGGTGATCTTCTGGTCGGTCGCGTGCTTGAGGCGCTCGTTCGGGATGATGACGAGCGAGTCGACCTTTGTCTTGAGCTCTTCGATGCCCGCTTCCGCCTGCGTCATGCGGCGGCGGCCTTCAAAACCGAAGGGCTTCGTCACGACGCCGACGGTCAGGATGCCCGCCTCGCGCGCGATCTCGGCAACAATGGGCGCGCCGCCCGTGCCGGTGCCGCCGCCCATGCCAGCGGTGATGAAGACCATATCGGTGTCCTCCAGCGCCTTGGCGATCTGGTTGCGGCTCTCCTCGGCGCTCTTGCGGCCGACCTCAGGGTCGGAGCCAGCGCCCTGACCGTGCGTCAGCTTTTCGCCGATCTGGATTTTATAAGTGGCGGCAGACACGTTGAGCGCCTGCTTATCTGTATTCACTGCGACAAAGTCGACGCCGCGCGCACCGGTGCGCACCATGCGGTTGACCACGTTGTTGCCGCCGCCGCCAACGCCGATGACCTTGATCTTAACTACGTTTTCAGGACCGGTCTCCAATCCGAATGCCATGTCGGTTCCTCCTGCAATCTGTTGTATGGGCAAGGCACTTGCCGCTGCAAGCGCCACAATATCAGGTATTTGCTATCTTAATCATTGTATTACGGTTTTCCCGCGGGGTCAATAGCAATCGGCCATTTCGGGGAAACTTTTTTACGTCAACTTCCGCCTTTATTCCGGGATGAAGTCAGCCCTGCCGTCGTTCATCAGGTTGATCGTGCCGGTCTGGTTGGCTTCAAGCTGCTCCACCACCGTGCGCACATTCCCGAGCTTGTAGGCAATGTCCGCATCCCAGGGCATTTTGACCGTAAAGCGGTCCAAATAGGTAAAGGTGATGGCCGTGCCGTCGCTCAGGTCGATCTCGCCGATCATGGAGAGAAGCTGCTTATCCTCCGCCGTGCGCAGCAGCGTGAGCAGGCGCTCGAATTTATACGAATCCTCGTCCGCAAACGCCGCCATCGCGCCGACCGCGGGCTCGATGAGCGTGCAGCCGGTCACGCGCGCGCAGCCCTCGGGGATCTGCGATGCGCGCTCCAGAATTTTGCCCTCGTCGCTCATGAGCCATGTGCCGTTTTCGCCCGTCAGCGCAGCGGAGGCCGAGCACTCCGTCACGGTCAGAATGAGCGCGTCGGGGTATTTGCGGTTGATGACAACGGTCTCCACATACGGAAGCGTGTCGAAAATGGATTGTTTGACCTTATATTTGTTCAGCAGCACAAGGTTCTGCTCCTTCTGCACGCCCGCAGCCTCGATAATCTGCTCCTCGGTATAGCGCTCGTTGCCCTCCACCACGATCATATCGATGCGGAAAAACATCGTCAGCGCGCCGAGAAACGCGGCGATCACGACCGCGAGGCACAAAAGCCTCAGCGGGAAAGAGGCTCTTCCCCGCCTGCGCCGTCTGTTTCTTCGCTTTGACGCCATAGTTTTCCTGCCTTTTTTCTTCGTTTGCTTATGTACCCGTCTCCCGCCGCACATGCGCGCCCAGCATGCCAAGGTCGCGCTCGATGCTCTCATAGCCGCGGTCGATGTGCTCGATGCGCGAAATGCGCGTGAGTCCGTCGGCCTGCAGACCTGCAATCACAAGCGCCGCGCCCGCGCGAAGGTCGGTGCACTTGACGCGCGCGCCGTGCAGGTGCTCGCGTCCCGTGACGACGGCCACGCGCCCCGCGACGCGCACCTCCGCGCCCATGCGCGCCAGCTCGTCGACATGGCGGTAACGGTTTTCAAAAATATTCTCTACAAAAACGGTGCTGCCCGCGCTTTTCAAAAGCGCCGCCATCAGCACCGGCTGCGCGTCCGTCGGAAAGCCCGGATAGGGCGCCGTGCGCACAGGGCGGATGGATCTGAGACTGCCATCACTTTGGAGGAAAACATCGTCCTCCCCGCTTTTGACCGTGCAGCCCGCCTCGCTCAGCGCGCCGGACACAGTCGAAAGCGGCCGCGGGTCGACACCGCGAAGGCGCACCTCTCCCCCACAGCAGGCCGCGGCGCAGAGATACGTCGCGCCCACGATGCGGTCGGCGATGATGCGGTATTTCCCGCCGTGCAGCGCGCGCCTTCCCTCGACTGTGATGATTGAACCGCCCGCGCCGCGGACGTTGCCGCCCATCGCGTTGATAAAGTTCTGTAAATCGACGATCTCCGGCTCGCGCGCGGCGTTGTAGATCGTCGTCACGCCGTCTGCGCCGCAGGCGCAGAGGAGCGCGTTTTCCGTCGCGCCCACGCTCGGCATGGGTAAGTACACATCGCTCCCGAGAAGCGTTCCGCCGCGGCACTTGAGCTCGCCGCCCGTCTCCCTGATCTCTGCCCCCAAGGCGCTCAGGGCGCTTAAGTGCAGGTCAATGGGACGCGGCCCCAGCTCGCAGCCGCCGGGATAACAGATCGTCGCTTCCTTGCAGCGCGCCAGAATCGCGCCGAGAAAGATGACCGACGAGCGCATCTCTCGCATCAGTGCGTCGGGCACGACCGCGCGGTCCATGCGCGCTGTATCGACCACGAGCGCACTGTCCTCCCAGTGCGTGCAGCAGCCCAAGTGCCGCAAAATGGCAACGGACGCATCCACGTCCCGCAGCTTCGGACAATTTTCGATCACGCAGGTGTCCGCGCACAAAAGCGTCGCCGCCAAAATCGGCAGCACACTGTTTTTTGAGCCTTGTATCGTGAGTTCTCCGTACAGGCGCTCCCCGCCCTCTACCAACAGCTCACACATCATGTTCCCTCCCGCAAGCACATTACTTTTCCATCGTATGGCTTTTGCGGAAAATGGGTGACTGCCGGTTTTCACAGGGCAATAGTTAGGCATTTTCAGTATAGCCATTTTACCGCGGCGCGTCAACTTCTTTTTGCCTTGCTTTCCCGCCCGCTTTGTGGCAAAATGAGACTACTGTATTTCTCCCCGAAAGGAGTCTTTTTTCATGAAAAAAACGCTCAAAGTCGCGCTCTATATTCTGTTGGCGCTCGTTTTGATCGTGCTGGCTTACGTCATCTATGTCTTTGCCGCGTACTACCGCGTGGAGGACTGGCAGACGCTCAGCGTGGTGCACTGCGACGCCGCATCTGCCGCACCGATGGAGGGCGCGCCGCAGACCGGCGTCACCTATCGCGTTTCGTCGGCCAACGTGGGCTTCGGCGCGTACAGCGCCGATTACAGCTTCTTCATGGACGGCGGCAAGGAGAGCCGCGCCCGCAGCAGGCAAGCCGTTGATGAGAATATGCGCGGCGAGGTCTCGCTCGTCAAGGACCTTTCGCCCGACTTTGCGCTCTTTCAGGAGGTCGATATCTACGGCACGCGCAGCTGGCACATCGCAGAGGACGCTTATCTCGACGATGTGATGGAAAACAGCGAATTTAACAAGGTATTCGCGCAGAATTACGACAGCCCGTACCTCTTTTATCCTCTTATTAACCCCCACGGCGCAAACCAGTCCGGTATCCTGACGCTCTCACGCCACCCGATCTCTTCCGCCGTGCGCCGCTCGCTGCCGATCGAGACGGGCATCATGAAGCTTGTCGACCTCGATCGCTGCTACTCCGTCAGCCGCATCCCGATGGAAAACGGCAGGGAGCTGGTGCTCTATAACCTGCATCTTTCGGCCTACACGTCCGACGGCACGATCGCGACCGCGCAGCTTGAAATGCTCTGCGCCGATATGCTGGCGGAATATGAAAACGGCAACTACTGCGTCGCGGGCGGCGACTTTAACAAGGACCTGCTCGGCAATTCTGCCGAGATCTTCGGCGTTGCGGGCGGCGAGAACGACACCTGGGCGCAGCCCATCCCCGAGGGGACGATCCCCGACGGGCTCTCCCTCGTCGTGCCGTTTGACGTCAGCCATCCCGTCGCCACCTGCCGCACGGCCAACGAACCCTACAACGAGGAGACGACCTTCCGCGTGACGGTCGACGGCTTCCTCGTCTCCGACAACGTCGAAGCCGTCTCCGCCGACGTCGTTGACGCGGGCTACCGCTACTCCGACCACAATCCCATCTATATGGACTTCATTTTGAAGGCGGAATAAAGCGTCAAAAGTAAAGGAAGCGAGCCTCACGGCTCGCTTCCTTTTTATTCTCTTTCACTTGAGCAGCGTCATCACTGTGTCGTAGATGCGCTTGGTCGCGTCGGGGATGCCGAGCGCCGCCATGTTTTGAGACATCGTCTCCATCCGCTGCGGATCGTTCAGGATGCCCGCCGCGGCGGCAAAGAGCTTCTTGCCGTCAAGGCCCTCTTCCGGCAGCACGAGCGCCGCGCCGTGGTCGCCGAGCAGCGCCGCGTTCTTCTCCTGATGGTGGTTCGTCACGTTGGGCGACGGCACAAGTATCGCCGGAACGCCGAGCGCCGTCAGCTCGCTGAGCGTAGACGCGCCCGCGCGGCAGATAACGAGGTCGGCGGCGCGCATGACAGTCGCCATGTCGTAGATGTACTCGCGCACGTCGAGCGCGGGATGCTCGGTGATCTCCAGCCCGTCATCGTGCATCCACTGCTGCATCGGCTTCCAGCAGATCTCGCCGACGCCGTGGATATGGTAAAAGGGCTCCTTCGCGCTCTCAAGCGCCAGAAACTCCGCCATCGCGCGGTTCATTGCGTTCGACCCGAGGCTGCCCCAGAACGAGACGATGAGCTTGCGCCCGTCGTTCATGCCGAGCTTTTCCTTCGCCTGCTGCTTGCTGATCGTGAAGAAGTCACCGCGCACGGGCGTACCGGTCACGACCACCTTTTCGGGGTGCTTGTAGTGCGCGCGGCAGTCCTCAAAGCCAACCATGATGCGGTCGCAGTGGGGCTCTAACTGCCGCGTCGTCAGCCCCGGCACAATGTTTGACTCATGCACCGCCGTGGGGATGCCCGCCTTTGCGCCGTAGCGCACGAGCGGATAGCTCGCGTAGCCGCCGGTGCCGACGATCAGGTCGGGGTGAAAATCATTTAAGATCGCGTTCGCCTCACGCTCGGCGTGGGCGAGATTTTTGAGCGAGACAAGGTTGTGCTTGATCTCCGCGGGCTTGAACGAGCGGTGGAACGATGAAATGTTCACCGTATGGAACGGATAGTCCGTGTGCGCGATCAAATCGCGCTCCAGTCCGCGCTCCGCGCCGACGAATAAGATCTGCGTGCCCGCGTCCTTTTCCCGCATATAGCCCGCGAGCGCGAGCGCGGGGTTGACGTGTCCTGCCGTGCCGCCGCAGGTAAAGATGACCTTCATAGCCGTTTTCTCCTTCCCGCGTCAGCGCATCTGGCGCGAAACGCTCAGTACGATGCCGACCTCGGCCAGCTGCACGGCAAGCGCCGTGCCGCCGTAGCTGAAAAACGGCAGCGAAATACCCGTGTTCGGGATCAGATTCGTTACGACCGCGATGTTCAGGAATACCTGCAAGGCGATCTGCGTCGTCACGCCGACGGCAAGAAGGCTTCCGAAGCGGTCGCGCGCGTGCAGGGCGATCCAGTAGCCGCGGATGATGAGCAGCGCGAACATGACCATGATGATCGTCGCGCCGACAAGGCCGAGCTCCTCGCAGATGATGGCGAAAATAAAGTCGTTGTGCTCTTCGGGCAGGAACAGAAACTTCTGCCGGCTCTTGCCAAGGCCCAGTCCGAACAACCCGCCCGAACCGATGGAGAGCAAGCTCTGCCGGATCTGATAGCCCTTATCGCGCATCCACTCTTCGTTGAACGGGTCGAGCCAGATGTCGATTCGGCTCGAGTTGTAGGTGATGATGCCGGTCGCAAAGGCGTAGATCACCAGCAGCACCAGCGCAAAGCCGAGACCGACCCAGTAGTTGCGGATACCGCCGACGTACATCATCACCGCGCCGACGCCGAGCAGCAGCACCATACCGGAAAAGTGCGGCTCCTTCGCCATCAGCGCCGCAATCACGCCGAGGATAGCGGCATACGGTACGATACCTTCACGAAATGTGGCCATTTTGTCTTTTTTCTTTGAAATGCTATCGGCAAAATAGAGGATAATGCCGACCTTGGCAATCTCGGAGGGCTGGAACTGGAACGAGCCGATGCGGATCCAGCGCTGCGCGCCGTGCGTCAGTCGGCCCGTGCCGATGCCCGGGATCAGAACGAGCACCAGCAGGATGATGGAAAAGATCAGCAGCATCTTCGCCACCGCGCGATAGCGCTCGTAATTGATCTTGCCGACAATAAACATCGCCGTGATACCGAGGATCGCAAAAATGCCCTGACGGATGAGGTAGTACGCGGGGTTACCCTCTTCATAGTAGGCCGAGGGGAAACTGGCGGAAAACAGCATGATCAGGCCCGCGCCCACGAGCGTAAGCACCAGCAGAAGATACGGAAGGTCCAGCGGTCCGCGGCCCGCTTCGCGCGCCGCCGCCTCGATGGCCTTCGCCCGCTCGCGCTGCTCTTGCCGCAGCAAGCGTTCTTCCTTGGTCATGCAGTCTTCCCCCTTTCATACTGATTGCAAACTCGCGCTCTGCGCGAGTTTGCCTCCATTTTGCAACCAAGCGTCGCAGACTTTCGCGCCCGCAGGCGCGAAATATTTTTAATCATTTTTCGCCGCGACCGGTGCGTGGCAAAAAATACTTCTCGCAGAGTGAGTGTCGAGCCGCCAAGGGCGGCGAGGCACAGAGCGCCGCGCATCCCCTCTCATTTTTGAGAAACGGCTTGCCGTTTCTCAAAAATGAAATCTGTTGAGTACTCCGAACAGCGCCGCCAGACAGCACAGCGCACTCACGCTGGTGAACACGGCGACGAGCTTTACTTCGCTCCAGCCGCAGAGCTCAAAGTGGTGGTGCAGCGGCGCCATCTTGAAAAGGCGCTTGCCGTGCGTCGCCTTGAAGTAGATGACCTGCAAAATGTCGGACAGCGTCTCGCAGATGTAGACAAAGCCGACGGGAATCAGCACGAGCGGCATATCGTAGGCAAAGGCGAGCGCCGCCACCGTGCCGCCAAGGAACAGCGAGCCTGTGTCGCCCATGAAGACCTTGGCGGGGTGGAAATTATAGATGAGGAAGCCGAGAATTCCCCCGACGAGCGCCGCAGCATAAATGCCGAGCTGCTCATAGCCCTGCCACCAGATGGCGAGCACGGTGAAAAACAGGCCGACCGGCACCGTCACGCTGCCGGCCAAGCCGTCGATGCCGTCCGTGATGTTGACGGCGTTGACCGTGCCGACGATGACAAACGCCGCAAACACCATGTACACCCACCAGCTCATGACGATCTGCGTGTTGAAAAACGGCACGTAGAGGTTTGGCGTCAGCATGCCCTCAAAGCGCATCAGGCAGAGGAACGCGACCGCCGCAGCGAGCTGGAGCAGGAACTTCTGAATGGCCGTGAGGCCGAGGTTCTGCTTGTGCTTCACCTTTTCAAAGTCGTCTAAAAAGCCGATGCCGCCGAAGATCAGCGCAAAAAAGAAGATGTAGAGGTGCTCAAAGTCCCCCGCCATCATGCCCTTCCAGCCGCAGATCAGGATAGAGACGAAGATGCCGAGGATGAACATTAAGCCGCCCATCGTCGGCGTGCCGGCCTTTCCGGCGTGCCAGGTGGGGCCGTCCTCGCGGATGCTCTGTCCGGCCTTGAGCTTTCTCAGCTCAGGGACCAGAAATTTTCCCGTGATCGCGGAGACCGCGAAGCTCAGTATGCAGGCAATGATGATCTTCATGTTCGTTTTCCTTCGCCGCGTCGGCGGCGTCCTTCCTTTGTACTTGCGCGAACCTCTCGCGCACGACCTCCCTCTCGTCGAGGTGGTATTTTATCGTTCCGATCTCCTGATAGGTCTCGTGCCCCTTGCCACAGAGGACGACGACGTCGCGCACTTTCGCCTCGCGCAGAGCAAAGCCGATGGCCTCGCGCCGGTTTTCGATGACGGCGAACGGCGTTCTGCTCTCCAAAAGTGCGGGGAGCACATCGCGCAGGATGGTGTAAGGGTCTTCGGTGCGGGGATTGTCGCTCGTGAGAACAACGAAGTCCGAGAGCGCCGCGGCGATACGGCCCATGCGGGGTCGCTTTGTCCTGTCGCGGTCTCCCCCGCAGCCAAAGAGCGCGATGACGCGCCCGTCGGCAAAGCCGCAGACCGTGGAGAGAATATTTTTGAGCCCGTCGGGCGTGTGCGCATAGTCAATGATGACGGTGAACGGTGCATCAAGCGGTACGACCTCGCACCGCCCCTTAACGCCGACACATTCCGTCAGCGCTTTTGCCGCGTCGGAAAGCGGCACGCCGAGCGCCTGCACGGCGCAGAGCGCCGCGAGCGCGTTATAGAGCGAAAAGCCGCCGGGGATGCCGATTTTCGTCTCCTCGTGGTCGAGGTCGGTGCAGGCGGTAAAGCGCACACAGTCGTTTTCGTAGCGGGCACGCCAGCCGACAAGGTCATTCGTCATGCCCTGCCCGAATGTGATCCGCTCGCTCGTAAAGCGGGCGAGCAAGCGCTCCGTCCACGCATCGTCACCGTTGACGCAGGCGATGTCACACTGGTCGAAAAGCCTCGACTTCGCGTCGCAGTAGGCCTCCATCGTGCCGTGGTAGTCAAGATGATCCTGCGTCAGGTTCGTGAAAACACCGACGCGGAATCGGATTCCTTCTACCCTGCTCTGCATCAGCGCGTGGGACGAGACCTCCATCACGGCATAGGTGCAGCCCGCATCGACCATCTGGGCGAGCAGGCGCTGCACGGTCAGCGCGTCGGGCGTTGTGCGGTCGGTCGGGATGGTCTTGTCACTGATCAAATTCTGATTCGTGCCGATCAGGCCGACCTTCGCGCCCTTTGTGCGCTCCAAGAGCTGTTTGATAAGATACGTCGTGGTCGTTTTGCCGTTTGTGCCGGTCACGCCGACCACGGTGAGTTTTCCCGCCGGAGTACCATACCATACCGCCGCGCAAAGCGCAAGCGCTTTGTGCGCATCCGGCACTAAGATATAGGGAATTTCCGTCTCCGGCGGATGCTCGCACACGGCGCAGGCCGCGCCGCGCGCTTTGGCTTCGGCGATAAACTCGCCGCCGTCCTCCTTCTCCCCCGGCAGGGCGAAGAAGAGGAATCCCTCTTCTACCTTGCGGGAATCGAGCGCAAGGCCGCTGACTATCAGGTCAGGCGGCGCATGCACCGTTTTGTCTTCTAATGCGGAAATAAGCTCAGATAACTGCGTTTGAAAAATTCCTTTCGGAATTGGGTCTTGCTGTCTTTAGTCGCGCACCGAGCTGTCGCTGAACTGGACGCGCACGACCGTACCGGCCTCGACTTCCGTGCCCGCGGCGATGCTCTGCGAGATGGCGCGCACCGTGGACGAGCTTGCGTTCGTCGCGCCGGAAACGCCCATGATGAGCCCCGCGTTCACGATCTTCTGGTTCGCGGTCGCGGCGCTGTCGCCCACGACGTTCGGGACGATGCACTTGTCAGTCGACTTCTCCGCGCCGAGGTAGAGGATGATCTCCGCGCTGTTCGGTACGATCGCGCCGCCTGCGGGCGTCTGGTCGGTGACGGTATCGCCGCTGCCGACGGTGCGGAAGCTGAAGCCGTTCGCGCTCAGGCGCTCGGCCGCCGCGTCCTTACTGAGGCCGACGACGTTCGGCACAGTCTTATCCGCGCCGACGAGCTCTTCAGCGGTGTAGCTCGGCTCAATGCCGAGATACGGCAGGATCTCGCCCATGACGGAACTCGCCACGGGGGCGACCATGTTACCGCCGGAAACGTAGGTACCGGTCCACTTGCTCGGCTCGTCGAGCGTCAGGAGCATCATCACCTGCGGGTCATCCGCGGGGGCGAAGCACACGAACGAGACGATGACGCCGCCGCCGACCTTATCGGCTGTGCCGGTCTTGCCGCCGATGCGGTAGCCCGCGACCTGACCGTTCTTGCCCGTGCCGCTTGTGACCTCGTACTCCATAATGTCGCGCACAAGCGCGGACGTCTCCTCGGAGACGACCTGACGGATGGGCGTGGAGTCGTGCTTGGAGACGACGTTGCCGTCCTGGTCGGTGATCTCTTCGGCAAGATAGGGCGTATAGAGGTAGCCGCCGTTGACGCAGGCGCACTGCGCCGCCAGCAGCGCGATGGGCGTGACGTTGAAGTTCTGGCCGAAGGCGTAGCACGCCAGCGCCAGCGTCGAATATTTAATTTCGCTGTTGACGAAGCCGCTGGCCTCACCCGTGGTGTCGATGCCGGTCTTCTCCGTCAGGCCAAAGTCCAGCATGTACTGGTAAAACTTGTCGTTGCCGATGCGAAGGCCGATGTTGATGAACGCGGGGTTGCAGGAGTTGGCGAACGCCTGCGTCAGGTTTTGCTGGCCGTGACCGGGCGCGCGCTTGGAGCAGTTGATGGTCTCGCCCTCAATCTTCACGCTGCCGCTGCAATAAAAGCCCGTGTTCAGGTCGACAACGTTTTCCTCAAGCGCCATCGCAAGCGTCAGTGTTTTGAACGTGGAGCCCGGCTCGTA
>OIQI01000363.1_pt1 | contig 12712 bp, 10 predicted proteins | sample 1585911 | NCBI WGS metagenome assembly OIQI01 (sample SAMN02675049, study PRJEB24791) | human gut metagenome, SKBSTL061 | isolation source: stool | host: Homo sapiens | place: USA
TTCGCTACCTTAGGACCGTTATAGTTACGGCCGCCGTTTACTGGGGCTTCAATTCGGAGCTTGCACTCCTCCTCTTAACCTTCCAGCACCGGGCAGGTGTCAGCCCCTATACGTCATCTTTCGATTTAGCAGAGAGCTGTGTTTTTGATAAACAGTCGCCTGGACCTATTCACTGCGGGTGCTTACGCACCGCCCCTTATCCCGAAGTTACGGGGTCAATTTGCCGAGTTCCTTAACTACCCTTCTCCCGTTGGCCTTAGAATCCTCTTCCTGACTACCTGTGTCGGTTTGCGGTACGGACGTCTCATATATACACAAAGCTTTTCTCGCCTTAATCCAAACATGCTTCCTTACTTGTTTTCAGTCCCTTACGCCCGGGGCTACCATCGCCCGGGTCATGTCCTTCATAAGTGTCCCTTTGCTTAAATATTTCGACGGCTACGGAATCTCCACCGTATGTGCATCGGCTACGCCTTTCGGCCTCACCTTAGCTCCCGGCTAACCAGAAGCGGACGAACCTTCCTTCTGAAACCTTAGTCTTTCGGCCTTTATGATTCTCACATAAATCTCGCTACTCATTCCGGCATTCTCACTTCAATGCAGTCCACCAGCGCTTTCGCTCTGACTTCACCCCGCATTCAACGCTCTCCTACCAATATCAGTTATTCTTCACAAGCTCGCTTTATCCTTATGGACAATTTGATGGCACTTCGTGCCATGGTCTCTTTCCTTGCAAGTCCATGAAGAATAACTGATATTCCCAAGCTTCGGTGTACGATTTAGCCCCGTTAAATTTTCGGCGCAGAGTCACTCGACCAGTGAGCTATTACGCACTCTTTTAATGAGTGGCTGCTTCTAAGCCAACATCCTGGTTGTTTTCGCAATTCCACATCGTTTTCCACTTAGCATGAATTTGGGACCTTAGCTGTGGGTCTGGGCTGTTTCCCTTTTGACAACGAAACTTATCTCACGCTGTCTGACTGCTATGCATCAATTATCCGGCATTCAGAGTTTGATAGGTCTTGGTAACCTTATCGGCCCCGCCACCATTCAGTGCTTTACCTCCGGTAATCTAACATAACGCTAGCCCTAAAGCTATTTCGGGGAGAACCAGCTATCTCCGAGTTCGATTGGAATTTCTCCGCTATCCACAAGTCATCCGCCACCATTGCAACGGGGGTCGGTTCGGCCCTCCATGAGATTTTACTCTCACTTCAGCCTGCTCATGGATAGGTCACCCGGTTTCGGGTCTATGGCAACGAACTTTACGCCCTATTCAGACTCGCTCTCGCTTCGCCTCCGGTACTCAATACCTTAAGCTTGCTCGTTACTATAACTCGCCGGACCGTTCTACAAAAAGTACGTCATCACGCTTTAACGCGCTTTGACTGCTTGTAAGCACAAGGTTTCAGGTTCTCTTTCACTCCCCTCCCGGGGTCCTTTTCACCTTTCCCTCACGGTACTGCTCCTCTATCGGTCATCAGGTAGTATTTAGGCTTGGATGGTGGTCCACCCGGTTTCCCACGGGGTTTCACGTGTCCCGCGGTACTCTGGATCCAGACTGCCAGTCTTCGTTTTCGGATACAGGGCTCTCACCTTCTGTGGCCGGCTTTCCCACGCCGTTCTCCTAACTTCCTCTGGTCATGATGTCTGTCCGCAACCCCGGAGAATAAAATCCTCCGGTTTGGCCTCTTCCGCGTTCGCTCGCCACTACTAGCGGAATCTCGGTTGATGTCTTTTCCTGGCCCTACTTAGATGTTTCAGTTCAGGCCGTTCCCTTCGTACGCCTATTTGATTCAACGCACGATACTCAAGTATTGCTTGAGCGGGTTCCCCCATTCGGAAATCCACGGATATATCGGATATTTGCTCCTCCCCGTGGCTTATCGCAGCTTGTCACGTCCTTCGTCGGCTCCTGATGCCAAGGCATTCCCCTTGCGCTCTTTTCAGCTTGACCTATCGAATCATTTGCTGATCCTCAAAGTTGAATTATGCAGGCAATTTAACAGGATTTTCGAAATTGTAATTGTTACCCATCTATACGATGTTCCACAATTAAAACTAAAAATACGTTCTTCTGTTCTTTCAAACAAAAGACCTCTCTGTTGCCTTGCTTATCACTTCTTCATTACATTGTTCAGTTTTCAAGGTTCGATCTTCCAACTGCTTTTGCAGCCAGATTTGAAGATCTGTCTTATGCCAGGTCTTCAAATCCAACAACAACTGTTGTTTCTGTATCTCGTCCTCCGGACGAGATACGATTATACCTCGCGTTACACGCTCGGTGTAATCTGTTGGTGGGCCCGAGTGGGCTCGAACCACCGACCTTACGATTATCAGTCGTACGCTCTAGCCAGCTGAGCTACGGGCCCGTATGAACTTAAATGGTGGAGATAGTCGGGATCGAACCGGCGACCTCCTGCTTGCAAGGCAGGCGCTCTCCCAGCTGAGCTATATCCCCAAGCTATCTTCGCTTCCCGCAGACTTCATCGCCTGCGCCCTCTAAATTAAACAACGATCCTTCCGCTGCGCTTTCGCGCCGCGCCCGACCGCTTTCGCAGTCGGTCAGCACCCTGACCTTAGGAACTCTGCCGGTCTTTTGTTCCGACTTTTAGTTGAATTATACGTCGCGCTTCGCGCGCCGTGTAATTGGCGTCGGTACCGACATGTCTCCTTAGAAAGGAGGTGATCCAGCCGCTCGTTCTCGAACGGCTACCTTGTTACGACTTCACCCCAATTATCGAACCCACCTTCGGCCGCGCCCTCCTTTTCAGGTTAGGCTACGGACTTCGGGTGTTCCCGACTCTCATGGTGTGACGGGCGGTGTGTACAAGGCCCGGGAACGTATTCACCGCGGCATGCTGATCCGCGATTACTAGCGATTCCGACTTCATGCAGGCGAGTTGCAGCCTACAATCCGAACTGGGACGGCTTTTGGGGGTTTGCTCTGCCTCGCGGCTTTGCTTCCCTCTGTTGACCGCCATTGTATTACGTGTGTAGCCCAGGATATAAGGGGCATGATGATTTGACGTCGTCCCCACCTTCCTCCGTTTTGTCAACGGCAGTCTCGCTAGAGTGCTCTTGCGTAGCAACTAACAATAGGGGTTGCGCTCGTTGCGGGACTTAACCCAACATCTCACGACACGAGCTGACGACAACCATGCACCACCTGTCTCTGCTTTCCCCGAAGGGCACCTAATGTATCTCTACTTCGTTAGCAGGATGTCAAACCCTGGTAAGGTTCTTCGCGTTGCTTCGAATTAAACCACATAATCCACCGCTTGTGCGGGCCCCCGTCAATTCCTTTGAGTTTCAACCTTGCGATCGTACTCCCCAGGTGGAATACTTATTGTGTTTACTGCGGCACGCAGGGGGTCAGTCCCCGCACACCTAGTATTCATCGTTTACAGTGTGGACTACCAGGGTATCTAATCCTGTTTGCTCCCCACACTTTCGCGCCTCACCGTCAGTTATCGTCCAGCAATCCGCCTTCGCCACTGGTGTTCCTCCTAATATCTACGCATTTCACCGCTACACTAGGAATTCCGATTGCCTCTCCGATACTCAAGAAGAGTAGTTTCAAATGCAGTTCACGAGTTGAGCCCGTGGATTTCACATCTGACTTGCCCTCCCGGCTACACGCCCTTTACACCCAGTAAATCCGGACAACGCTTGCCACCTACGTATTACCGCGGCTGCTGGCACGTAGTTAGCCGTGGCTTATTCTAAAGGTACCGTCTTCTGCTCTTCCCTCTTAAAAGAAGTTTACAACCCGAAAGCCTTCTTCCTTCACGCGGCGTTGCTGGGTCAGGCTTGCGCCCATTGCCCAATATTCCCCACTGCTGCCTCCCGTAGGAGTCTGGGCCGTGTCTCAGTCCCAATGTGGCCGTTCAACCTCTCAGTCCGGCTACTGATCGTCGCCTTGGTGGGCCGTTACCTCACCAACTAGCTAATCAGACGCGAGGCCATCTTTCAGCGATAAATCTTTGACATAAGTGCCATGCGACACCTATGTGTCATGCGGTATTAGCAGTCGTTTCCAACTGTTGTCCCCCTCTGAAAGGCAGGTTCCTCACGCGTTACTCACCCGTCCGCCACTGTCCTCTGCTTCAATTGGACGAATCCTCTTTCCACAGATTCTCGTTCGACTTGCATGTGTTAAGCACGCCGCCAGCGTTCGTCCTGAGCCAGGATCAAACTCTCAATAAAATGGTATCAACACAGACCTAAGTCTGAGCTAATCTTTATCGAGCTATTTGTCATAGCTTAAAACTTTTTATCCTTACTTCAGACCGTAATTGACTTAACCGGTCCTCCGCAAGCTCTGTGCATTTCGCACAGTTTTTCATCTGGTGCTTGTCAAAGTTTCGTTGTTTAATTTACAAGGTGCACGCTCCATTCGCGGAACAGGTGTTATCTTAGCACGTGGGTCAGCGTTTGTCAACAGTTAATTTTACTTTTTTCGACATTTTTCTTCTCAGGCTCTTTACAAGCATTCCAAAAAGTCAGTGCTGCCAACGGTTTGCGGGCATTCTGTCAAGAACAGAATGCCCGCATTTTTCCGTATTCATTCATTTACGCCGTATTTCGGCCGATCAAGGCGTCATAGCGCATCAACAGAAGCGCGACCTGCGCGCGGCTGATGGCCTGCGTCGGATACCAGACGCACTCCTTCTCGGTGATGAGCCCATTGTTCCACGCCCAGGTCACGGCATCCCTGCCGCTCTCCGACACTTTTGGCGCATAGGGATAGTCGTCGAGCGTACCCGTGACCGAAGGCTCGCCCGCGAGGCGGTAGAGCACGATGATCGCCTGCTCGCAGGACAAAAAGCCGCTGGGGTCAAACGCTCCGCCGTTGCCGCCCATGAGGCCCTTGCCGACCATCCACTTGACATATTCGTAATACCATTCGTCGCCCGTGAGGTCACTGAACTCCGCATCCTCCTCCGTCGGCGTGCCGCCGGCAAAACGGTACATGATGACAGCGAACTGCGATCTCTCCACACCATACTCCGGCTGGAAGAGATGCTGCGTGTCGTCGCCGCTCATCACGCCGGTGGAGACAACATAGTTGACCGCGTTGGCGTACCACGCGTCGGGTGCGACATCGGTATAGGTGTAAGTCGTCTGCGGGCCGTCCGCCGTGACGGTGATGTCGACACCGCCGTTTTCATTGGCGGTCATCGTGCCAAGCTCTGTGCGCACGTCGTTTCCGGTCGTGTTCGTATTGTCGAACGTGTCCGTCTGCACGTCCTGCGTTTCGTCCTGTTTATCATCCTGTGATGCATCCTTATTCCCACAGCCCCGCACCATCAGCACGATCACAAGCAACAGCACGACGAGGATGGGGATGAGCAATTTCTTCTGCATGAGCTCCTCCTGTTCTGACGAACATTTTGATTCTGTAAAACATATTATTATATGTTAGCATACCACCGGAAGCGTTGCAAGGCTTTTCCCCATTGTTCACAAAACGTGCACATTCTATCGCGCTCACCTCTTCCTGCCCACGGCATAGAATGAAACGCAGGAGTTTTCCTGCCCCGAGCTTAAAAGGAGGGTATTTTCGATGAATCGTTTTCAGAATTCGTGCGGCTGTGCAGACCGCTGCCCGCCGCCCTGCCCCGCGCCGTTTCCTCCGCCGCCGTTCCCGCCTCAGTATGTGCTGGGGCCGACGGGGCCGCAGGGCGTGCAGGGCATTCAGGGTGTTCCCGGCCCGATCGGGCCGACGGGGCCGCAGGGTGTACAGGGCCTTCAAGGCGTCCCCGGTGCGCCGGGCGCCATTGGGCCTACCGGACCTCAAGGTCAGACGGGTGCCACAGGCGCCGCAGGCCCGCAGGGACCGCAGGGCATTCAAGGCGTAGCCGGAGCCGCCGGCGCGGTTGGCGCAACCGGACCGACAGGCCCCATCGGCCCACAGGGTATTGCGGGTGCAGCAGGCGCAGTCGGTCCGACCGGCGCAACGGGTCCCACCGGCCCGACCGGTCCCACAGGTCCTACGGGTCCGACTGGACCGAGTGATACGCGCGCGGCGGCAGCTGTTGCCGATGCGACAAGCGTAGAGGACGTCGTCGAGCAGTTCAACGCGCTGCTGGCAAATCTCCGCGCAGCGGGTCTCCTCTCGACCTGAGCAATAAGCGGTGCGGCGCAAGCCGCACCGCGATACATATATAAAAGGAGGAATCATCATTTCCTACCGCGTCTGCGTTTACGCCATCTGCAAAAACGAGTCGCAGTTTGTCGAGCGCTTCATGGACTCGATGTCCGAGGCGGACGACATCTGCGTGCTCGACACGGGGTCAACGGACGATACGGTCGAAAAACTCAGAGCCCGCGGCGCGCACGTCGAGCAGAAGGTTATTTCGCCGTGGCGCTTCGATGTCGCGCGCAGCGAATCGCTGAAGCTCATCCCAAAGGACGCCGATATTTGCTGCTGCATCGACCTCGACGAGCAGTTTCAGCCCGGCTGGCGCGAAAAGCTCGAGCGCGCGTGGCAGCCGGACACGACACGTGCCCGCTACCGCTACACGTGGAGCTTTCTGCCCGATGGGCGCGAGGGCTGCGTCTTCTGGACGGACAAAATTCACAAAAACGGCTGCTACCGCTGGGTAAATCCGGTGCACGAGGTTCTTCAATATCTGGGCGAGGGCGGCGAGCGCTTTGTCGACGCCGAGGGCGTGCAGCTCGACCACCACCCCGACCCGAGCAAATCGCGCGGGCAGTATCTTCCACTTTTAGAGCTTGCCGTGCGGGAGGACCCGCAAAACGACCGCAACCGCCACTATTTAGGCCGCGAGTACATGTTCCGCGGCGATTGGGCGCGGGCGGTCTCGACCCTGAAGGCGCACCTCGCGATGCCGCAGGCCGTGTGGCGCGATGAGCGCTGCGCCTCGATGCGCTACATCGCGCGCTGTCTGCGTCGTTTGGAGCGCGAGGACGAAGCCGCGCTCTGGCTGCACCGCGCCATCGCGGAAGCGCCGCACCTGCGCGAGCCGTATCTGGAGTTTGCCGACCTGCTTTATCAGCAAAAGGACTGGTGCGGCGTCATTTTTATGGTAAACTGCGCGCTCACGATCACCGAGCGGCCGCGCACCTATATCTGCGAGCCGTTCGCGTGGGGCAGCTTCCCCTACGATCTGCTGAGCATCGCGTACTTTCACCTTTCGCAGTGGGAAAGCGCGCTGAAAAACGCGGAAAAAGCGTTTGCGCTTGCACCGGACGATGCGCGTTTGCAGGAAAACTGCGCACTGCTCAGGGCGAAAATTCAGAAAGAAAGCCGTATTTGATGGCTTTCATTTGATGGCTTTCTTCGGTTTTCAGTTGCTTTTTCTGCCGCCGTATGATAGATTATTAGAGATTATAAACTGAGGGGGCACGGCAATGGAACTGTGCGAACGCTACTTACATTATATGAGCGCGCTGTGCGAGGGCACAATGCCCGCGCCGCCGGAGCTTGCGCTCACCGCCGATACCACTGAGGAGCGCGCCGCGCAGCTGCAAAGCGCGCTGAAAAGTATGAGCGTGCCGGACTTTGTGCGCCTGTGCGCCAAAAGCGCAGGTGACGAGCTGGACGAGGCGATATTCGACCATTTCAGCGAGGAGGATTTCTCCCGCGCACTGCTGCAAATGCTCACCGCCGCGGCGGAACTGGAGCAGCCCGAGGAAAAGCCGCCCGCAGCAGAAAGTACCCCTGATCCCGACGCGGGCAAGCACGCGTTCGAGGTCTTCTGCGACTGCGTGGAGCTCGACGAGCAGCTCGTCGCGTACCTCATCGACATTTTGAAGTGTGGGGACAAGGCCGCGTTCTACAAGCTCTCGCAGGTCACGACGCAGCTGGACCTCGACCCGCGCGAATTTCTCTACTGGCTCGCCCATCGCGAGGACTACGGCACGGACGATGAGCGCGCCTGCGCGGCCATCATGGACGCGTGCTTCGCGCGCCTCTATGAAGAAAAGCAGGGCGAGCTTCTGGGGGCACTGCTCTCAGGCGATCAGAAGACGTTCGAACTCTTCCGCACCGAAGCGCCCGAGCTGCGGCACCTGCCTGCCGCGACCTATGAATGGTACAGTAAAAACTATCTGGACCGCGACTATCCGCTGCGGTTTATTCTAATGTGCAACGGCGTTGAATTTCCCGACACGCCGGAGGAGGACAAATGAACAGAGATGAAATGTACCTGTCGCTCGGCGTGAGCGACAAAGTGCTTCAATTCGGCGAGGCCGTTTTAGACGAGCTCAAACCCCGCTTTGCCGGAATCGAAGAGATTGCTGAGCTCAATCAGGCGAAAGTCATCGGCGCGATGCAGAAAAACCGCGTGAACGCGACACACTTCGCCGCCTCGACCGGCTACGGCTACGATGACGAGGGGCGCGACAATTTGGAGCGCGTCTACGCGAGCGCTTTCCACACCGAGGCCGCGCTCGTCCGCCCGCAGATCACCTGCGGCACACACGCGCTGGCCATCGCGCTGTCCGCCAACCTGCTGCCGGGCGACGAGATGCTCGCTATCTCCGGCAAGCCCTACGATACGCTTGAGGAGGTCATCGGTCTTCGCGAAAGCCCATGCTCGCTCAAGGAGTACGGCGTCAGCTATGCGCAGGTCGACCTGCGCGAAGATGGCAGCTTTGACTTCCCCGCCATCGAGCGCGCGCTGAACGATAAGACGAAGCTCATCCACATCCAGCGCTCCAAGGGCTACTGCCCGCGCCCGACGATCTCGGTCGACGCCATCGGCGAGGCCATCGCGTTCTGCAAAAAGCTGCGCCCCGACGTCGTCGTCATGGTCGACAACTGCTACGGCGAATTTGTCGAGGCGAACGAGCCGAGCGACTTCGGCGCAGATATGATCGTCGGCAGCCTTATCAAAAACCCCGGCGGCGGCCTTGCCCCCATCGGCGGCTACATCTGCGGCACGCAGAAGTGCATCGACCGCTGCGCCTATCGCCTCTCCGCGCCGGGACTTGGACAGGAGGTCGGCGCGAACCTCGGATTGATGCCTGCGCTGTATCAGGGCTTCTTCCTCGCCCCCAGCGTCGTCTCCGGCGCGGTCAAGGGCGCGGTGTTCGTCGCCGCGTGCTATGAAAAGCTCGGCTTCACCGTCGTTCCGTCGTCGAAAGAGGCGCGTCACGACATCATCCAGTGCGTCGAGCTTGGCTCGCCTGAGGGCATGGTCGCCTTCTGCAAGGGCATCCAGTCCGCCGCCGCGGTCGACAGCTATGTCGACCCTGTCCCCGCGCCGATGCCCGGCTACGACTCCGACGTCATCATGGCGGCGGGCGCGTTCGTGCAGGGCAGCTCCATTGAGCTCTCCGCCGACGGTCCCGTGCGCGAACCCTACGCCGTCTACTATCAAGGCGGTCTCACCTGGTACCACGCCAAGCTTGGCGTGCTGCTCTCGCTGCAGAAGATGCTCGACGCCGGTCTCATCACGCTTTGATTTCCCCTCTTAGAATCCGTTAGAAAGAATTTTTATTCATGCTCATCCGCAGAACACCCGCGACCAACCGGCACTTCCGCCGCCGTCCGCCCCCGCGTACTGCTGTTTTTGCCATCTAAAAAATAACAGTACAAAGGAGTTTAACAATTTTATATGTGGTTCTGGCTTTCTCTGATCGCGCTGCTCTGCTGGAGCGGCAGCGACCTGTTTTCCAAGATCGGCTGTCAGGGAGAGGACGATCATCTCGCCCACCTCAAGATGGTCATTGCCGTCGGTACCGTGATGGGTCTTCACGCCGCGTTCGAAATTTTCATCGGCGGCACGGAGATCAGCTGGTCTATTATCTGGACCTATCTGCCCGTGTCGCTGCTGTACATCGGCTCGATGACGCTCGGCTATCTCGGCCTCCGCTACATTGAGCTGTCCGTCTCGTCGCCGATCTGCAATTCGTCTGGCGCGCTCGTCGCCGTGATGACACTGCTATTTGTCGGCGGCGAGGACTATTCCCCGCTCGCCCTCGGCGCGATCGTCCTCGTCTGCGTGGGCGCAATCGGCCTCGGTGTGGTGGATGCCACGGAGGACCCCGAGCTGCGCGCCGCCCGTCAGGCAGAGGGCAACCGCAAGTATTCCAAGAGCTTCCTGGCCCTCGCCCTGCCCGTGGCCTACTGTCTGCTCGACGCCGCCGGCACCTTTGCCGACAACCGTGTGCTCGAAACGCTGGACGAGGGCAGCGCAAACTGCGCCTACGAGCTGACGTTCCTGTTTGCCGCGGTGCTGTGCTTCATCTACGTGGTCTTCATCAAGAAGGATCGCCTGCTGCCCAAGCGAGAAGCGCCGAAGTACATCGGCGCCATCTGCGAAACAGCCGGTCAGTTTGCCTATATCTATGCCATCGCGGACACATCGCACCTTGCGATGTCCGCGCCGATCATCAGCTCCTACTGCGCGGCCAGCGTGCTGTGGAGCCGCCTCTTCCTGAAGGAAAAGCTCTCGTGGAAGCACTACGCGATGATCCTGCTCGTCGTCATCGGCATCGCCGTGATGGGTGTGTTCGATATTTGATTTTTATGCACAAAAAAGGATCGTTCCCGCCTTGGCGGGAACGATCCTTTTTCCCTTTCAAGCCTTCTTGATGGGATGGCGGATGACCGTCTTCCGTTTTTCCGCCGCGACGCGGCGCGGGTCGGAGAGATAGATCTCGTGGTGCAGGCGGACGTCGTTCAGGTCGTTTTCATACCCGTTTTCGCGCAGAAATGCGTCCATCTTCGCAACGGACTCCAGCTCATCGTCGAATGAGCCGAGGTGCAGGATCTGCACGCAGAGCCCCTCGTCGACGGCCAGAAATTCCGCTTTCGAGCAGTCGAGCTTTTTCTTCTTTGCTGCCGCCTCGACCGCCCAGTCGAAGTCTGCTTTCGTGACGAAATCCGGCAGGCGCAGGACAGAGATCCAGCGAAAATCCGATTTTCGCCCATAGTCGACCGTCTCCGTGTCCGGCATCTGCCAGAAGCCCTCGAGCGGCGGCACGACATAGTCGAAAAAGCCTTCGATCTCGTGTCCCGCGCGCTTGCTCATCTTGAGCGTGTAGGCCACGGCGTAAAGTACACCGATGGCGCGCTGATACGCGCCGTTTTCCTCGTTTGGGTCACCCCGCCCGCATACGGCGATATAGTTTGCGCACGGCACGGTCACGATCTCCGGCTTTGCCTTCGGCAGGTAAAATTCCCTGTATTCTTTCTTGAAGTCAAAGGACATGGTCCTCTCCTTTTTCAGTCCAGTGGGATGTCCAGCACGTTCACACCGCGCTTGAAGGCGTATTCGATCGTCGAACGCGTCCCGCCGCGCGCGCCGTCGTTCACGGCGATCAGCAGGCTCGCATGGTCGACCATGTAGCGGTTGCGCCGCTGCATGCAGCCCGGCGTGTAGCTCTGCTGCACCATGGTCTCATAGTCGCAGCGAGCTAAAATGTCGCGGTAGCGGGATTTTTGCGCTTCGCCCCAGCCGTCCGCCTGCGAGGGACACGGGATGGCCGCCTCGAGCGTGATGTGCGGGTATGTGCTTTTCAGCGCCAGCACGGTTTCGGCAAAGTAGAGGTCACAGCCCTCGGCCATACCGCAAATGAAATGTTCCATCCCCTCGTGGATGGCGCTCTCCACCGCGGCGCGCAGCTTCGCCTTAAGGGCGATACAGCGAAGGTCGCTTTCATCTTCTCCCCACGGCAGCTTCCCCGGCCGGTGGCCGGTGAATGCGCAGGAACAGGGTCTCCCCTGCATGGACATCGCCTCCCCTCTCTTTGCCATTATAGAACATTCGTTCGTCTTTGTAAAGCATTTTCCCTCTTGACAAACCGAAAATTTGTCGTATACTCAAGTTATCAACTGAATCACTTGTCTTCGAGGCGGGGTGAAACTCCCCACCGGCGGTTACAGTCCGCAAGCGGTATTTTTTTATCGCACGAACCGGTGAAATTCCGGTACCGACGGTCACAGTCCGGATGAGAGAAGATGTGCTGCGCGCGATCTACCACGCAATTTTCACGCTCTTTTGCGTCATGCACCTTGGAAGACTTGTTCTTTCAGGGGAAATGACAAAAAGGAGTGTATTTTTATGTCCGAACCCAATGTAAACGCCATCCCCACCACCCGCGCAACTCACCACAGCCGTACCCACAAGCTGACGGTGACCGCCATGCTCTCGACCGTCGCATTTTTGCTGATGTTCATCGAGTTCCCGATCCCCGCGCTCATCCCCGCGTTCGTCAAGCTCGATATCTCTGACCTTCCAGAGCTTCTGGCGGCGTTCTCGCTCGGCCCCATCTACGGCGTGATCGTCACGCTGCTCAAGAACGTGCTGTTCTCCGTGCTGCACGGCACGTCGTCCGCGTACGTCGGCGAGCTTTTCAACTTCATCATGGGCAGCGTCTTTTCCTTCACCGCGGGCTTCATCTATCAGAAGAAAAAGTCCCGCAAGAACGCGCTTATCGGCGCTCTCGTCGGCGCGCTGCTGATGGCGGTGCTGTCTGTGCCCCTCAACTACTTTGTGGTCTACCCCGCCTACGTTGTATGCTATCACCTGCCGCTTGAAGCCATCATCGGCATGTATCAGGCCATCCGTCCCTCGACCAACGGCCTTCTTGAGTGCCTGATGGTCTTCAATATGCCGTTCACCTTTGTCAAAGGCATGATCGACGTGGCGCTGTGCTTCCTCATCTACAAGCCGCTCTCCCCGCTGCTGCACAAATAATATCAGAAAGGAGCTGCACGTCCATGGCGCTCGAC
>OIQI01000366.1_pt1 | contig 12649 bp, 18 predicted proteins | sample 1585911 | NCBI WGS metagenome assembly OIQI01 (sample SAMN02675049, study PRJEB24791) | human gut metagenome, SKBSTL061 | isolation source: stool | host: Homo sapiens | place: USA
GAAGCTACGAGCGGATGTGTGCCGTTTACCGCGATGATGGCGAGCGAGAGCCAGCAGCGAGAAAAAGAGTGGAAGCGCACGGGCTGCAACGCCTTTGACGGCAAGCGCCCCATGAGTAAGCCAATGAGCTTCTGGACAGATCAGGACGTGCTTGCGTTCCTAAAGGGCGAAAACATCCCGTATTGCAGTGTATACGGCGACATCGTGGCGAGCGACGGGGAAAATGATTATCCGTCAACGTTCATCGAAAAGCCGCTGCATTGCACGGGCTGCCAGCGCACGGGCTGCATGTTCTGCGCGTTCGGTGCTCATCTCGAAAAGGGAGAAAACCGGTTTGAGCGCATGAAGCACACGCACCCGAAGCATTACGACTTTTGCATCGGCGGCGGGGAATGGGACACGGATGGGCTATGGAAGCCCAATGAAAAGGGGCTCGGATACGGTCGGGTTCTGGATTATATCGGAGTGAGGTATTGAGATGAAGGTTTTAGTTGCCTGCGAGGAATCGCAAGAAGTCTGCAAGGCATTCCGGGCATTGGGGCATGAGGCATATTCCTGTGACATTCAGGAGCCGTCCGGCGGACACCCTGAGTGGCATATTCTGGGCGATGCGCTCAAAGCTATCGATGGAGGGCAAGTGACTACCATGGACGGGGAGACGCATGACGTCGGCATGTGGGATCTGCTGATCGCGCACCCGCCGTGCACTTACCTAACCGTTACAGGGAATCGCTGGTTTAACACAGAAAGATATGGCGAAAAGGCGGTCGGACGGGTGCAGTTGCGGGAAGAAGCTGCGGCGTTTTTCCTGGCCTTTGTAAATGCCAACGTTTGTAAAATCGCGGTAGAAAATCCGGTCGGATATATGTCTACACACTATCGTAAGCCTGACTGTATTATCCAGCCGTATGAATTCGGGCACCACGCAAGAAAAAAGACTTGCCTATGGCTAAAAGGCTTACCCGCTTTGCGACCGACAAACATTGTAGATGCAGGAGATATTTTGCCAGGTGGATACAGTGTGGGGGCAAGCGCAAACTATGCAAAAGACGAGACTGGTAAGATTATGCGATGGAATGACCCGCGTACGGCAAAAGCAAGAAGCAAAACCTTCCCTGGCATCGCCAAAGCTATGGCGGAGCAATGGGGCGGAGACATAAGGGAGGAATTATGAGAGATACAAACCTCGTGAATGCGCTGCGTGAGCACGCAGAATGGGCGGAGGGGAACCAGTGGGAAACGCCCATTACCCTGTGCGACGACCTGGCGGAAGCCGCTGACTTGATAGAGGATCTGGCGTCAGATCGCAAGGCGCTTATCAACGAACTATGCCAATACTGCGGGAAGTACAAACAAGCACACGAGGGCGCCTGTGACGAGTGCAGATGGAGGTGATGAAGGATGAGTAAAGCTGTTATGCTGAGCATCCGCCCGAAGTGGGTGGAGAAGATCGCCAGCGGCGAAAAGACCATTGAGGTGCGCAAGACGCGGCCAAAGCTGGAAACACCGTTCAAGTGCTATATCTACTGCACAGTGGAAATGGCCGGGTATGATGCGCTCTGGGTTCTGGACGCTCCAACAAGAGAAAAATACTCGTTTATGGCGGTAGCTGCTTACTTAGAGAATCCAAAAGGTGCAAATAAAGGAAACGGCAAGGTCATTGGCGAGTTCACCTGTGACCGGATTTATGAGCTTGCGCCCCTCAACCATGCACCGGATGACGTAGAAACGCAAGCCTGCCTGACACGGGAAGAGATTGTGAACTACATAAAGGGAACCGGCTACGGCTGGCACATCGTCGATCTGCGCATTTATGACCAGCCTCGGGAGTTGACGGAGTTCCGGCGGTCTTGTCCTAATGACCTATTCTGTGAGTCCTGCGCCATGTACAGCAACAACAACGGTATCTGCAACAATGGGGCTTTGCCGCTTCGACGCCCGCCCCAGAGCTGGTGCTATGTGGAGGAGATGAAGAATGTTTGAGTTAAAATCCTGCCCGTTTTGCGGAGCCAAGGGCGTTATGCAGAGAAACGGTCACTGTTTTCGGGCATGCTGCCCAAATAGAGACTGTCCAATCGAACCGAGAACACATTGGTACCTGAATCATCTATTAGCAATCGAAGCATGGAACAGGAGGGTAGACAATGGTTGAATACATTGAGCGAGAAGCGGCGATTGCAATAATTGAAGAAAAGCAAAAAGAACTATGCCCCGTCGGACGATACGGAAGAGGTTATGTTTATGGCTCCGACAGGGAGAAGTATGACGCTTGGGATGCGATTATTGATGCTCTAGAAAATATACCAAGCGCTGACGTTGCGCCAGTGGTGCACGCACAGTGGATTGAAGATGAGAGTGGAATTATTATCTGCCCAGAGTGCAAACGGGGATATAACCTGATCGCTAAATTTACCAACTACTGTCCTGCATGCGGCGCGAAGATGGACGGAAAGGAGGGCGCAAATGCTGACAATCACGATTAAAGCCAACGTCCCCGCCGCTGACGCTCAGGGCATCAAGGAGCGAATCGCCATGGACATTGAGCGCTACGGCGACGTGAAGGTCGTGAGCATCGTGAGCGACCGGGGGCGGGAAGAACAGCTACGAATGAAAGGAGCCAAATTATGAGCATCAATGTGAAGAAGTACACCAAAGACCAGATGGCGAAGATGGTGGAAGACGCGCAGGAGAAGTCTGCGGCGCTTGAAAAGGAAGTCGTCGAGCTGAAAAACTGCATTGACGCGAAGAACGATCTGCTTGCCGAGTATGCAAACTTAAAGGCGGCGATGCAGCGAAAGAACGCCGCTCTGATTGAGCAGATCAGCCAAATGAACGGCGAGGCCATCAACAAGGCAAACGAGATCGCGAACCTGAAAGCGGACAATGATATTCTGCGCGAGAAGGCAAGATACGCCGAGGCAGCACTTGGGCGGGCGAATGCAGAAGTATCGAGAGTGACGGTTGGCTGCCGGCATGTTGAAGAAGAACGCGATTATATGCACCAGAAATGGAGCAATGCTGAGCAGCGCGCAAATTACGCAGAAGGCCACCCGTGGAAAAACCTGTGGGCGTGGGTGAAGAGAAAGGTGGCGCGCCATGAGTAAACCTCGTTACAGCTGGTGGGGCTATGTAAAAGCCATTATCCGCCGCTATGCCCCCGACCGAGAGCAGGAGCTGCATGGAGTGTCTTGGTTAGAAAACAACGCTGTGCGAAAAGCGGTGAGCGAAACAAAGTCAATGCAAGACGGCGAAGAGCGATTGAAATTTATCCGCCTCGTGTTCTGGGAAAAGACCCACACGCTTGAAGGCGCAGCGATGGCGGTCAACTGTTCCGACCGGACGGCGAGACGCTGGCATACCGATTTTATCAAGTGCGTCGCGCGGAACTACGGGCTGCTCGATGATTAAAAGTTGGCCTTAAAAAGCCATTTGCTTATGAGATAATAGGATCGCAGAGGTGTAAAAGCCTTTGCGGTCCTCTCATTTATGGCGTTTACCTCCTGCGCCATAGCGGGGCGCGGTGCTTTTCATCTTTTCACCCGCCCCCGCGATATGCCGCACGCACGATGCAGCCCACGATCAGGGCCGAGAGGTCGCACCTCTCATGCGGCACAGAACCCCGCGCACCTCTCAACGATGTGGCCCAGCGGGGACATATGCAGATGTGTCGGAATAGTAGACGAAAGTGGTTCAGCCCTGCGAACCGCGTGGAGCATCCGGAGGCGAAGCGCAAAAGAGGGCGTGTGAGGTGCAAATCCTCACCATCTGCACCAAAAGAGGAGAGCCGCTGCCCTGAGAGTGCGGCACGTTGTAGCCCCCCGGGGCGGGTAAAATCTGCTATGTAAGGCCAAGGGGCGGGGGCTGGTAGCAAATAAAAGCGGCGAGGTGGTGACAATGGCTGCGCGTCTGACAGACCGGCAGAAAAAGAAAATACTGGCGGACTATGTGCAGACGAATAACTATTGCGCCACAGCGAAAATCAACGGCGTGTCCGCAACGACGGTCAAGAACCTTGTGCGGGCGAATGCCGACATTGTGGAAAAGTGTGAGAAAAAAAAGGAAGAGAACACCGCCGATGTATTAGCGTACATGGACAAGCACAAAGACATGGTGTGTTCGTTCATCGGTAAGGGGCTTGAAATGCTCAACGACCCCGAAAAGCTGGCGGCGGCGAATCTCAGTCAAATCACAACGGCGATGGGGACGCTGATCGACAAGTGGGCGATGATAAGCGGCGGGCCGTCTGATAATGGCAAAGAGGACGAACTCAGCAAGAGCCTGAGAGAGATGGCGGAGGAGTTGGAGAGCGACACATGAATACAGAATTAATGTTTTCCAGTAAAACAGACTTATGGGAAACGCCACAAGATTTGTTTGATAAACTGAATAATGAATTTCAATTTACACTTGATGTGTGTGCAACTCCAGAAAATGCAAAGTGCGACAAGTTCTATACGAAGGAACAAGACGGACTGAAACATCCGTGGAAAGGAACCGTGTGGTGCAATCCTCCATATGGGCGTGGCATCGGGCAATGGGTGAGGAGAGCGTTATTTGCATCCGTTAGCGGGTCTACCGTCGTAATGCTACTTCCTGCCAGAACAGATACAAAATGGTTCCACGATTACATATACAAAAGAAACAATGTGGAAATTCGGTTTATTAGGGGACGATTAAAATTTGGCGGAAGTAAAAATTCTGCTCCATTTCCGTCTATGGTAGTTGTATTTATGCCACATGATTAGCCCAAAACAAGCAAAAATCCTTGCTTTTTCCTATTCCAAGTATGACGCGCTGATCTGCGACGGCGCCGTGCGTTCCGGCAAGACCTCCATCATGATGTGGGCGTTCGTCCGCTGGGCGATGGAGAATTTCAGCGGTCAGCGATTTGGTGTGTGTGGCCGCACGGTGGATAGCTGCACCAAGAACATCATCGTGCCGTTCACGGCGATGAGCCTTGCAAAGGAACGTTATATCATCCGTTGGCGGCGCGGTGATAAGGTTATGGAAGTGCGGCGCGGAGCCGTGACAAACTACTTTGAGGTGTTCGGCGGAAAGGACGAGGCCAGCTATACGCTGATACAAGGCCGCACGCTGGCGGGGGTGCTGCTGGACGAGGTGGTGCTTATGCCGCGTTCGTTTGTGGAACAGGCCTTGACCCGCTGCTCCGTTGACGGCGCAAAGCTGTGGTTTTCTTGCAACCCGGGAAGTCCACAGCACTGGTTTTATACAGAGTGGATACAGCGGAACAAGGAGCGAAACGCGCTGTATCTGCATTTTGAAATGACGGACAACCCCGGCTTATCTCAAAAGACGCTGGAACGCTATCAGGCAATGTTTTCCGGCGTGTTCTACGACCGATACATTCGCGGCTTGTGGGTAGTGGCCGAGGGCCTGATCTACCCCATGTTTGACGAGAGCTGCATTGTGGACGAGCTGCCGGAAAAGGGAGAATACTATGTGTCCTGCGACTACGGCACACTTAACCCGTTTTCCGCAGGGCTGTGGCGATGGGATGGCAAGACGGCCACGCGCATCCGCGAGTATTACTATTCCGGGCGCGAGAACCAGAAGAACAAGACGGACGAGGAATACGCCGACGAAATTAAAAAGCTCATCGGCGAGGCAAACGTTAAAAGCATCATCGTTGACCCGTCTGCCGCCTCGTTTATCGAGGTTTTGCGGCGGCGTGGTTATATGGTGCGAAAGGCCAACAACGACGTAACCAACGGTATTATGACTACGGCGCGGTTTTTGCAGGACGGCGTAATCAAGATACACCGAAATTGCAAAGACTGCATCCGCGAGTTTGGCCTGTATCGGTGGGACGAAAAATCCGCCGATGACAGGCCGATCAAAGAAAACGATCACGCAATGGATGAAACACGGTATTTTGCTTATACGGTCCTGAAGAACAAGGCGTATCGGCGCGAGTATACACCACTTTGGAACAGATAGGACGGTGAGCGGCTATCAAAACATATAATGACCTTGTGGCGGTTGGCGAGGACGAGCAGGCGCGGATGGCGTTTATCCGCAGCGCGATCAATGAGCACCGCGAGAGTCCGGCATATAAAACGGCGGCGGATGCGGAGGAATACTATAACGGTCTAAATCCGACCATTAACCGCTATGAGAAGATCATCTATGATATGCAGGGGCGCAGCCACACGGATATGTGGACGGCAAATCATAAGCTGGCCAGCCGCTTCTTCGGTCTGGCAGTGGATCAGGAGGTTTCGTATCTGCTGGGAAACGGTGTGACCTTTGCGGAGAAGGAAACGCCAAACAAGCTGTGCCCGGACTTCGATCAGGAAGTCATGGATGCGGCGCGTGAGGCGAAAATCGCGGGCGTGTCCTTCGGCTTCTGGGATTTGACGCATTTGCGTGTGTTCTCCCTGCTTGAGTTTGTCCCCCTCTATGATGAAGAGGACGGTGCAATGAAGGCAGGCATCCGGTTTTGGCAGGTGGCACAGGATAAGCCCCTGAGAGCGACGCTGTACGAGATCAACGGCTTTACCGAGTATTTCCAGCCGAAGAACAAAGATATGAGCGTATTGCAGGAAAAGCGCAGCTACAAGCTCATTATCCGCAAGGCCGAGGTAGGCGAAACCGAAATCTACGACGGCGGGAATTATCCGAGTTTCCCCATCGTGCCGCTGAAAAACAACAAGCGGTGCCTATCCGAAATTGCCGGAAAGCGCAACACCATCGACGCGCTCGATCTTGCATCCTCGAACATGGTCAACAACGTGGACGAGGGCAACCTGATCTATTGGGTGCTTTCTAATTGCAACGGCATGGATGATCTGGACGATGCAAAGTTTGTGGAGCGCTTGAAAACCACGCATGTTGCCCACGCTAACGGCGACGACGGTGCGAAGGTGGAGAGCAAGACCATCGAGGCACCGTATGAGGGCACGAGCAGCACCATTGATATGCTGAAAAAGAAGCTCTATGAAGATTTTCAGAGCTTTGACGCTGCGGCGGTGTCCGCGGGCAATCAAACGGCAACGGCAATCAAGGCAAGCTATGTGCCGCTGGATCTGAAAACGGACAAGTTTGAATCCGAGGTCACGCGGTTTATTGTTGAGATTCTGCGTCTGGCAGGCATTGAGGATCAGCCGAGCTACACGCGCAATCAGATTATCAACAAGAGCGAGGAAACGCAAAATATTCTGCTGGGCGCGGCGTATTACGATGACGAGTACATCACAAAGAAGCTGCTGACCATCAACGGCGACATTGACCAGTACAAGGACATGGCGAAGCGGAAGGCTGCAGAAGAGATTGACCGGAGTTTTGCGAATGAAAACGGGGCATTTGGAACGGAGGTAGAGTGATGGGAGGTAGAGGCGGAGCCGGTGGCGGAAGCGCCAAGTCGTCCAGCGCGGGTGGGATGTTTGGGCGCGAAAAGCCCTTAAAGGTTGAAACCAGATACATCGAAGGACGTGGATTTACGCGCGGGCGGTACGATGATACGGTGCTACAAGCCGTTTCACTTGGAGACGGGAAGGTAGAATTGCAATACGCCAAAGCCGATAGCTACAATAAGACCGCAAAAACAAACAAGACGAATTATGTGACTTATACACTTGATCACGGCTTTGTAAACGACACTCCACATAACATCAATTTTGAAAAAATCACATCATTTACCGGGCAAACCTATGCCGTCAAAGAGGCCCTTAAAAAGCGGGGATATAAATTCCGGAACGGTGGATGGGTTAAGGAATGATTAACTTTGAAAATCTCGACAAGTTTACATTCCCCGGCGTTGGCAAGTATGAAATCCCACAGATCGAGCCGGTAAAGGCGTATCCGCATGGCGAGTTTATCCCCGTGAATTACCATTACACTGCGAAAGACACGAAAAGCAAGATCGTGCATTTCTTCGTGGACGATTATCAATTCATTCGGTATTGGAACACACCTGACAAGCGCATTCCGCAACTGTCGCAGTTTGCGGCGGTGTGCGCGCCGGACTTCTCCATATACACGGATATGCCGCTGGCGATGCAGATATACAACCATTACCGCAAGCATTGGTTGGCGGCGTATTGGCAAATGCACGGCATGACGGTTTATCCCACGATCTCATGGAGCGACGAGTGGAGCTATGATTGGTGCTTTGATGGCGAGCCGGTTGGCGGTGTTGTGGCTGTCAGCTCAGTAGGGACACAGCAAAACAAGGAAAGCAAGAGGCTGTTTCTGCGCGGCTACGAGGAAATGATGAAACGGCTTTCACCGGAATGGGTGATATTCTACGGGAAAGTGCCGGAAGAATGCGATTGGAATGTGATCCGCGTAAAACCGCACTATGACGATATTGTGAAACGGAGGCAGAAATGCCAAACAGTGACCTCGGACACAAGCTGACCGACAAGGAGCTTGCGAAGCTGGAACGTCGTATTGCAACGCTATACCGCGAGGCGGGGGAAGAACTGCAAGCTACCATCGACGCATATTTTGAGCAATTCAAAAAGCGCGACGAGGAAATGAAGGCGCTGATCGGCACCGTGCAGAACGGCAAGGAATGGACGGAGCAGGACTATAAGCAATGGCGGCTGAACCAGATTGGGCGTGGGGAACGCTATCAGGCCATGCGGGACAAGGTGGCGCACCGCGTGACCGATGCAAACGCTGTGGCGGTGTCCTACACCAACGATGCAACGCCCGGTATTTACTCCCTCAACCGCAATTATGCGGCGTACACCATCGAGAGTGTGGCTGGGAACGTGGGCTTCGACCTGTGGGACGAGCAGACTGTCAAGCGGCTTATGGTAGAGCAGCCGGACTTAATGCCATACTACCCGCCGAAACGGGCCTTAAAGCGTGGTATCGACCTCGCGTATGGTAAGAAGCAGATCACGGCAAGCGTCACCAGCTCTATCTTGCAGGGGAAGAGCATCAAGCACATGGCGGATGACCTGCAAAAGCGGATCTCCACCATGAGCCGAGACAGCGCAATTCGCACGGCCAGAACTGCCGTGACCGGCGCGCAGAGCGCCGGACGCATGGATAGCTATGCGGCGGCGGAGAAGATGGGGATTAAGCTCAAAAAATGTTGGCTGGCTACGCTGGACGCGCGTACACGCCACTCTCATGCCATGCTTGACGGCGAACAAGTGGCGCAGGACAAGAAGTTTTCTAACGGGTGTCGCTTTCCCGGCGACCCACAAGGGCCACCGTGGGAGATATATAACTGCCACTGTACGCTGATTGCCGCCGTGGAGGGCGTAGATACCTCATCGGCGCAGAGACGCGCCAGAAACGCCGATACGGGGCAAACAGAGGTCGTTTCGAATATGACCTATGCAAAATGGGAGCGACAGAAACGCGGAGAGGGGTATTTGCGGCGATGAGCGTTACAATCCAAGACCACAGTAAAGAGGTTTCCGCCGAGATCAAGGCGGCTCTGCTGCGCGGGCTTGAAAAGTGCGGGCTGGTGGCAGAGGGCTATGCGAAAAAGCTGTGTCCGGTGGATACCGGCAACCTGCGAAACAGCATTACCCATGTGGTAGACGAGCAGGAACCGGCGGTAATCATCGGCACGGATTCCGAGTACGGCGGGTACGTTGAATTAGGCACCGGCATTTATGCCGAAGGCGGCGGCGGACGGCCTACGCCGTGGGTGTATCAGGACGCAAAGGGCAACTGGCATTACACACGAGGCAACAAGGCACAGCCATTTTTGAAACCCGCTGCCGCGGATCATGCCGCACAGTATCGGGACATTCTGGAAAGCGAGCTGAAAAATGGATAACGAGACCATCAAGGCCATTGAAGCCATCATTAAGCGCGGCAACGATGCTGAAATACGCCGAAAAGGTGACGGGTACATCGTTTTAGAGGTCAAGAAGACAATCAAATACAGCACTTCCGCGCAATAGGGCGCGGGAAAGGGCAATAGGAGCCAACTTGTAAGAATTTCTTACAGGTTGGCTCTTTTTCTTTTGGTAAAACCCGCGAAGCACAGCGGTTTTTATACAACGTTCGCCCCCGAAGAATTGGGGACAAGGAAAAGGAGAACGAATAACATGGCGAAATTTACGAGAGCGGAAATCAGAAATATTCTCGGCGAGGCTTGCACCGAAGAAATCGAGAATCGCTTGGTTGCGCTGCATCTGGGCGTGGTTGACCCCCTCAAGGACGATCTCACGAAGTACAAGGCGGACGCAGAGAAGCTACCCGGCGTCCAGAAGGAATTGGACGACCTCAAGGCAGCGGGTGACGGCGGCTATAAGGAGAAGTACGAGAAGGAACACTCGGCCTTTGAAGCCTTTAAGACCGACATCACGGCAAAGGAGAGCAAGGCGGCAAAGGAAAAGGCCGTGCGCACTTACTTTGAGAGCAAAAACATCACCGGCGCGAATCTCGACCTTGCGATGCGCGGCTGCGGCGAAGAAATGGCCGCATTGGAGCTGGACGGCGAGAAGATCAAGGACACCAAGAGCCTTGATGCACTTGTAGACGGCACTTACAAGGGGCTTGTCTCTACCACGCAGACAAAGGGCGCGAATCCCGCCACTCCCCCGGCAAATACCGGCGGCGGCGCAATGACCAAAGATCAGATCATGGAGATCAAAGACAGAGCGGAGCGCCGCGCGGCGATTGCTGCAAACATCAATCTTTTTGAAAATAAGAACGGAGGCTAATTATGGCTGCTGAAACTAATCTGATCAAGAAAAATGACCTCGCCCGCGTGCGAGAGATCGAATTTACCGAAATGTTCGGTTACTCCATCAAGAAGCTGATGGAGGCCCTTGGTGTGACCCGTAAGATCGCCAAGCAGGCTGGCACTGTGCTCAAGAGCTACAAGGCGACCGGCACGCTTGAGAGCGGCGTTGTGGCCGAGGGTGACACCATCCCCCTTTCCCACTACAAGACCGAGGCCGTGAACTACAAGGAAATCACGCTCAAGAAGTGGCGCAAGGCTACCTCTGCCGAGGCGATCACCGACCGCGGCTACGATCAGGCGGTGGAAATGACCACCGACGAAATGCTCAAGGATGTGCAGAAGGGCATCCGCAAGAGTTTCTTTGACTTCCTCTCGACCGGCACCGGCGCGGTGAGCGGCAAGAACTTCCAGGCTGTTCTTGCGCAGGCTTGGGGCAATCTGCAGGTCCTTTTTGAGGACGACGAGATCGGCGCGGTCTACTTTATGAATCCGCTGGACGTTGCGGATTACCTGTCTACGGCCAACATCACCGTGCAGACCGCATTCGGCATGAGCTACGTCGAGAACTTCCTCGGCCTCGGCACGCTCATCATGAACGCCAGCGTCCCGAAGGGCAAGATTTACGCCACGGCAAAGGACAACATTGTCCTCTACTACATCCCCGTCAACGGCGCAGATCTGCAGGAGGTCTTCACTTTCACCACCGATACGACTGGCTACATCGGCATCCATGAAGAGCCTGATTACACCAACATGACCGCATCGGACACCGTCATTAACGGCATGGAGCTGTTTGCCGAGCGCATTGACGGCGTTGTCGTTGGTACCATCGACAACGGCGCACTTGGCTCTTTGACGGTCACCTCTGCCTCTGGCTCCAAGAGCGGCGATACCAAGCTGACCGTGTCTCCGGCAAAGGCCGCTGCGGGCAACAAGTATAAGTACACGTCCGGCGCCTCTGCCGCGACCGTCGCTTACGGCGACAACGTCGCTGGTTGGAACGATTGGGACGGCAAGAGAGACCTGACCATTGCGACCGGCCAGAAGGTGACCGTTGTTGAGTGCGACGGAAACTATCATGCGCTTAAGTCCGGCAGTGCTGACGTAACGGCAAAAACCTGATAGGAGGGCGGCGTAATGCTTGAACAGGTCTTGCGGCACTTGAACAACTGGTTCCTTGTGGATATTCACGAGGGCACGTTCACCGTGGAGGATGGCAGCATTACGCTGCCCTTTCTCCTGACCAATCAATATTTCCGCATCTGTGGCTCCGTGTTCAACGATAGACTGCATCAGTATCCAGCGGTTGACCTGACGGACGAGGTGTTCACCGGGACAGTGTGGGCGCTGGCGGTGCCAAAGGCGGTAGTTTCTCTCTCGGAAGACATTGACGCATGGCAGGAAAAGAACGGCGAAGCCGTTTTAAGCCCTTATACAAGCGAGAGCTTCGGCGGCTACAGCTATACCAAGGCAAGCGGCGGAACTGGAGGCACATCAGCCATAACAGGCTGGCAGGACGCTTTTAGAGGGCGGCTGAATGACTGGCGGAGGATAGGAGGGATTTAAGTGAAAAAAACAGTTGTATTCGATTTTGATGGAGTTATCCATTCTTATACAAGTGGCTGGAAAGGTGAAACCTGCATTCCCGATCCTCCTGTCCCCGGTATTAAAAACGCACTTGCAGGGCTCCACGAAGAATTTGAGATTGTAATAGTCTCAACACGATGCTCGACTTATGAGGGAATCGAGGCTATTCAAAAATGGCTCTATCATAACGGCCTCGCTCAATATGTTGATAAAGTATGCAAGGAAAAGCCACCAGCAATTGTCTATATAGATGATAGAGCAATTTGCTTTGATGGAGATACAAAAAGTCTTTTGAGCAAAATAAAAACCTTTAAGCCGTGGTATCAAAAGACCTGCTAAGAAAAGTCAAGTAGAAATTTCAAGGTAATGCGGTATGCAAAA
>OIQI01000383.1_pt1 | contig 12397 bp, 7 predicted proteins | sample 1585911 | NCBI WGS metagenome assembly OIQI01 (sample SAMN02675049, study PRJEB24791) | human gut metagenome, SKBSTL061 | isolation source: stool | host: Homo sapiens | place: USA
CAGCCCCGACACCTGCCGTTTCTGGGACGCCACCACCGGCGCACATCTGGACAAGGATCTGTTCCGCCGCAACATGGGCGGCGAAGCCGACGCTTACCAGGAAGTCATGAAGCGCCTGCTGGGCTGATTGCACCCGCACAATTTACCGTGCGCTTTCCCGTAGGGGCGCATGCCCTATGCGCCCGCAAGAGGCAGCCGACCCACGGGCGGATATAGGATCCGCCCCTACGGCTTTACCATTCCGACAATTGGAGCAAATAAATGAGCGAAATTTCCCAATACACCGAGTCCCTGCACGAGGAGTGCGGCGTGTTCGGTATGTATGACAAGACCGGCGAGACCGATATGGTCAGCGCCGTCTACAGTGCGCTGTACGCCCTGCAGCACCGCGGCCAGGAGAGCTGCGGCATTGCGCTGAACGTCGACGGCGTGCTGACCGGCTACCGCGATCTGGGCCTTGTCAGCGAGGTCTTTACCAAGCGCGTGCTGGAGGAACTGCCCCGCGGCGCAAAGATGGCTACCGGCCATGTCCGCTATGCCACGGCGGGCCAGCGCAGCCGTTCCAATGCGCAGCCGATGGTTTTGCATCACTGCAAGGGTGCTATGGCGGTCTGCCACAACGGCAACCTTGTCAACGCGCCGAAGCTGCGCCGCAAGCTCGAGATGAGCGGTTCGATCTTTCACGGCACGTCGGACACCGAGGTCATCGCCTATCTGCTGACCCAGAACCGTCTGCTGACGCCGAACATTGAGATGGCCGTCAGCCGCACGATGGACGACATCGAGGGCGCATACTCCCTCGTCATTATGACCCACACCAAGCTGATCGCGGCGCGCGACCCCAACGGCTTCCGCCCGCTGTGCATCGGCGAACTGCCCGACGGCAACGGCTATGCCTTTGCCAGCGAGAGCTGTGCGCTGGACGCCGTGGGCGCGAAGTTCGTCCGTGACGTGCGCCCCGGCGAGATCGTTATTGCCGACCACAACGGCCTGCGCACGATGGAGGACCACTGCGGCGCCGCGCCGCACACGATGTGCGTCTTTGAGTACATCTACTTTGCCCGCCCGGATTCCGTCATCGAGGGCACTTGTGTGCATGAGGCCCGTCTGCAGGCAGGCCGGTTCCTGGCGCAGGAGCATCCCGTGGAGGCCGATGTCGTCATCGGCGCACCGGACTCTGGTCTGGATGCAGCGCTCGGCTATGCGCAGGAGAGCGGCATCCCCTACGGCGTGGGCTTTATCAAGAACAAATATGTAGGCCGCACCTTCATTCAGGGCAGCCAGGCCCAGCGCGAGAGCAGCGTGCGCATCAAGCTGAACGCCATCACGTCCACGGTCAAGGGCAAGCGCGTTGTGCTGGTCGATGACTCCATCGTCCGCGGCACGACGAGCGCCCGCACCATCCGCCTGCTGCGCGAGGCCGGTGCTGCCGAGGTACACTACCGGATCAGTGCGCCGCCGTTCGCCCACCCGTGCTACTTCGGCACCGACATTCCCGACGAGAAGGACCTGATTGCCACCGGCCACACCGTCGAGGAGATCAACGAGCTGGTCGGGTCTGACACGCTGGGCTATTTGAGCATTGAGCATGTGCAGCAGCTGGCCATCCACAGCAAGTGCGGCTTCTGTACGGGCTGCTTTACCGGCAAATACCCCGTCGCCCCGCCCACCGAGACGATGGACATTGTCTACGACAAGCCGCTGAGCCAGTCTAAGACGAATAAGAAGCTGTAATCATAACGACGGAAGCGCAGCAGTAGCGCAAACTTCTCTCCCCCACCGCCTCCTTGCCTCCCTCTGCGAGGGAGGTTGCGCGCAGCGCCGGAGGGAGAGAGCTTGCCGCTGCCACCCGATTTTCCGAGTAATGTAACACATTTAGGAGTTCAACATGGAAAAAAGCTATTCTGCCAGCTACGCCGCTGCAGGCGTGGATATTACCGCCGGGTACCGCTCTGTTGAGCTGATGAAGCAGTATGTGGCCCGCACGATGACCGAGAGCTGCATCGGCGGTCTGGGCGGCTTCGGCGGCCTGTTTGAGCTGGACTGCACCGGCATGGAGCATCCCGTTCTGATTTCCGGCACTGACGGCGTCGGCACCAAGCTGCGCATCGCCATGCTGCTGGACAAGCATGACACCATCGGCATCGACTGCGTGGCCATGTGCGTCAACGACGTCATCTGCGCCGGTGCCAAGCCGCTGGTTTTCCTCGACTACATCGCCTGCGGCAAGAACATCCCGGAGAAGATCGCCGAGATCGTCAAGGGCGTGGCCGAAGGCTGCGTCCAGGCGGGCTGCTCCCTCGTGGGCGGCGAGACCGCCGAGCACCCCGGCATGATGCCCGAGGATGAGTACGATCTGGCAGGCTTCACCGTCGGCGTCGTGGACAAGGCAAAGATTTTGGATAACTCCACGATGCAACCGGGCGATGTCATCATCGCACTTCCCTCCACGGGCGTACACTCCAACGGTTTCTCGCTGGTGCGCAAAATTTTTGACATCGACAACAACCCCGATGTGCTGAAAAAGACATTCGACGGCATGGATAAGCCCCTGGGCGAGGCCCTGCTGGCCCCCACGAAGATCTACGTCAAGCCCGTGCTGGCTGTCATGGACGAGATCACGGTCAAGGGCGTGTCCCACATCACCGGCGGCGGCTTCTATGAGAACATTCCCCGCAGCCTGAAGAAGGGCTGTGCGGCCCGCATCGCCAAGGCCGATGTGCGCACCCCTGCCCTGTTCGACGTCATGCAGCGCGAGGGCGGCATCTCCGAGCACGATATGTTCAACACCTTCAACATGGGCGTCGGCATGGTGCTGACCGTCGCGCCCGAGGACGCGGACAAGGCCATTGCCATTCTGAAGGCCCACGGCGAGGACGCCTACCGTCTGGGCACCATCGTCGAGGGCGACGGGGTCGAGCTGGTATGAAGCGTGTAGCGGTACTGGTATCGGGCGGCGGCACGAACCTGCAGGCCCTGCTGGAAAGCGAGCGCCGCGGCGAGAACCCGAACGGCAAAATCGAGCTGGTCGTTGCCAGCAAGCCCGGCGTCTACGCGCTGGAGCGCGCCGCCAATTTCGGTGTGGAATCCGCTGTTGTCAGCCGCAGGGACTACGCTGACAGCGCAGCGTTTGACGCCGCCCTGCTGGACACCCTGCAGAAGCACAGTATTGACGTGGTCGTGCTGGCAGGCTTTTTGAGCGTGCTGGGCGAAAAGGTCATTGCGGCCTACCGCAATAAAATCATCAATGTTCATCCCAGCCTGATCCCCAGCTTCTGCGGCCCCGGCTTCTACGGACTGCGCGTGCACGAGGCTGCGCTGGCCCGCGGCGTGAAGCTGACCGGCGCTACCGTCCACCTTGTAAACGAGGAATGCGACGGCGGGCCCATTCTGCTGCAGAAGGCCGTGGCCGTGGAGCCCGGCGACACCCCCGAGACGCTGCAGAAGCGCGTCATGGTCGAGGCCGAGTGGCAGCTGCTGCCCAAGGCATTGGCGATGGTGTGCAGTGACGAGGTGTAAAATCGCAACAATGGCAAAGTTCTCTCCCCCACCGCCTGCGGGCGGAGCCCCCTCGCAGAGGGGGCCAAGGCTTCCAGGCTCCCTCTGCGAGGGAGCTGTCCGCGCAGCGGACTGAGGGGGAGAGCCTTGCCACCACATCCCGTTTTATGTTTTTGTATACACCAAAACGAGGTCAATTATGAAAAAAAACATCTACAAATATCTTGCCGGGAATGACTACCCCGGGCGCGGCATTGTGCTGGGCAAAAGCCCCGACGGGCAGAAGGCGTTCGTCGCCTACTGGATCATGGGCCGCAGCGCCAACAGCCGCAACCGTGTGTTTGAGCCTATCGACGGCGGCATCCGCACGGTGGCCGCTGACCCGGCCAAGCTCGAGGACCCGCACCTCATCATCTACAACGCTGTGCTGACCCTGCGGGAGACCACCGTGGTCACGAACGGCGACCAGACCGACACGATTGCCCAGTTCATGAACGGCAACCTTTTCCCCGGCTACAGCTTTGAGGCTGCGCTGGCGACCCGCACCTATGAGGACGACGCGCCGAACTTTACCCCGCGCATCTCCGGCGTCGTCGATATGCGCCGCGGCGGCTACAAGCTGTCCATCGTCAAGTCTGACGAGGGCAACGCCGAGAGCGTGCAGCGCCAGACCTTCGACTACCCGCAGCCTGTGGCCGGTGAGGGACACTTCATCAGCACTTACGTCAAGAACGGTGCGCCGATCCCCAGCTTTACGGGTGAGCCGCTGCGCGTCGCCATCGACACGAACGACGCGGACAAGTTTGCCGACAAGCTGTGGGCGAGCCTGAACGAGGACAACAAGGTCAGCCTGTTTGTCCGCAGCATCGAGCTGGAAACCGGCGAGTACGAGGACATTATCCTGAATAAATACACCGCTGTGGAGGGTTAATATGAACGAATTTCAGCTGAAATACGGCACGAACCCCAACCAGAAGCCCGCCCGCATCTACATGGCGGACGGCAGTGACCTGCCCGTGCAGATTTTGAACGGACGCCCGGGCTACATCAACTTTCTGGATGCGTTCAACTCCTGGCAGCTCGTGCGCGATTTGAAGAAGGCACTCGGACAGCCCGCTGCCGCCAGCTTCAAGCACGTCTCCCCCGCCGGTGCGGCCATCGGTCTGCCGCTGGATGAGACCCTGCGCGCCATGTACCACATTGCGCCGGAGACCGAGCTTTCCCCGCTGGCCTGTGCCTACGCCCGTGCCCGCGGTGCGGACCGTATGTCCAGCTTCGGCGACTGGATCGCGCTGTCCGATGTCTGCGACCTGAGCACCGCGAAGCTGATCCAGCACGAGGTCTCCGACGGCATCATTGCGCCCGGCTACGACGCCGACGCGCTGGAAGTGCTGAAATCCAAGAAAAAGGGCGGCTACGCCATCGTCCAGATCGACGCCGACTACGAGCCGAAGCCGCTGGAGACCCGCACGGTCTTTGGCGTGACCTTCGAGCAGGGCCGTCAGGACCTGGACATTTCCAATGAGACGATGCTGCAGAACGTTGTGACCGAGAACAAGGTCATCAGCGACGAGCAGCGCCGCGACCTCATCATCAGCCTGATCGTGCTGAAATACACCCAGTCCAACAGCGTCTGCTACGTGCAGGACGGCCAGACCATCGGCGTCGGTGCGGGCCAGCAGAGCCGCGTGCACTGCACCCGTCTGGCGGGCCAGAAGGCCGACAACTGGCAGCTGCGCCACATGCCGAAGGTGCTGGACCTGCCGTTCCGCGCTGACATTGCCAAGCCGAACCGCGACAACGCGATCGATGTTTACATCGGCGACACGCCGGAGGATGTCATCGGCGACGATGTCTGGGCCGAGACCTTCACCGAGCAGCCGGCCCCGCTGACCGCCGAGGAAAAGCGCGCCTGGCTGGATGCCGTGACCGGTGTGAGCCTGGGCAGTGATGCCTTCTTTCCGTTCGGCGATAACATCGAGCGCGCGCGCCGCAGCGGCGTGACCGCCATTGTGCAGCCGGGCGGCTCCATCCGCGACGCACAGGTGATCGACACCTGCAACAAGTACGGCATTGCGATGGCGTTCTGCGGCATCCGGCTGTTCCATCATTAAACGCAAAAACAACTCGCCTGCGGCGATTTTTCGTCGCGGGCTGTTGTGCTGTCAAGGAGGACGCTTATGAAAATTCTGGTTGTCGGCGGCGGCGGGCGTGAACACGCCATCATCCGCGCGCTGAAAAAAAGCCCCCACTGCTCCGAGATCTGGTGTGCGCCCGGCAACGGCGGCATCAGCTATGACGCCCACTGCAAGGCCATCCCGGCCACCGACGTGGACGCCATGGTCAAATTTGCCAAGGAAGAAGCCTTTGACTATGTCGTCGTCGCCCAGGACGACCCGCTGGCGCTGGGCATGGTCGATGCGCTGGCCGCTGTGGGCATCCCGGCATTCGGTCCCGACAAGGCCGCGGCCCGCATTGAGGCCAGCAAGGTGTTCAGCAAGGATCTGATGAAGAAATACGGCATCCCTACGGCCAAATATGAGACGTTCGACGACCCCGAGAAGGTCATGGACTACATCAAAGCCGAGGGCAAATACCCCGTCGTCATCAAGGCGGACGGTCTGGCACTGGGCAAAGGTGTGCTGATCTGCCAGAATGAGCAGGAGGCTGCCGACGGCGTCAAGGAGATCATGCTGGACAAAAAGTTCGGCGCGTCCGGCAACCATGTGGTCGTCGAGGAGTTCCTGACCGGCCCCGAGGTCAGCGTTCTGTCCTTCTGCGACGGCAAGACCGTCAAGCCGATGGTCTCGAGCATGGACCACAAGCGTGCTCTCGACCACGACGAGGGCCTGAACACCGGCGGCATGGGCACCGTGGCCCCGAACCCCTACTACACGCCCGCAGTCGCCGAGCGCTGCATGCAGGAGATTTTCCTGCCCACGGTTGCGGCCATGCAGGCCGAGGGCTGCCCCTTCAAGGGCTGCCTGTATTTCGGCCTGATGCTGACCCCCGACGGCCCGAAGGTCATCGAGTACAACTGCCGCTTCGGCGACCCCGAGACGCAGGTCGTGCTGCCCCTGCTGGAAAGCGACCTGCTGACCGTGATGGAGGCCACAACGAACGGCACGTTGGACAAGACCGATGTCAAATTCAGCGACGGCGCGGCGGCTTGTGTCATCTTAGCCAGCGGCGGCTATCCCCTCGCCTATGAGAAGGGCAAGGAGATCACCGGCCTGACCGCGGGCCAGCTGGACGCCGCCGATGTGACGGTCTACCACGCCGGCACGGCCATCAAGGATGGCAGGCTCGTCACGAACGGCGGGCGCGTGCTGGGCGTGACCGCCACGGCCAACGCCCTGCCCGAGGCGCTGAAAAAGGCGTATGCTGCCACGGAGAGCATCCATTTTGACAAGCTGCACAAGCGCAGTGACATTGGGGCAAGAGCGCTGGCAGCAATGCAGTAAAAAGGCTTCCCCATCGGGGGAAGCTGTCACCGAAGGTGACTGATGAGGGCAATCTTCCCGCAGCTTTCCGTCAACGGGATACAGCGGTACACTTTCCCCTCATCCGGCCTCGGACGGGGCCTCGGCCACCTTCCCCCCAGGGGGAAGGCTTTCCGTCCGTCACTTCCTGCAAATTTAACTCTCAGGAGGAAATACAATGGTATATCGCATTTATGTTGAGAAAAAGCCCGGCTTTGACGGCGAGGCACAGGGGCTTCTGCATGAGCTGGTCGATCTGGTCGGCATCCAGAATCTGACCGGTCTGCGCCTTTTGAACCGCTATGACGTCGAGGGCATCGACGCAGTGCTGTTCCAGCAGGCTGTGCCCACCGTGTTCAGTGAGCCGCCTGTTGACGTGACCTACGACAAGCTGCCCGACACCAAGACCGTTTTTGCCGTCGAGTACCTGCCCGGCCAGTTTGACCAGCGCGCCGACTCTGCCAGCGAGTGCATCCAGCTGCTGAGCCAGGGCGAGCGCCCCGCGGTGCGCTCCGCCCGCGTCTATCTGCTGGACGGCGACCTGACCGACGCCGACCTGGCCGCCATCAAGAAGTACGTCATCAACCCCGTCGAGGCCCGCGAAGCAAGCCTTGACGAGCGCAGCACCCTGAAAATGGAGTTTGCCATCCCGACGGAGGTCGAGACGCTGACCGGCTTCACCGCGCTGGACGACGACGCGCTGGAAGCGTTCCGCAATGAGAGGGGCCTGGCGATGGACCATGCGGACATCGTGTTCTGCCAGAACTACTTCAAATCCGAACACCGCGACCCGACCATCACCGAGATCCGTCTGATCGACACCTACTGGTCCGACCACTGCCGCCACACGACGTTCGGCACGATCCTGGATGACGTGAAGATCGACGATGAGCTTGTGCAGGCCGCATTTGACCGCTACATGGCACTGCGCGCCGAGACGGGCCGCGACAAGAAAAACCGCACCCTGATGGACTGCGCGACCATCGGTGCCAAGGCGCTGAAGCAGCGCGGCATTCTGAAGAACCTTGACGAGAGCGAGGAGATCAACGCCTGCACCGTCAAGATCAAGTGTGACGTGGACGGTGAGCAGCAGGACTGGCTGTTCCTGTTCAAGAACGAGACCCACAACCACCCCACCGAGATCGAGCCCTTCGGCGGCGCGGCGACCTGCATTGGCGGTGCCATCCGTGACCCGCTGTCCGGACGCAGCTATGTCTATCAGGCCATGCGCGTGACCGGTGCGGCTGACCCGCTGAAGCCTGTTTCCGAGACAATGCCCGGCAAGCTGCCCCAGCGCAAGCTGGTCACGACGGCTGCCGCGGGCTATTCCAGCTACGGCAACCAGATCGGCCTTGCCACCGGTCAGGTCGCAGAGCTGTACCATCCCGGCTACGCCGCCAAGCGCATGGAGATCGGCGCAGTTGTCGGCGCGACGCCTGCCAGCCATGTCCGCCGCGAGGAGCCCGCCCCGGGTGATGTCGTTATCCTGCTGGGCGGACGCACGGGCCGCGACGGTGTCGGCGGTGCCACCGGTTCCTCCAAGGCGCACAAGCTGACGAGCCTTGAGACCTGCGGTGCCGAGGTGCAGAAGGGCAACGCGCCCATCGAGCGCAAGCTGCAGCGCCTGTTCCGCCGTGAGGACGCCTGCAAGATGATCAAGCGCTGCAACGACTTTGGTGCCGGCGGCGTTTCCGTTGCCATCGGCGAGCTGGCCGACGGCCTGTACATTGACCTGAACAAGGTCACCAAGAAGTACGAGGGTCTGGACGGCACCGAGCTGGCCATTTCGGAGAGCCAGGAGCGCATGGCCGTGGCCGTCGCCGCCGAGGACGCCGAGACCTTTATGAAGTACGCTGCCGAGGAAAACCTTGAGGCGACTATCGTTGCCACCGTCACCGAGGAAAAGCGGATGCGCGAGGTCTGGAACGGCAAGACCATCGTTGACCTCTCCCGCGAGTTCCTGAACTCCAACGGTGCCGAGCGCCACGCTGATGCGCACATCCTGCCGGGCCATGTCTGGCAGCCCCAGTTTGCCGGCGCAACGTTTGAGCAGAAGCTGGAATCCATGGTCAGCGACCTGAACGTCTGCAGCCAAAAGGGCCTGGGCGAGCGGTTCGACTCTACCATCGGCGCAGCCACCGTGCTGATGCCCTACGGCGGCAAGTACCAGCTGACCCCGACGATGGCCATGGCCGCCAAGCTGCCCGTGGACGGCGAGACGACGACCTGCTCCGGCATGGCTTGGGGCTTCAACCCCTACCTGACCGAGGCTGACCCCTACCGCGGCGCGTATATGGCCGTGGTCGAGAGCGTGACCAAGCTGGTCTGCGCGGGCTTCCACCACGAGGATATGTACCTGACGTTCCAGGAATATTTTGAGCATATGAACGATAAGCCCGAGCGCTGGGGTAAGCCGCTGGCCGCCCTGCTCGGTGCGCTGGATGCCCAGATGGGTCTGGGCATTGCGTCCATCGGCGGCAAGGACTCGATGTCCGGCAGCTTTGAGGGACTGGACGTGCCCCCGACGCTCGTCAGCTTTGCGACGGCCATCGGCAACACCCACGACGTGCAGAGCCCCGAGTTCAAGAAGGCCAACAGCTCCGTTGTCATCCTGCGCCCCAACTACAAGAACGGTCTGCCCGAGATCGGCAGCCTGATCGCCATTTACAAGACCGTCGAACAGATGATCGACGAGGGCAAGGTGCTGGCTGCCGCCACGCCGGGCTACGGCGGTGTAGCCGAGGCACTGTTCAAGATGTGTGTCGGCAACCATGTGGGTCTGCAGCTGTCCAATGACATCGACCTGAACGATCTGTTCAAGCCCGCCTACGGCGCGGTCATTCTGGAGCTGCTTGATGCCTCCGCCGGTGAGTTCCTCGGCTTCACCACCGTGGACTACACGCTGGAGGCCGAGGGCAAGGCCATTGACCTGGCCCGTCTGCAGGAGCTGTGGGAGCAAAAGCTCGAGCCGGTATTCCCCTACCGCAAGGCCGGTGAGTTCGTCCCCGCGCTGGAGCATGACTGCCCCGCCAACAAGCGCGTGGCTCCCTCTGTGCGCCTGGCGACGCCGCGGGTCGTCATCCCCGTATTCCCCGGCACGAACTGCGAGTACGACACGGCCCGCGCGTTCCGCCGCGCAGGCGGCGACCCGCATGTTCTGGTGCTGAAAAACCTGACCCCCGCCAACGTGGCCGAGAGCTGCGAGGCGCTGGTGAAGGAGCTGGACGAAGCGCAGATCCTGATGCTGCCGGGCGGCTTCTCCGGCGGCGACGAGCCGGACGGCAGCGCCAAGTTCATTGCGGCGTTCTTCCGCAATCCGTCGGTGGCCGACGCAGTCAACCGTCTGCTGAACCAGCGCGACGGTCTGGCTCTGGGCATCTGCAACGGCTTCCAGGCACTCATCAAGCTGGGCCTGGTCCCCTACGGCGAGATCCGTCCCATCACCGAAAGCGACCCGACGCTGACGTTTAATACGATCCACCGCCACCAGTCCATGCTGGTGCGTACCCGCGTGGCCAGCAACAAGAGCCCCTGGCTGAGCAAATGCGACATCAACGACGAGCACCTGATCGCCATCAGCCACGGCGAGGGCCGCTTTGTCTGCAACGAGCAGCTGCTGAACCGGCTCATCGACAACGGCCAGATTGCGACCCAGTACGTTGACCTGCTTTGCCGCCCGACGATGGACATGCGCTACAATCCGAACGGCTCCGTGCTGGCAATCGAGGGCATCACGAGCCCGGATGGCCGTGTCTTTGGCAAGATGGGCCACAGCGAGCGCAGCGGCGAGCAGCTCTATAAGAACGTCACCGGTGACAAATACCAGCCGATCTTTGAGGGCGGCGTGAATTATTTCAAGCTTTGATATTTCGGGAAGTTTCTGCTATACTGGAACTATCAGCTTAAAAGATTGTGAGGATTTGACCCAATGGCACAACACGACAAATATATTTCGCCGTTCTCTACGCGCTATGCGTCGGATGAGATGCAGTACATCTTCTCTGACGACAACAAGTTCCGCACCTGGCGCCGGCTGTGGATCGCGCTGGCTAAGGCCGAGCAGAAGCAGGGCTTGGCCATCACCGATGAGCAGATTGCCGAGTTGGAGGCGCACAAGGACGACATCAACTATGAGGACGCCATTGCGCGCGAGAAGCTCGTCCGCCATGACGTGATGAGCCACGTCTACGCCTACGGCCTGCAGTGCCCCAAGGCAAAGGGCATCATCCATCTGGGCGCGACCAGCTGCTATGTCGGTGACAACACCGACGTCATTATCATGCGCGAGGGCCTGCAGCTCGTGCGCAAGAAGGTCATCGGCGTGCTGGCAAATCTGGCCAAGTTCGCCGACGAGTACAAGACCATGCCCTGCCTGGCCTACACCCACTGCCAGCCCGCGCAGCTGACCACCGTCGGCAAGCGCGCCACGCTCTGGATGAACGAGCTGTACATGGATCTGGAGGAGCTTGACCACCAGATCTCCCAGCTGGCGCTGCGCGGCGTTAAGGGCACCACCGGCACCCAGGCCAGCTTTGTGGAGCTGTTCAACGGCGACTCCGCCAAGATCAAGGCCGTCGAGGCCGACGTCTGCGCCCAGATGAGCTTTACCAAGGTCGTGCCGGTCTGCGGCCAGACCTACAGCCGCAAGGTGGACTACAATGTGCTGTCCGCCGTGGCAGGCATCGGCCAGTCCGCCATGAAGATGGCGACGGACATCCGCCTGCTGGCGAACTTCAAGGAGATGGAGGAGCCGTTTGAGAAGAACCAGATCGGTTCCTCCGCTATGCCCTACAAGCGCAACCCCATGCGCTGCGAGCGCATCTGTGCGCTGAGCCGCTACCTGATGGTGGACGTGCTGAACCCCGCCATCACTGCCGGTACCCAGTGGTTTGAGCGCACGCTGGACGACTCCGCCAACAAGCGCATTGCGATGGCCGAGGGCTTCCTGGCTGCTGACGCCATCCTGAACATCCTGCTGAACGTCTCCGACGGGCTGGTCGTCTACCCGAAGGTCGTCCGTGCCCGCGTCATGGCCGAGCTGCCGTTCATGGCAAGCGAGAACATCATGATGAAGGCCGTCAAGAAGGGCGGTGACCGTCAGGAGCTGCACGAGCGTCTGCGTGAGCACGCCGTGGCCGCTGCTGCCGTTGTCAAGCAGGAGGGCAAGCCCAACGACATGATTGCCCGCGTTGAGGCTGACCCCGCGTTCGGCCTGACCCGCGAGGAAATCGAGGCCGAGCTCTCCCCCGAAGCCTTTACGGGCCGCAGCGCCGAGCAGGTCACCGAGTTCCTGCACGACGTCATCCAGCCCGTGCTGGACGCCAACGCCGAGGACGTCGGTCAGCATGTGGAGCTGAACGTGTAATTTTTATTCAGCTGTTTATCCGTTGGGGCGGATGCTCGTCATCCGCCCGCGG
>OIQI01000389.1_pt1 | contig 12278 bp, 6 predicted proteins | sample 1585911 | NCBI WGS metagenome assembly OIQI01 (sample SAMN02675049, study PRJEB24791) | human gut metagenome, SKBSTL061 | isolation source: stool | host: Homo sapiens | place: USA
GACAAAGGAAGAATTACTTTGCTACCGGGACAAAAAGCCGTTTTAAACAGGGTAACAGGGCGGATGCAAGTAAAACAGGTCGATCCCAAGATGGAGATAGTCTGGCATAATGACTTGATTCCATTTGAAAAGTCATCTATTTTCCAGATTGCGGCAGCATTGGAACGGTTCTATGGAGTGAAGATAATCCTTTCACCGGATGTAGACAGTACTAATACTTATTCAGGTGTACTGAAAAAGAAAGATAATATAGAGTCTGTGCTGAATTCTTTGCGTAACTCTATTCCTTTCAATTATAAGAAAGTAGATGATAACAATATATTTATCTCATCGGAAACAAAATAATTTTTAAATAAAGATCTATGAAAATCAACATGCTCTTAAGCGGCTGTCTTCTAGGGTTATTGTGTTTCACTGCATGTGATTCTGAGGGCAATGAAATGAATGATTACACCCATTATGTCAATCCTTTTATTGGTACAGGAGGCCATGGACATACCCATCCGGGTGCTATGGTTCCCCATGGCATGATACAGCCGGGACCAGATACTCGTATTGACGGTTGGGATTCTTGTTCCGGATATTATTATGAAGATACTACGATCAATGGTTTTGCCCATACACGTCTTAGTGGTACAGGGTGTGCGGATTTCGGAGATTTCCTGTTGATGCCGACTGTAGGTGTGCAGCGTACTGATTTCTTGGGAACAGAAAGCCAGAAGCGTCCTTTCGCATCGGCTTTTTCTCATGAAAAGGAATATGCCGAACCGGGATATTATTCTGTTTTTCTGGATACATACGGGGTAAAAGCCGAACTGACTTCGACAGAGCGTGCGGCAATGCATCGGTATACTTTCCCGGAAAGTAAGGAGTCAGGATTTATCTTGGATATGGACTATAATATTCAGCAACAAATCAATCAGGTCATGGAAGTGGAGGCTGTGAATGATACTGTGTTGCGGGGGCGCAAACGCAGTGCCTATTGGGCATACCGGCAGGATCTTTATTTTTATGCCGTATTTTCCAAACCCTTTACGTATACCTTGTACACGGATACTGTTCAGGAAAATGACAAACAGATTCCTGTATGCAAAATGCTTTTGCATTTTGAAACGGCGAAAGACGAACAAGTGCTGGCTAAGTTCTCTATCTCTTCTGTTGATGCGGAAGGTGCTTATAAGAACCTCCAGGCTGAGATGCCCGGTTGGAATTTTGATGGAGTGCGTGCCGATGCTAAGAAGAAATGGAATGAATGCCTGTCAAAGATTGCAGTCAAAACCAATAATGAAGACCAGCGTGCCATTTTCTATACGGCTATGTATCATGCTTTCCTAAGTCCCAATCTGTTTACAGATGTAGACGGGCGTTACTTGGGAATGGATTTGAAAGTGCATACCACCGACATGAAACATCCGGTTTATACCATTTTCTCTTTGTGGGATACTTTCCGTGCGTTACATCCGTTACTGACTATTGTCGATCCTCAGTTGAATACGGAGTTTATCCGTTCATTGATAAAGAAGCATCAAGAAGGTGGTATTTTCCCGAAATGGGATTGTGTATCCAATTATACCGGAACGATGGTAGGGTATCATGCGGCTTCGTTGGTAGCCGATTCTTATGTGAAGGGATATCGCGATTTTGATGTGCAGGAAGCTTACAAGGCATGTTTGCGTGCGGCGGAATATGATACGACCGGCATTGTCGCTCCCGGTTGGCTGATTCCTTATGTAATGCCTAAGGCTCGTTACTATAAGAATACCCTTGGCTATATCCCGTGTGATCGTGAGAATGAATCGGTTGCGAAAGCGTTGGAATATGCATACGATGACTGGTGTATTTCCGTGTTGGCAGACAGCCTGGGAGATACTGAAACCAAGGAGAAATATGCCCGTTTTGCGGATGCGTACGAATTTTATTTTGATCCTGCCACCCGTTTCATGCGTGGATTGGATAGTAAAGGTGAATGGCGTACTCCGTTCAATCCCCGTTCTTCCAATCACCGTAATGATGATTATTGTGAAGGAACTGCATGGCAGTGGACTTGGTTTGTTCCGCATGATATTCCGGGATTGGTGAAGTTGATGGGTGGAGAGGATGCTTTCGTTGGAAAGCTGGATTCTTTGTTTACGGTTTCTTCCCAGTTGGAAGGGGAGGCTACCTCTGCTGATATCACAGGACTGATAGGCCAGTATGCGCATGGCAATGAGCCTAGTCATCACATTACTCATATGTATAACTATGTAAACCGTCCATGGCGTACTCAGGAATTGGTTGACAGTGTGCTGCATAACCAGTATTTCAATGCTCCTGACGGCTTGTCGGGTAATGAAGATTGCGGTCAGATGTCTGCCTGGTATATTTTGAATTCCATGGGCTTCTATCAGGTATGTCCCGGCAAGCCGGTTTATTCTATCGGACGTCCGTTGTTTGAGGAGGTGACGATTAATCTGCCCGACCGCAAGACTTTCGTTATCCGTACCCACAACAACTCGAAGACCAATAAGTACATTGAGTCGGTTCTGTTGAACGGAAAACCACTGGATGTTCCTTTCTTTACCCATAATGACATAGTACGTGGGGGAACGATGGAGATTACCATGAGCTCCGTACCGACGGAATGGGGAAAACAGATAAAGAATTAAAAAGTATAACTTAACCCAAATAACAATATCATGAAAAAATTATTTCTATCAGTTGCAGTCCTGTGTGTTACACTGTTTGTGCAGGCAAAGGATTATGCAGACTATGTGAGTCCGTTGGTAGGTACACAGTCTTCCTTTGAACTCTCTACAGGAAATACTTATCCTGCCATATCCCGCCCGTGGGGTATGAATTTCTGGACTCCCCAGACAGGAAAGATGGGGGACGGATGGCAGTATGTTTATACGGCTAATAAAATCCGTGGTTTCAAACAAACCCATCAGCCCAGTCCGTGGATTAATGACTATGGTCAATTTTCCATCATGCCCGTAACTGGAAAACCGGAATTTGAGGAGGACAAGCGTGCAAGTTGGTTCTCTCATAAAGCTGAAATTGCAAAACCTTATTATTATAAGGTTTATTTGGCAGAACATGATGTCGTAACCGAAATGGTTCCTACAGAGCGTGCCGTAATGTTCCGTTTCACTTTTCCTGAGAATGATTCATATGTAGTGGTGGATGCTTTTGATCGTGGTTCGTCTGTCAAGGTGATTCCCGGAGAAAACAAAATCGTGGGCTATACTACCCGTAACAGTGGTGGTGTTCCTGCCAACTTCAAGAATTATTTCGTTATTGAGTTTGATAAGCCGTTTACTTATGAGGCTACGTTCTCTAACGATGTACAGCCTGAAAAACCGGACGGCAGTGTTCCTGTAACCTTGAAAGAAGGTAAACTGGAGCAGACTGATTTCCATACCGGAGCCGTTATCGGTTTCAAGACAAAGAAAGGTGAAGTAGTTCATGCCCGTGTGGCCTCTTCATTCATCAGTCCTGAACAAGCAATTCGGAACCTGAAGGAATTGGGTGGTGACAGTTTTGAAGTATTGGTACAGAAAGGTAAAGAGGCTTGGAATGAGGCCTTAGGTAAAGTAGAGGTGGAAGGTGGAACATTGGATCAATACCGCACTTTCTATTCCTGCTTGTACCGTTCCTTGTTGTTCCCGCGTAAATTCTATGAACTGGATGCCAATGGGCAACCTGTTCATTACAGTCCTTACAATGGGGAAACATTGCCGGGATATATGTATACGGATACAGGATTCTGGGATACATTCCGTTGCTTGTTCCCTTTCTTGAACCTGATGTATCCTTCGGTAAATAAGGAAATACAGGAAGGTTTGGTTAATACTTATAAGGAAAGCGGTTTCTTCCCCGAATGGGCCAGCCCCGGTCATCGTGGTTGCATGGTCGGCAATAATTCAGCTTCTATCTTGGTCGATGCTTATCTGAAAGGAGTACGTGTGGAAGATGTGGAAACATTATACAAAGGACTGATTCATGGAACGGAAGCCGTACATCCTGAAGTTTCTTCTACCGGACGTCTGGGATATGAATATTATAACAAGCTGGGCTATGTGCCTTGTGATGTGAAGATTCATGAGAATGCAGCCCGTACATTGGAATATGCATACGATGACTGGTGTATTTATCAGCTGGCGAAAGAGTTGAAGCGTCCGAAGAAGGAAATCGCACTTTTTGCCAAACGTGCCATGAACTATAAGAACCTGTTTGATTCGGAAAGCAAGCTGATGCGCGGCAAGCAGAAGGACGGCAAATTCGCTCCTAAATTCTCACCGTTGAAGTGGGGAGGTGACTTTACGGAAGGAAACAGCTGGCATTATTCCTGGTCTGTATTCCATGACCCTCAGGGATTGATTGATTTGATGGGAGGTAAGGAAATGTTCGTTACCATGCTTGATTCTGTCTTTTCGGTTCCCCCCATCTTTGATGATAGCTATTACGGACAGGTAATTCATGAGATTCGTGAAATGACAGTCATGAACATGGGTAACTATGCACATGGAAACCAGCCCATCCAGCACATGATTTATCTGTATGACTATGCAGGCCAGCCTTGGAAAGCGCAATATTGGTTGCGTGAGGTGATGAACCGTATGTATACAGCCGGACCTGACGGATATTGCGGTGACGAGGATAATGGACAGACTTCGGCATGGTATGTATTCTCTGCATTAGGATTCTATCCGGTATGTCCCGGTACAGATGAATATATTCTGGGTGCTCCGTTGTTCAAGAAAGCGACACTGCATTTTGAAAACGGAAAGAACTTGGTAATAACCGCATCGGATAACAGCGATACCAACCGATATGTAGATGAAATGCGTGTAAACGGTACTGTTTATACCAAGAATTATTTGAAACACAATGAATTGTTACAAGGTGGTGTTATCGATTTCAAGATGACCGACCGTCCGAATATGCAGCGTGGAACACAAGAAAGTGATTTGCCTTATTCATTTTCAAAAGACGAAAAAGTAAAATAAAAGTTTCACCATGCATTTCTCTCTTGTAAAGAGAGGTTGGAGGGGGATGTTCTCTTTTGGCAGCATTGCAAGAGTACATCCCCTTTTTCTTTTTAAGTATTTCTTCTATACGTCAAAGTCCGATGATATTACTACTTTTGCCTTTCCTCTGCTTTTTTCTGGAAAATTTAGAAAAAAGAACAAGATTGAGTAAGTGTTTTCTTTTAGCTGCCTGTTTTTATTCTCGAAAGGGGAATGAGAACCCCTTCACTGGAGAAAAACAAGTCAGTGTTAACGAATTTATAAATTATGAAAGGCAATCAATTAATGAGAAAGCCCAAATTACTCAGGGCGCTTTTGATTCTTTTGTTTGTGGCTGCACCCATGCAATGGACCCGCGCACAAATTGTTCTTTCAACTCCCAAGACAACTCTTGGAGCGGTAATCAAGAACATCAAATCACAGTCTAACTATCAGTTTTTCTATGATGACAAACTGGCTGAAACGCCGGTGAATGCCATTGATGTAAAGAACGGTTCATTGCAGTCTGTACTTGATGCAGCTTTGCAAGGCAAAGGAATTACGTATAAGATAGAGGATAACATTGTCTATCTTTCAGCATCCGGAGAGCCTCAGACACCTCAACAGACAGGACAGGAACATACAGTGACCGGAACAGTGGTTGATGCGACAGGAGAGGCCTTGATTGGTGTAAACGTACAAGTGAAAGGAAATCCCACAGCCGGTACGATTACAGACTTTGAAGGTAACTATTCTTTGTCCGTTCCCGGAAATGGTGAGATTGTGTTCTCATACATTGGTTACCGTTCGGAAACATTGAAGCCCGATGGCAAGAATGTACTGAATGTAACCATGCAGGAAGATACACAGCAGATTGGCGAAGTGGTGGTAACCGCTTTGGGGATCAAACGTGAGAAGAAAATGTTGGGTTATGCGGTTCAGGAACTGAAGAGCGATGAACTGAACAAGACAGGTGACCCGTCTGTGACCAGTGCCTTGCAAGGTAAGGTGGCAGGTCTTCAGATGAATACTTCGGCTACAGGTTTAGGTGGTTCTACGAAAATCACCATTCGTGGTAACTCTTCTCTTACCGATAACAACCAGCCGTTATGGATTGTGGATGGCGTTCCTTTCAGCGACAACACTACATCCGACGCATCTCGTTATGGTGGTGTGGACCGTGGTAGCGCTTCCATGGACATTAATCCGGATGACATCGAGAGCATTTCGGTATTGAAAGGTCCGAATGCGGCTGCTCTTTACGGTTCGCGTGCAGGTAATGGCGTTATCTTGATTACGACAAAGAAAGGTAGTAAGAAGGATGGTTTCGGAATCCGTTATAGTGGTAATTTCACTTGGACAGCTATCGGCGAGACATTGGATATGCAACGCCGTTACGGACAAGGACATATTGATACAAAAGATGCCAAGACTGCGGTGTATGACAAAACGGATAGCGGAAGCTGGGGCCCGGTATTGGATGGAAGCATGAAAGAGGCTTGGAACGGAGAAACTTACGCTTACTCTAACTATGGGGATAAGTTGAAAGATTATTTTGATACCGGTTTCTCGCATACGCATAACGTATCTATCAGCAACGGTACAGAGAAATCACATTTCCGTACTTCTTTCGGATACTCAGATAATGATGGTGTATTCCCCACTGAAAGTTTGAGCCGTGTGAATGCCGACCTGAATGCAGGAACGGAATTGAACAAATGGGTGTCTATGGACGGAAAAATTTCTCTTTCACGTACAAAAGCCGATAACCGTCCACTGTATGGAGATTACGGTGCTATTTCCCAGTTGATGAGAATCCCTAACAACGTCCGTCTGGATGACTTGAAACAATATTCTGATGAAACTCATGCGCATGTGAATTGGACAGGGCCTACTGCCAGTATCCGTAATCCTTATTATGTATTGCATCAGCGTCAGAATTCAGATGAACGCTGGCGTGCTTTCGGATATTATAGCATGAAAATCAATTTCACTGATTGGCTGCATCTATCTGCCAAATACGCTTTTGACTACTACCGTACCAGAGTGCAAAGCACCAATGCGGGGGATGGTATCAATGGAGAAGCCAATACTTCCATGATTACGAATGATTCAATGGACCGTAGTGAAGAAAACTTCTTCGAGTCAAATGCTGAAGTCATTTTGATGGGTGACCGTCAGTTGACTGATAACTTCCGTCTGGGCTTCAATGTCGGTGGTAACTTTATGTACCAGCGTTCGGAAACTTTGGGCGTGGGCGTAGGTAATATGGTGGACAAAGGTAACTGGATGCTGAATGCGGCCAATTTGTTGAGAACCGGTAGTGAGGATGGTTACAAGCGTGCCATGAACTCAGTGTTCGGCTCTGTACAGATGGCATGGAAGGAATATCTGTCTTTGGATTTGACAGCTCGTAACGACTGGTCATCCACTCTTCCGTCAGGTAACAATTCTTTCTTCTATCCGTCTGCCAACCTCAGTTTCGTAGTTTCCGACTTTTTGCGCTCCATCGACAAACCGTTGCCAAGCTGGGTGACATTTGCCAAGGCACGTCTGTCTGCCGCACAGGTAGGTAAGGACACAAGCCCTTATCAGTTATACAACACCTACTCTTTCAAATTCGATAATGGTGTATTGACCCCGACCAAAGACAATGTGAAGATGAACGACCAGTTGAAGCCTGAAATCGCGACTTCTTACGAAGCGGGTCTGGATATGAAGTTCTTGAACAATCGCCTGGGATTTGATTTTACTTATTATTACAGCAAGACAAAGAACCAGATTATGAAAGTACCCGCAGCAGCTCCCTGGAGTGGAGGACAATGGGTAAATGCAGGTATGGTAACCAATCAAGGCGTGGAACTGATGTTGTATTCCACTCTGGTAGAAACAAAGGATTTCGCTTTTGACTTGAATGTGAATATGGCTCACAACGTATCGAAAGTAAAAGAACTGGCCCCGGAAGAAAATGTGAACTATATGTTCTTTAACGGTGATGGAAACTTCCCTGTAAAAGTAGGTACACGCGCCGGACACAAATTAGGCGAGATTTATGCTACATCGCTTTATAAGCGCAATGAAAACGGTGATATTATCGTAAATGAAAATGGGTTGCCCATGACTGTGACCAATGAGTCCGAATATGTGAACAAACCTATCGGTAATATCCAGCCAAAGCTGACCATGTCTGTATCTCCTACCTTTACTTATAAGGGGATTACACTGTCCGCACTGTTTGATATGAAATTCGGTGGTGATATCTTCTCTTATTCCGAGATGCTGGCTACCGGAAACGGCTTGGCTAAGCGTACCTTGAACCGTGGTGAGGAAAACAACTATATGATGGTATTCCCCGGTGTGACAGAATCAGGCGAGGTGAATACAAAACAGGTTTCCGCCTCAGAATACTACGGCTCATTGCAGGCTGAGGATTTCATCTACGATGCTTCTTTCATTAAGCTGAAAGAATTGTCAATCGGCTATTCATTCCCCTCATCCATGCTGAAGAAGACTCCTGTCAACTCGCTGAATGTTTCATTTGTTGCACGTAACTTGTGCTATCTGATGAAGCACACACCGGGTACAAGCCCCGAAGGTGGCTATGACACTACGATGTTCTCACAAGCCATTGACTATGCATCGTTGCCGTTTACACGTACTTTCGGTATTTCTATCAACTTAGGTTTCTAATTAATTAAAAGGAAAAACTGATTATGAAAATCAAATTATATAAATCCGTAGCCTTATGTTCGTTGCTGGCTTTGGCCGGATGCCATGATTTTGAGGAATTGAATACAAATCCTTACGCACCGATTTACGACCCGACTGTGGAGAATGTATCGGCCGACGGTATAGATATTGATTATACTTTGACGGAACATGCCATGGCAAGTTTGAAAGGGATGGAAGGTGCTATCGGAAGTATTTTTGCCAACTTCACCTACGAAGGTCCTTACAATGATTATCAGACAACAACCAATCTGACTCATGATATCTATGCCGGTTATTGGGGAAACAATGTCAGCGGCTTTGTGAATCAGGCGCCTACCTATTCTTATACGGATGGATGGTCGGCCAGCCGCTGGAAGCATTTCTATGATGACCGCAGCACTTCGGAATACAGTCAGTTGGTCAAGACATTCTATTTCTGCAATAAGGATTATTACCATACGGCATTCTATATCACCCGTATTTATTATGCTTTCTTGTTGTCCATGCAGACGGACACTTACGGAGATATTCCTGTAGCCTACTATGTGAAGGGAGCCATGCCACCGGAAGAAAATGTGACCTATACACCTCAAAAGGAAGTTTATAATATCCTTTTCCAGTTGTTGGATCAGGCAATAACAGAGTTGCATCAGGAAAATCTTCCTGCTGTCAGTCAGTATGATTTAGGTGACAATGACAAATGTTATGGGGGTGATGTGGACAAATGGCGTCGTTTTGCCAATACACTGCGTTTGCGCCTTGCTTTGCGTGTATCCAATGTAGACCCGGCTTTGGCCCAGACTCAGGCAAAGGCGGCTTTGACAGACCCTGCCGGTTTGATGCAAAGTCAAGATGACAATATGAAGCAGACTCCGAAACGTCAGTATATCGCCGGCGGTAATGAAAATATCTACGCGTTGTTGTTCAGTTGGACCGGCAATGCTGTATTGTCGAAAGAAATGGAACGGGCTTATAAGAATCAGGCCTTGAAAGAAGGTGCGGCGGCAGCCGATGCCGTTACTTTCAATGAGAATTCTGAGAATTGTTATCTCGACCCTCGTTGTGAAGTTTTATGGTTCCGTCCTACTCCGTTTGATTCGTTGACTACCAGTCCGCTTCCCACAGAGAATCTGAAGAGAGATTTCAACGGGGTGATGAATGGAGAAACCAATGTAGGTGGCTCTTATCTGAACAGATACTCTGCCAACCGTTGTATTCTGTCATCTGATGCCATGAACAAGGATTATTGGTGGAATCTGGCTCGTGAAATTGTCTGGATGGGTTATGCTGAAAGCTTGTTCCTGAAAGCGGAAGCGGCATTGCGCTGGCCGTCATTGGTGGATGAAACAGCCGAAGCCCTTTATTTGAAAGGTATCAAGGCATCTATGGATTATTATGAAATTGATGCGGACAAGGCCAATGAATACATCAGTCATCTGGATGGCGTAAAAGCATTTGCCGGTAGTAGCAAGGAAGAACAGTTGGAACAGATTATTACTCAGAAGTGGATTGCCGTTTTCCCGAATGGAAATGAGGGATGGGCGGAAGTGCGCCGTACCGACTATCCGCGTTATCTGCTGGCTCCGGTCAATGGAAACAATTCCAATGGAGAAGTGGCGTCCGGCAAGCTTATCAAACGCATCAACTATCCTAACAGCGAGTCCCGTAACCCCAATAAACCGGGCAATGTGAACCAGGGTAGCCGTGTATGGTGGGATGTGGCCGATACGATGAATGATAGAGATCAGTGGCATACTCCGAATAATTTCCGCTAGAAATTGCTATCTTTGTATCCTAGGGAACATAAAAAGAAACAAAATGAAGCAAATTCTATTTTTATTGGCAGCCGTCCTGTTATTGGGCGGCTGTGCGGAAGAGAAGAAGACCGACGTTCGTTGGGCTACTTTCAATATCCGTTACGACAATCCGCAGGACAGTTTGAACAATTGGCAATATCGGAAAGACCGTGTGTGCCAGTTTATTAAGGACCGTGAACTGGATATTGTCGGTATGCAGGAAGTTTTGCATAACCAGTTTCAGGATCTTCGTGCAGGCTTGCCCGAATACGATGGTATCGGTGTGGGACGTGATGACGGGAAGACAGCAGGTGAATATGCGCCGCTTTTCTATCGTAAGGACAAATATGAGGTGTTGGACTCCAATACTTTCTGGTTGGCCGAAAATCCCGATAGCGTAGGAATGATGGGATGGGATGCGGTTTGTGTCCGTATCGCCACTTGGGCAAAATTTAAGGACAAGGCTACCGGAAAGATATTCATGGCTGTCAATACTCATTTTGACCATGTGGGTGAAGAGGCCCGCCGTCAAAGCGCATTGCTCATTATCCGTAAGATAAAAGAGATCGTAGGCGAACGTCCCGCAGTGGTTACGGGCGACTTTAATGTGACCGATGCGAGCGATGCATACGAAACGATCACTACCAACGAGTTTGTGATGAAGGATGCTTATAAGACGGCTGCCCGTGTGACCGGCGTTGATTATACTTTTCATGATTTTGCCCGTATCCCGGCTGAGGATTGTGAAAAGATTGATTTCATCTTTGTCACTCCGCAAGTTCTGGTGAAGAGTTGTGAAATACCGGCTGAAGTACCGGAAGCTTTACTTTCCGACCATAATCCTCAGTTGGCTGACTTGGAATTCTGATTTTTTTAATAGGTGAACTTACGCCGGTAGAGTCTTTAAAAGGGCTTTATCGGCGTTTGTATTACAATAACTTTTTCAAATCTTCAATGTTTGGCAGAGCGTTACGAAGTCGTTCCGGCATATCTTTAGATGCACGGTAAGTGGCAACTCCCATCGGCTTGTTATAATCACGAACGGCAAACTCTACAAAGGTTTGGTTCATTTCTTTGCAAAGAATTATTCCGATAGAAGGGTTTTCGTGCGGTTTTCTGATATATGTATCTAAAGCGGATAGATAAGTATTCAACTGCCCCAAATAAGAAGTGCGGAATTTTCCGGATTTAAGCTCAACTGCGACTAAGGATTTAAGCTCCCGATTGAAAAAGAGCAAATCAATAAACATTTCTTCTCCTGCAACTTCCATGCGATATTGATTGCCTATAAAGCTGAAATCTTGTCCGAAGGTCATAATAAACTTCTTCACATTGGCAACAATTGCCTTTTCTACTATTTTTTCGTCTAAGTCTTCTTCCTGCTCATTCAGTTCCTCCACATTGATGAAATCAAGCAAGTATTCATCTTTGAATGAACAAACAGCTTTTAGCGCTTGCTTAGTATCAGGCAATGTTTGTGCAAAATTGTTGGGTAAAGTTCCCCGATGGCTGTATAGATCTGCTTTTAAGTAATCCCTTAACGTGTATTTACTCCAATAGCGAATGGCGCACTCATGTATATAAAATAGTCTTGCTTCTAAAGTCTTGGCTTTGGATATTATTTCGGTATGGTGACTAAAGCCGATTGAAAAGAAGTCTGACCAATTAAATTCATCCGCCACTGGCTGATGAATTGCTACAAGAAGCAATTTTTCATTCAACACCAAATCATCCGCCACTGGCGGATGATTTAAAACCTTATCCCACTCTTCATAAAAAAATA
>OIQI01000396.1_pt1 | contig 12171 bp, 7 predicted proteins | sample 1585911 | NCBI WGS metagenome assembly OIQI01 (sample SAMN02675049, study PRJEB24791) | human gut metagenome, SKBSTL061 | isolation source: stool | host: Homo sapiens | place: USA
AAACCTGTCGCTGTGGCGGCGCACGAAGGTCCAGCCGTCGATGACGAAGGCCAGCATACTGTCGGGCGCGGCCTGCTCCAGCTGCACATAGCTGCGGCTGGCCGAGAATCCGAACCGCGTGTTGTAGACGAACTTGCCGTACTTCTCGACAAACTGGCCGTGGTCGTCCTTCTCGTAGTTGGCGGGCGAGTAGGCGTTCAGCTGGCCGTCCGGCAGACGCTGCAAAAGCAGGTCTGCGCTGGGCTGGCCGGTCACACCGGCGCGGGTCAGCTCGACGGGCAGCGGGGCGGCCTCGGCGGTCCAGAACGGGTGGTCGTCGGGCAGGGCCAGCAGCAAAAAGACCTTCAGGCCCCAGTACGGGCTGCCGGGGGCGTTGTACTGCTCGGCCATGTACTGCTGCGGGTAGCCGTAGCCGATGGTCAGCACGCCGTCGCGGTCAAAGATGGGCCGTGCCAGCCACCAGTTCAAATTGCGCACGATGATGCCCTTCATGACCGGCAGGGGCAGCGGCTCGAGACCGGCCCAGATGCAGGCGGAGTAGAAAGCGCTCTGGCCGATGCGGTAGGTCAGGCTGCGGCCAAAAGGCAGCGCCGCGCCGTTTTCATCGAACCAGCGCGCAAACTGCTGACCAAACTTGGTCACGCGGTCGCGGTAGAGCGCCGCGCGGGCGGGGTCGCTCTTAGCGGCAAACACGCTGTAGAGCACGGTGTAATACTGGATGGCCCAGGGGTTGTAGTAATCCTTCTGGGGCTTGATGTCCGCCGGGCCGTCGGAGTACCAGCCGTCGGCGACGTACCATTTATCGACCTCGGCCATGTCAGCGGCGGCGCGGGCCATATCGCAGGGCATCCCGACAGAGTCGAGCGCCAGATTGACGAGCACGCGGAACAGAAGCCAGTTGCAGCCGGGCAGGTCATGGTGGTTGATCGTATCGAGCCACTTGGCCAGATTGGCCTTTTCGGCGTCGGTCAGCGGCTCCCAGACGCTCTCAGGCGTCTCCAGGATCGCGCAGGCCAGCGCGGCCATCTCCACAAAGAGCTGGTCATAATCGTTCGGGTCGCCCCAGTATTCGGGGCTCTCGGGGTCGGTGCCGCTGGCCAGACCCTTGCGGTAGATGCGCAGGAAGTCATCCGCCCTGCCGCCGCCCGTCCAGAACGGGGCCAGCGCCCACAGCGGGCGGGAGAAGGCTTCCATCTCGATCGTGCGGCCCGGGTAGGTCACGCCGGTGTCGCCAAGGTGCAGCCGTGCGCCGCCCTTGGAATACAGCGGCAGCAGCGGGTCCAGAAATCGGTGCATCAGCGCCGTAAAATCGGACTTTGTATGTAATTTCATCACCAGTACAGCTCCCAATCCTTTGTCAATCTCGTCAGCGCTTCCATGTAGAAGTAGTCGCCCCAGCTGACGCACTCGTCAACGCCCTCGGGCGTGCAGGTGTTGTAGGGGCTCTTTTTGCTGTAGGTGCCGTGGCGCACAAGGCCGATGCCCTGCGGGCCTTCCTTGACGGCGTAGTGCGCGGCCACGCTGCCCAGCATCTGGGCGGCCAGCTTCGTGTACTCGGCAGCCTCGTCGGTGCCGACGTACTTGGCGGCCTCCAGCAGGCCGCAGGCCACGATGGACGCGGAGGAGGAGTCGCGTGGCTCCTCGGTGCCGCTGGTGAAGGTCATATCCCAGTACGGGACCAGGTCCTCGGGCAGGCGCTCCAGATAGTAGGCCAGGACGCGGCGGAAGGCGTCCAGATACTCGGGGCGTCTGGTGTAGCGGTAGCTGATGGCCGTGCCGTAGACGCCCCACGCCTGACCGCGGGCCCAGCAGGAGTCATCCTTATAGCCCTGACAGGTCGCGCCGCGCACAGGGCCGCCGGTCACGGGGTCCATGAAGAAGGTGTGGTAGGTCGAGCCGTCCGGGCGGATGGAGTTGGCCAGACAGGTCGTGACATGCTTGTGCGCCAGATCGGCGTAGTGGGCGTCGCCGGTGGTCTCGCTGGCCCAGTAGAGCAGCGGCACGTTCAGAAGGCAGTCGATGATGTAGCGGTAGTTGTCGGCAGCGCCGAGCGCGCCCCACGCCTGAAAGAACTCGCCCTTCTCCTGAAAGCGGGTGCAGAGCTGGTCGGCAGCCAAGATAGCGGCCCTTCTCCCCTTCTCACTGCCGGTCAGCTTGTAGGCGGCGACACAGGAAGGGCTGTACAGGAAGCCCATGTCGTGGTGGTCGACCTCGATCTTGTGCTCAATGCGGTAGAGGAAGCTGTCCACCAGGGTCAGCGCGGTATTTTTGAACGCCTCGTCGCCGGTGCGCTCATAGCTCAGCCAGACCTCACCGGGCCAGAAGCCGCAGGTCCACTGGTTGTTCTCGCATTGGGGATAGATGTCATGGACGCTGGAATGGTTCTGGCAGTGGTCGGTATACAGCGGCAGATTCCGGCGGACGAGCGCGATAGCGGTATCCAGCGCCTGCTCAGCCTGAGACTTTGTCAGGATTTTATTGGGGAATGTTTTCATGGGAAACCTCTTTTTTCTTAGAGAATAGATAAAAGATAACAGATAATAAATCAGCGTGTCAAAAAATCACATTCAATAGGCCAAGAAAGTGTAGGGGCGACCATTGGTCGCCCGCCAACTTGACGCAGCAACGCATTTCCCGGGAAAGCCATTTAACGGCCAAACGGGCACGGGCGAGCGATGCTCGCCCCTACAAGAGTTTTTTGACAGTCTGAATACATAAGGTGGCGTTTTTGCGTGGAGCGCAGCGGAACGCACCACCATAATTTTTATCTTTTATCTCGAAAAAGGGGCGCAGGGCTTTCGCCTTGCGCCCCGTACAAATGGGTAACTGTTTGGTAGCTATATCAGCCCTTCAGACCGGAGGATGCAACGCCCTGGACGAAGTACTTCTGCAGGGACAGGAATACGATCAGGACCGGGATCAGTGCGACAACGGAAGCCGCCATGATCAGGCCATACTCGGCAGAGTACTGGCTGATGAACATACGCAGGCCGATCTGGATGGTCTTGAGCTCGGTCTTGGTCAGGTAGATCAGGGGTCCGAGGAAGTCGTTCCACGTGTTGACGAAGGTAAAGATGACCAGCGTCGACACAGCGGGCAGAGAAAGCGGCAGCATGATGCGGGCATAGATGCCGTACTCGGACAGACCGTCGATACGGGCAGCCTCGCACAGCTCGGTGGGAACGCCCTCATAGAACTGCTTCATCATGAAAACGCCAAAGGCGCTGAACGCCTGCAGGCAGATGATGGCCAGATGGGTGTTGTTCAGGTGCCAGGAGCGCATCATCATGAACTGGGGCACCATGTAAGCCTGCCAGGGCACCGCGATGGTCGCGATGTAGCCCAGGAACAGCACGTTCTTGCCCTTGAAGTTCAGCTTGGCGAACGCATAGGCGGCGAAGGAGGAGGTCAAGACCTGTAAGATCGTGACGATGATGGTCAGGAATGCGGTGTTCTTAACGAAGGTCAGCAGGGGGATCTTCGTCCAGATGTCCACATAGTTCTGCGGGCGCGGGTTCGAGGGGATCCACTCAATGGGGAACGTAAAGACGTCCTTGTTCAGCTTGAAGGATGCGGAGAGCATCCACAGGAACGGGATGAGCATCAGTGCGGCCACGATGATGAGCAGTGCGTAGATCAGCACGCGGCTGACAACATGCTGCGCCTTCATGGAGCCTGTCTTTTTCTTAACTGCGGTAGTAGCCATGTGTGTTTCCTCCTTCCCTTAGTCGTTGCTGGACGAGCCCTTGAACTGGATGATGGTGACAAACAGCACCAGCACAAACAGCACCATGGACACGGCACTTGCGTAGCCGTACTTCGGCGTGTTGACGAAGGCTACGTTGTAAATATAGTAAACAAGGGTCATGGTCGCATTGCCGGGGCCGCCCTGGGTGATCATGTACATCTGGTCATACACCTTGAAGGAGGCGATGGTCAGCATGATGATAACGAAGAAGGTGGTGGGCTTCAGCTGCGGCAGGGTTACATTCCAGAAGATCTGCCACTTGCTGGCACCGTCCAGCTCGGCAGCCTCCTCCAGCTCGGGGTTGGTGCCCTGCAGACCGGCCAGGTAGATGACCATATAATAGCCCATGTTCTTCCAGACGCTGAACAGGATGACCGTGAGCATAGCGGTGTCCTTACCGGCGGCCCACTTGGGCAGGTTCTCCACGCCAAGGGTTGCGAGGATCTGGTTGACCGGGCCCATGGAGGGGCTGAAGATCATGTTCCAGACCGCAGCAACGGCGACCAGAGAAGCAACGTAGGGGAAAAACGAAACGGTACGGAAGAAGTTGCGGAACTTGACCTTCTGGTTCAGCAGCATGGCCAGACCAAGGCTGCAGACCAGCGTCAGCGGCACCGTGCCGATGGCGTAAACCAGCGTATTGACAAAAGCAGCCTTGAAAGTTTTGTCGCTCAACAGGGCAACAAAGTTGCTGATGCCGGTGAACTCAACGGGATGAACACCATCCCAGTTGCAGAACGAAAGCCCGATAGCGAAGATCATGGGCACCAGCGTAAAGATGCAGAAGCCGATGAAGTTCGGTGCAATGAAGCTGTAGGCTACCAGACTGTCGCGGAGAGATTTGCTCATGCCGCGCTTCGGTTTTGCCTGCACAGCCTGCGTGGTTTCAGCCATGGGTCATACCTCCTCGGTGTTTTGGCAATAAGTAAGGGGCAGGCGCGCCCGCCCGCCCCTTTTGGAAGGAAAAGGAAAACTTATGAAAAAGAAGTCAGGGAATCGTTTGGGAATCAGCCGAGGATAGCCTGGACCTGCTCGTTCATGTTGGCGATGCCCTCGTCAACCGTCTCGCTCTCGGTCATGATGGCGTCATGCTCGGTGTTCAGGATGGTCTCGATCTCGGAAGCCTTGTCAGACAGAGGCATCTCGAGGTAAACAGCAGTGGTCTTCAAAGCTTCCTTAGAATTTTCATCATTGGGGAAACCGTCGGTAGAAGCGATAATCTCGCTGGTCTTATCGCTGGAAACTGCGGGGAAGTTGCCAGTAGCTGCCAGTGCCTCGGCGGCTTCTTCGGAAGCGCACCAATTCAGGAAGTCAGCAGCAGCTTCTTTCTTTGTAGAGTTGGCGTTGATAGCCAAGCTGGTCACAGTGCCCAGAGTGGAGCCGGCAGGTGCGCCGTCCGGATGAGGATACTTGACGATGCCGAAGTTGACGGGCTGGACGCCGTTGGCAGAAGCCTCAGCATTATACTTCTGCATAGTAGCCAAGAACCAGGAGCCCATGTTGCACATGGCAGCCTGGCCGTTCTCAAAGGCACCGGAGTAATGCAGACCGGAGGTCTTCTGCTCGCCGTAGTTGGGGATAACACCGTCAGCCTGCTCGGACAGGACCTGCTCGTAGTAAGGCTTCAGGAAGTCGTAGTTGCCGTCGATAACGGTGTGCTGGCCGTCCAGGATGCCGAACAGCGTGGTGGCAGAACGCCAGGTGTGGTAGATGTTGCCGTAGACACCGGCCTTTTCATTGACCTCGCGGATCTTGGCGTCGAAGTCCGCCATCGTCATATCGTTGGTGGGGTACTCGACACCGGCCTGATCGAAGATGTCCTTGTTGTAGTAGACGACCCAGAAGTCAGAGCGGAACGGGACAGCGTAATAGTTGCCGTCCTGGGCAGTCAGCTGCTCCAGAACGCCGTTGAACTTGCTCTCGTCAGTGGTCAGCTTGCCGTTCAGGGGCTCGAGCATGCCGAGGTTGATCAGGTTGGAGTAGCCGGGGATGTCCTTGATGGACAGAACGTCCAGCTCACCGTTGCCGCCAGCCAGCTGGGTAGCCAGCTGGGTCATGTAATCGGTGGAGCCCAGGTCGGTCATCTCGATGGTGACGTTGGGGTGGCTCTCCATATAGCCGTCAGCCAGAGCCTGCCAGTAAGCAGTGGAGTCCTTATCCCACAGGGCCCAGTTCAGGGTGACAGCCTCGTCGCCGGAGCCGGTGCTCTCGGCAGTGGCCTCAGTGAAAGAAGCAGTGCTCTCCGCGGTGGAAGCGGTAGAGTCGCCGGAACCGCCGCAGGCGGCCAGGCTCAGGGCCATGGCACCTGCCAGGCCGAGAGCAGCAATTCTCTGCATTTTACGCATAATGTTTCTCCTCCTAATAAGAAAACATTTTTTCGGGATCCAGGCTTGTCCCCTCATGGGGGCCTGTCCCTTTCGTTGCCATTATAATACATCATCTTCCCGTCGAAATGGATGGTTTTTTTGGGGTTCGGTTTGCAAATTTTACGGCAGTTCCCCAATCGCGGCGGAAAAACCTGTACTTTTTTAAGAAACCTGCAATATTTATCTTTCCCTACAGTTCTCCCTGTCTGTGCATGCGTCGTTTTGTCTGTTTTGTACATTTTTGCGCTTGACACGCCTATTATAATAAGGTATCTTTTTATAAACGGCGGTGTGTTTTCTTCCCCGCTTTTCTGCATGATCTGCATTTTTATTTACATATTTACATAGAGGAGCCTTCATGGACAAGCTGAAATTCCGCCGCAGCGGCATCCAGGCACGGGTGCTGGCGCTTACGATGTTTTTTACGCTGGGCGCATCCCTGGTCATCGCCGCCAGCAATATGCACCAGATGACCGCCGAGTGGGAGCGCACGACGATCCTGAACGCCGAGTATGCCCTGCAGACCGCGGCATCGGCCATCCGCCGGGATGTGGATGAGATCGACGACCTGGCCGGCTGGTGCGCCTACAACCCCGGTATGCGCACCTACCTGCTGACCGGCGACACCGCCAGCAGCCAGGCGCTGTCGATGTACCCGACAGTGTCCGCCAAGTTCAACTCGATGCGCACGATGGCCTACATCCAGCGCTTTCTGCTCATCAACGCCTCGGGGCGGCAGATGATGTTCGGCACGGCGGCCACCAGTGCCGTGACCCTGACGCCGGATATACTGCAGCGCATTCCCGGTTACGATTCGCCCAATACCGGGTGGGACTGCATTCTCCGCGACCCGCTGGCCCTGAACTCCCAGGCTGCCAACACGATCCCCGTCACCCACACCCTGACCCTGCCCGGCACAGACCGCACAGCCCATGTCTGTATCTTTGTCTCCCCTTCCCTGATCCTTTCCCCGCTGCGCAGCTTCACCCTGGCCGACGGCGGACAGCTGTATTGGGAAATGGGCGAAAACCTCTACACGATCAACGGCAGCCTGCTGTCCGCGCTGAACGGCTCCATCGCCGACTTTGACGATGCCGTCCCGCTGGACAGCAACACGCTCGACCCGAACACCGAGGTCTACACACGCGGGTCCGGCAGCAGCGCACAGCTTGTTGTGCGGTATCCCATCGGCATCCATGAGCTGTACCTGATCGAGGTGTTGCCCAACGGCCCGACACAGCGGCAGATCACCTTCGTGTCGGTGCCGCTCCTCATCAGCCTGACAGCCATCCTGCTGCTGGGCTGCTCACTGGCGTTCCTGCTGCACCGGATGATCGCCCACCCGATCTCGGCGCTGCAGAGCCGCATTGAAAAAATCAGCGGCGGCGATTTCTCTGCCGACCCGGATATTGAGTGGGACAACGAGCTGGGCGATATCGGCCGCGGCATCAACAGCATGTCGGCCGGCGTCACTGCGCTGATGGAGCACCGCCTCGAGGACGAAAAGCAGAAGCAGGACCTCGAATACCGGATGCTGCAAAACCAGATCAACCCGCACTTCATTTATAATACGCTCAACAGCATCAAGTGGATGGCGACCATCCAGCACGCCCCCGGCATTGCCGAGATGGTCATGGCGCTGTCCCGTCTGCTCAAGAGCATCTCCAAGAGCAACGAGCGCCTTGTGCCGCTGTATGAGGAGTTCGCCCTGCTGAACGACTATTTCACGATCCAGCAGTACCGCTACGGCGGCACGATCACGCTGGACGTCAGCTATATCGAGGATGAGTCGCTGAACCACAGCTGCCTGATCCCGCGGTTCACTTTGCAGCCCCTCGTCGAGAACGCGATCTTCCACGGCATTGAGCCGAAGGGCAGTGCCGGGGAGGTCACACTGCGGGTCGAGCGCGACACCGCGAACGGCGATGTGCTCATCCACCTGACGGACGACGGCGTCGGCATGACGCCGGAGCAGGCCGCCAAAGCCCTGCAGGAGCCCGGCCCCGAGGAAGCCGCCGCCAAATACCGCCATGTGGGCATGTGGAATGTCCACAAGCGGCTGCAATACAGCTTTGGCGAGGCCTACGGCCTGAGCATTGAGAGCGAGCCCGACATCGGCACAACGGTAACGGTCCGTCTGCCGGGCCCGGACAGCAAACAATAAAGGGGGTTTTCTTGTGACCAGAGTCTTGCTTGTAGACGATGAGCCGCTGGTCCTGATCGGTATGCAGGGCATGCTGAACTGGGCCGCGCTGGGCTATGAGGTCGTCGGCACCGCCCGCAACGGCGCCGAGGCGCTCAGGGCCATTCAGGAAAAGCAGCCGGACATCGTGGTTTCCGACATCCGTATGCCGGTCATGGACGGCTTTGCGCTTGCGGAAGCCTGCCACAAGGACGGCTCCGCCCTGCCGGCCTTCATCATGCTGACGAGCTATGAGGAGTTCGACTATGTCAAACGCAGCATGCGTCTGGGCGTTGTGGACTACCTTGTCAAGATCGATCTGACCGCCGACAGCCTGACCGCAGCGCTGGAGCACGCCCGCGCCACTGCCGAAAAAGAAAAAAAGCTGCGGATGCCATCCCCTGCCCCGGTCAGCCTCGACACCTTCCGGGACCGGTTGTTTCTGCAGCTGTACGGCGGGCTGTTCACGGATCGCGCCGTGTTTGACCGACTGTGTGCCGAGCTGGGCGTTGCCTTCAAAGCGCCGCGGCATATTGTGGCGGTGGGCAGCCTGCAAACGCCCGACCTGCCCACAAGCCAGCTTGTGACGCTGAGCACCGGCGTGACCCGCATGGCCGCCGAAACGATGCCCAAGTACCGCCCCTGCCGCGTGACCGCCATGGATCTGCGGCATTTCTCGGTGCTGCTGCCGCTGGAAGCGGACGAGGACCCCGAGGCTGTACTGGCTCCGATCCTGAAAACCGCCGGGCAGATTTTGTACAACTATTTCAGCACTGCCATTTACTGGGCGGTGGGCCGCCCGGTGAACGACATTTTAAAGATCAGCGAGAGCCAGCACGACGCCTTTGCCGCGCTGCCGCTGCTGCATGAGGGCGAGCCGGTGGCCTTCTACCATGAAAGCCCCAACACCCAGCTGGATCACCGCGCGCAGGTCGTCGGGCAGGTGCAGCAGTACATCCGCGATCATCTGTCCGAGCGGCTGACGCTGAACGATGTAGCTGCCGTCTTTAATTTCAGCCCGAACTATTTAAGCCAGCTTTTTGCACAAAACAGCGAGAGTGGTTTTGTGGAGTTTGTCACTGCCACCCGCATCACCGCTGCGAAGGAACTGATGGCCTCCACCGACCTGAAGGTCTACGAGATCAGCGACAAGGTCGGCTTTGACAGCGCTTTCTATTTCAGTAAGGTGTTCAAAAAGCTCGAGGGCGTCAGCCCCCGGGAGTACATGCAGAGAATGAAGGTATCGTATGTTGACGCAAAAGATGAAGCAACCGTTTAAGACCGCACAGCCGGTCCTGTTCCCGCCGCTGGCGGACCGCGCCGCGTGGGAGAGCCTGCCCGGCGCCGCCCGCTGGGCCGCTGCCGGGCAGGCCGCGCTGGAGCACGCCCAAACCGCGCCGGAGCTGCCGCTCTCGCTGTGGCTGCAATTCACCCGCAGCGGGGACCGCGCCAAGTGGGAGCACGCCTACTTTGCCCGCCGCCGCACGCTCTGCGCGCTGGCCATGGCCGAGGCCGTGACGAACCGCGGCACCTATCTGCCCGCGCTGGCCGACCTGGCCTGGCGCATCTGTGAGGAGAGCGCCTGGCAGCTGCCCGCCCACAACAGCTATATCCGCGACACGCCGCAGCTGCCGCTGCCCGACGTGACCCGGCCCATTGTAGACCTGTTCGCCGCCGAGACCGGCGCACTGATCGCCACCGTCTGCGGCCTGCTGGGCGAGGCGCTCGACGCCTACGCCCCCGGGCTGGCCGCGCGGCTCAGGGGCGAGGTCGAGCGCCGCGTCCTGACGCCCTACCGCACCGCGCACTTCTGGTGGATGGGCAACGGCGACGAGCCGATGTGCAACTGGACGCCCTGGTGTACCCAGAACGTACTGCTGGCCGCCGCCCAGTGCGCCCCTGCCGAGGATCTGCCCGCCTATGTGCAGCAGGCCGCCTACAGCATCGACTGCTTTTTGAAGGACTACGGTGACGACGGCTGCTGCAGCGAGGGCGCACAGTATTACCGCCACGCCGCGCTGACGATGTTCAACGCGCTGGACCTGCTGTGCAAAATGGCCCCCGGCGTCTTTGACGACGTCTGGGCCGAGCCGAAGATCAGGAACATGGCCGAGTACATCGTCAACATGCACATTGCCGGGCCGTATTACCTGAACTTTGCCGACTGCAGCCCGCTGGCCGGGGCCCGCGGTGTGCGGGAGTACCTGTTCGGCAAACGGGTGGGCAGCCTACCGCTGATGACGCTGGCCGCCCGCGACTGGGCCGCCGTGCTGGCCGCGGACCCCGACCCGGACCGTCTGCACCACCCCGACGACAGCGAGGGCATCAACCTGTTCTACCACATCCAGGCCGCAATGGCCGAGCGCGAGGTCACCGACTTTGCCGAAACCGCCGCTCCCGCCGCTCCGCACGATGTCTGGTATCCCAGCGTCGGCATTCTCGTCAGCCGCCGCGGTGCCTATGCACTGGGCGGCAAGGCCGGCAGCAACGCCGACAGCCACAACCACAACGATGTGGGCAGCGTGACGCTCTACAGGGACGGCAGACCGCTGCTGATCGACGTCGGCGTGGAGACCTACAGCAAAAAGACGTTCAGCCCCCAGCGGTATGAGATCTGGACGATGCAGTCCGGCTGGCACAACCTGCCCCAGTTCGACCCGGACGGTGCCAAATACGACCAGCAGCCCGGCGCCGCGTTTGCCGCCGCAGACGTCACTGTGACCGACGCGCTGGACGGCCTTGCGATGGACCTTGCCCCCGCCTACGGCAGTGTGCCGGGGCTGGGCCGTTACCGCCGCAGCGTACACCTGACCGATACCGGCCTGACCTTGCACGATGAGACCGACTACCCGGGCACCGTGGCCCTGACGCTGATGAGCGTCGAGAAGCCCACCGTGGACGGTGATACCGTCGCGTTCGGTGCGCTGGCCGCAGCCGCCGTGACCGGTGCGGACAAAATCGTGACCGAGGCCGTGCCCATCGCCGACCCCCGCCTGCGCCAGGCCTGGCCCGGCACGCTCTACCGCACACGCATTTACTTTACCCAACAGCTTTCCCTTGTGATAGAATAAAAGGAGACAAAATAAAATGGAACTCATCAAGCTCAAGCTCCTCGACACCGACGGCATGACGCTGCTGACGGCCCCCGCCGCCGGGCAGGTCAGCCTTGTTTACATGAACGCCTACAAGCCCGGTGACCGTGTCTCGCTGGAGATCGGCACGCCCGGCCAGTATGTGGTCATCCAGTTTGAGGACACAATGGCCCCGGCCCTCGTCTACGTCGTCAAGCGCGAGATCAACTTCCACATCCCGTTCGGTGAGCAGGCCATCACCTACAGCCCCAAGAGCTTTGCCGGTGCCTGCCACATCATCCGCGCCCGCTTTGCCACCCCGGAGGAGATCGCCGCGCGCCGCAACCTGGCCTACAACCCCTATGACGAGCACGGCGACACCGGCTTCTTCCCCCATGCCCATGCCAACGTTGAGACCCGCGGCGAGGCTGTCTTTGCGGCCCGCAACGCCATCGACGGCATTTACGAGAACGACGCCCACGGCATCTGGCCCTACCAGAGCTGGGGCATCAACCGCGACCCCAACGCCGCACTCACGCTGGACTTTGGCCGCCCGGTCAGCATCGACGAGCTGCGCCTGACCTTGCGCGCCGACTTCCCGCATGACGCCTGGTGGACCCAGGCCACCGTGGAATTTGACGACGGCAGCCGCGAGGTGCTGGAGCTGAAGAAGTCCGCCGCCCCGCAGTGCTTTGCCATCGCCCCGCGCACGGTCAAGAGCCTGAAGCTGTTTGAGCTCATCAAGGCCGAGGACCCGTCCCCCTTCCCCGCCCTGACCCAGATCGAGGCCTGGGGCGTCGAAGC
>OIQI01000399.1_pt1 | contig 12008 bp, 10 predicted proteins | sample 1585911 | NCBI WGS metagenome assembly OIQI01 (sample SAMN02675049, study PRJEB24791) | human gut metagenome, SKBSTL061 | isolation source: stool | host: Homo sapiens | place: USA
AGCTCGTCCGGCTCGCTCTTGCCGAGCGAGGGGTTATAGAGGTGGAAGCCCGCAAACACCGCGTCGGGCGCTCTGCCGAGCACGTCCTCGGCGCTTTTCAGGATATTCACGATGCCGCAGTGCGCGCAGCCCGCGAACAGCGCGGTCTTGCCGTTTTCCGTGACCAATAGATCCTGCTCGTGGCGGAACGTGTCGCGCGGATAGTCCTCGCCGACCTTCTCGCGCAGCGTGTCGTTCGCGCCGCTCCACAGCTCGCGGCCCGGAACGGCGGAGAAAACCGTCAGTTCTTCGTCAAGCTTCTGCACGCCATCGCAGAGAACGAAGCGGTCCTCGTAATTCTTGAGCACCGCGTCCATGCCGATGTAGGCGCACTTGCTGGGCGTGACGACGTAGTACTGGCCCCAGACGGCCTTCTGCATATAGACCTTGGCGCGGTCGTTCAGCTTCAAGAACGCTTCGAGGCCGCCGCAGTGGTCGTTGTGCGCGTGGGACAAAAAGGCGATGTCGACCTGCGTCAAATCGACGCCGAGCGCCTTGGCATTGTCGATAAACTGCGCGTCGGGTCCCATGTCGAAAAGAATTTTGTGCTTGTCGGTCTCAATATACATCGACAGGCCGTGCGCGCAGGCGACGGTGTCTCTGCACGTGCTGTTTTCCATCAAAATGACGACTTTCATCAAAAAGCCCCCTTTTCTTTATTCCTCTACCGCTTCGCCGTAGAGCGCCCAGGTGTTGCTGTCGGTGATCTTCGCTTTGGCAAATGTGCCGATCAGGGCCTTGTCGCCCTTCATGCGCACGAGGCGGTTGCCCTCCGTGCGCGCGGTGAGGGGGAAGGCCTCGTCGTCGCTCTCGCCGTCGACCAGCACCTTGACCGTCCTGCCGATGTAGGCTGCGTGCTTTTTCGCGCTGATGGCGTTCTGCGCGTCGACGAGCTTTTCAAACCAGACCTGCTTTTCCTCGCGCGAGACGGGGTCGTCCATCTTCGCCGCCGGCGTGCCGGGACGCGGGGAGAAAATAAAGGTGAAGAGCGCGTCGAACTGCGTCTTTTCTACAAGGTCGACCGTCTGCATCGCTTCGTCCTCGGTCTCTCCCGGGAAGCCGATGATGACGTCGCTCGTGAGCACCATGCTTGGCATGACGCTTCGCGCGCAGGCGATCATTTCCTCGTACTTTGCGCGCGTATAGGGGCGGTTCATCGCTTTCAGAACGCGGTCGCACCCGGACTGGACGGGGAGGTGGAGCTGCTTTGCAACGTGCTCGCAGCGTGCCATCGTGTCGAAAAGTTTGTTGGTCGCGTCCTTCGGCTGGCTCGACATAAAGCGGAGCCAATAGTCGCCGGGAATGGCGTTGATGGCGGCGAGCAGGTCTGCAAAGTCGTAATCGGTGCCCAAGTCCTTGCCGTAGCTGTTCACGTTCTGGCCGAGGAGGGTGATCTCCTTGTAGCCCTCGGCGATGAGGCCGCGGCATTCCTCGATGATCTTCTCCGGCTCGCGGCTGCGCTCGCGGCCGCGGACGTAGGGCACGATGCAGTACGAGCAGAAGTTATTGCACCCGTACATGATGCTCACCCACGCGCGCACGCCGCCCTCGCGCACGATGGGAAGGTCCTCGGCGATGCGGCCATGCTCGTTCTCGATGGAGAAAACGCGCTTATTCTTCGTGTATACCTCGTGCAGCAGCTCGGGAAGCCGCCATTCGGCCTGGGGGCCAAGCACAAGGTCGACGTGATGGTAGGAATTTTTTACCTTGTCGGCCACGACCTTCTGCTGCGCCATGCAGCCGCAGAGGCAGATGATCTGGTCCGGCTTGGCGGCCTTCGTGTGGCTGAGGCGGCCCAAGTGGCCGTAAACGCGCTTTTCCGCGTGCTCGCGGATGGCGCAGGTGTTGAGCAGGATGACGTCGGCCTGATTTTCGTCGCGCGTGAGCTCGTAGCCCATCTCGCGCAGCATGCCCATGAGCACCTCGCCGTCGGCCACGTTCTGCTGGCAGCCGAACGTGTCGACCAGCGCGAGCGGCGTGCGGGTGCGGCGGTCGTTCATCTCGCGCATCTTGCGCGTAAATTCCTTCTGACGCGCGAGCTCCTGCTCGCTGACGATGACTTCTTTGCGTTCCAAGGGATGTTTCCTCCCGAATCTCGATAGTTTAGCAATATAGTATATCATGTTCGCGAGAGCGTGGCAAGGCCGCAGCGCGGCTTCCGGCGCGAAAAATCCACAGCTTTTACAATTCCGGTGACTTTTCCGCACCCGTGTGGTATACTATGGAAAACCTGAACTCCAAAGGAGGGCTTTCCATGGCGGCGTTTTATCAAAAATTTCTGCGCAAGCATCTTGACTTATCGTCTCTCAGCGTGATGCGGCGGGAGGACAACGATCCCTATTTCTGCACGCCCAAGGGCGCTTCTATCTTCGGCTGGGCGGGCGTGGACGGCATCCACTTCTGCTTTGTCCGCGGTTTTGGCGAAACAGTCTTCGCCGTGAGCCCGATGAACGGCGGCAAGGACTGCGTGCACGTCATCGCGCGCGATTTCAACGATTTTCTGCGCCTGCTGCTCGCGACCGGCGACAGTGCGGCACTCGAGCAGGCGTGGCAGTGGGACGAGGCGCAATTCGACGCCTTCCTTGCCGAGAATCCGCCGACGGACGAGCAGAAGGCGGTGCTCTCGCAGATCTCCACAGTCTTTTCCCTCACGCCGATGGAGCGGCCGTGGCAATACCTGCGCAAGCTGCAAGCGGAGTTCGATCTCAGCAAGCTCAAATTCACCGAGGACTTCTACGACCCCGAAATGAATCCCGACGCGCCCGAACAGAAAGTGGACTGGAAGGTCTATTTTGACGGCAGCTTTTGGGGCCACCACGGGCGCGAGCGCGCGGGCAGGGAAGTGCCTGTACAAAAGTGGTTTTCGTGGGCGGGGCGCGACTGGTTCGTGCCGTCGGTTTACGTTTGTTCAAAGGGCATTGTCGTTGATTTTTGTATGCGCGCGGAGGCCTCCGCGCTGCGCGGCTTCATGGAAAAGTGGGGGATCGATCCCGAAAGCGACGAGTCCATCGACTTCTCGCGCGACGAACGCGAACAGATGGAGCGCGAGCACCCGCTCAGCCTCGGTTTTACCCCCAGCCTCACCTTGAACGGTGCGAAGCTCCGCACGAGCCACGGCTGCGGCGTCATTTTCCTGCCGGAGCAGCCCGGCTTCTGCGCCGACGCAGAGCCCGCCATGGCGCACTACGGCCTTGACCGCGCGTATGGCTGGAGCATCCGCCGCGCGGCGTTCCCGTTCGTCACGAAGCGCGCGCCGAAGCTCAAATCACTCGCCGTCACGATGACGGCGGACGAGGTGCGCGTCCCCGGGGCGCGCTTTCGCGCGGATAAGGCGGGCGATACGTTTGCCTTCTCCTACCGCGGCACAGAGTATACGCTCGCCGTACAGGAGGTCGAGCCGCAGGAGCTGCCGCGCGAGCGGATGAATCTCGACCCGCGGTTCGACTATCCGACGCATTTTACGGCCATCAGTTACACGCTCACGCCCGAGCCGCCGGAACACTCGATCTTCGTCGAGGACTGCGCCGAGAGCGACCGCCCGCGCCAGGTCAAACGCGAGACCGCTTCCTTTGCGCCCGAGGCGCAGAACGACTTCTGCTTCGGCATCATCGGCGGCGCGGACGGGCCGGTCGCCATCGTCGCGGGCGAAGCGGCGCAGGGGAAGCTCCACACCGCGTGCTCGTCGCTGCACTTTGCGGCGGTCGACCACGTCGACTGGCGCGTCGGCTTCCGCGAAACACCGTGGGAAGCAGGAACGTTCGACCTCTTATAATTCACTTTTTCTGCGATCTCCGGTACTCCGTCGGCAGGACGCCGAAGGCCTTGTGGAATTCGGTGGAAAACTTGCTCTGGCTCTCGTAGCCGACGGCGCGCGCGACCTGCGCGACGTTCTCGTCGCCCTCGAGCAGCAGCTTTGCCGCGTGCTGCATGCGGTGCTCGCGAATGTGCGAGGCGAGCGAGCTGCCGTAGACGGACTTGAAGAGCGCCTTCATCGTCGAGGGGTTCATCAAAAAGCGGCGCGACAGCTCGTCGATCGTCGTGCGGCTGTCTAAGTGCTGCGTCAGGTAGTCGTGCACGGCGCGGATGGTCTCGATCTGCTCACTCGTGCCGCCGCCCTCGTACACCTCGGCGTCGAGCGGGGGCAGGTGCGGCGCGCCGGTGGCGGCCTTGCTCTCCTCCTCGGGACAGGAAATCTCCATCGTGCGCTCGATCATGCGGTGCAATAGCTGCGCCTGCTCGCTGTCCGACGCGCGGTAGTAGACCTCCTTCCCCACGCGGCGCGAGACGAGAAGTCCGCTCTCACGCAGCTGCCTCAAATGGTGCGACACCGCGGGCGAGCTCATGCCGACCATCGCGGAGAGGTCGATGACGCACTCCTCGCAGTGGCACAGCAGCCAGAAAATGCGCACGCGGCTGCTGTCGGAGAGCTGCTTGAACACGTCCGCCACGGTCTGGAAGCTGCCGATCGTCTCCACCGATTCCTGCAGCTCCCGCATCGTGCCCTCGTCGCTGTGCTGGTGGGGTAAATGCACTTCGCTCATCGTTGTTCCGCCTTTCTTTTTGGGGCCTGCGGGCGCGTCCGTATCCCGTTTGGAAGTTTGTTTCGCCCGAACGGAAGAGACATGCGTGCAGCCCTTGACTTTTGCCTTTGCGGACATTATAGTACGGTCATCAAGATTAAACAAGCACTTAATCGTTAAATATTTTGTGCCGAAAAGGAGAAACATACCATGAAAAAGACCTATCAGATCGAAGTCGACTGCGCCAACTGCGCCAACCTCATGGAAGAAGCCACCAAGAAGACCGAGGGCGTCGCCGACGCCGTCGTGAACTTCATGACCCAGAAGATGACCGTCGAGTTCGCCGAGGGTCAGGACCCCAAGGCCGTGATGAAGGCCGTCCTCAAGAATTGCAAGAAGGTCGAGGACGACTGCGAGATCTATCTGTAAGAGAGCTTCTCCCTCTCACGCCCCGGACGAACGCACCGGGGCGCTTTCTTAGGCAAAATTCAAATTCTCCCCCTTCAAGGAGGTCATCTTTATGACGAAAAAGCAGAAAAAGATGCTTTGCCGCATCCTGATCGCGGCGGTGCTGTTCCTCGCCGCGAAATTCATTCCCATGCCGATGCTCGTCTCCACCGTGCTCTACTTCGCCGCCTATGTCACCATCGGCTACGACATTCTGCGCAAGGCATGGAAGGGCATCTGCAACCATCAGGTGTTCGACGAAAACTTCCTGATGGCGGTCGCCACGATCGGCGCCATCGCGCTCGCCATCTATGAAAAGAGCGGCGACTATGCCGAGGCCGTGGCCGTTATGCTCTTCTACCAGATCGGCGAGCTGTTCCAGAGCTACGCCGTCGGCAAGTCCCGCCGCAACATCACGGCGCTGATGGACATCCGCCCCGACTACGCGAACATTGAGCGCGACGGCAAGCTCGAGCAGGTCGACCCCGACGACGTGGCCGTCGGCACGGTCATCACCGTCCAGCCGGGCGAGAAAATTCCTATCGACGGCGAGATCGTCGAGGGCGCGTCCACGCTCAACACCGCGGCGCTGACGGGCGAGAGCCTCCCGCGCGACGTGATGACCGGCGACGAGGTCATCAGCGGCTGCATCAACATGACGGGTGTTCTGAAGGTCAAGACCACGAAGGCCTTCGGCGAGTCCACCGTCTCGAAGATTTTGGAGCTGATGGAAAACTCCAGCTCGCACAAGTCCCGCTCCGAGGCGTTCATCTCCCGGTTTGCCCGCGTCTACACCCCCGCCGTGTGCTACAGCGCGCTGGCGCTGGCCATTCTTCCGCCGGTCATCAATCTTTTGATGGGCAATGCCGCCTCCTGGGGCGTGTGGGTCTACCGCGCGCTCACGTTCCTTGTCATCTCCTGTCCCTGCGCGCTGGTCATCAGCATCCCGCTCAGCTTCTTCGCGGGCCTCGGCGGCGCAGGACACGAGGGCATTCTCATCAAGGGCTCGAATTACTTAGAGGCGCTGTCGAAAACCAAGATCGTCGTCTTCGACAAGACCGGCACGCTCACGCAGGGTGTGTTCGAGGTCACGGGCGTGCACCACAGCCCGATGGAGGACCGCAAGCTGCTTGAATACGCGGCACTCGCCGAGTGCGCGTCCTCGCACCCCATCAGCAAGAGCTTACAGAAGGCCTGCGGCGTGGAGCTCGACCGCTCCCGCGTGACGGACATCGAAGAGCGCAGCGGCCGCGGCGTGGTCGCGACCGTGGACGGCCACAGTGTGGCCGCGGGCAACGGCAAGCTCATGGATGAGCTCGGCGTCAAGTGGCAGGAGTGCCGCAGCGTCGGCACGATCGTCCACATGGCGGTCGACGGCGAGTACGCCGGCCATATCGTGATCTCCGACGTGGTAAAGAGCGACGCGCGCGATGCCATCGCGGCCCTCAAGCGCGCGGGCGTGCAGAAGACCGTCATGCTCACGGGCGACATCAAGAAGGTCGCCGATCACGTGGCGCAGGAGCTCGGCGTCGACGAAGTGCACGCGGAGCTGCTCCCGGGCGACAAGGTCGCGCAGGTCGAGCGCCTGCTGGGTGAAAAGGGCAAGGATGACTGCCTCGCCTTCGTCGGCGACGGCATCAACGACGCGCCCGTGCTCTCCCGCGCGGATATCGGCATCGCGATGGGCGCGATGGGCTCCGACGCCGCCATTGAGGCCGCGGACGTCGTGCTGATGGACGACGATCCGATGAAGATCGCCAAGGGCATCCAGATCTCGCGCAAGTGCATCCGCATCGTGTACGAGAACATCGTCTTCTCGCTCGGCGTGAAGCTGACGTGCCTGCTGCTCGTCGCCATCGGTATCGCCAACATGTGGATGGGCATCTTCGCCGACGTCGGCGTGATGGTCTTAGCGGTTCTCAATGCAATCAGAGCGCTGCGCACTTCAAAAAACTGACAAAGTCAGTTTTTTGAGCAGAATTTCACTGCGCTCAGCGCACGCGCCAAAGGCGCGCACGTTCGCTCCGTGCAAAGTGTTTTTTGGTACGCACATGTCGTTCCAAAAAACGATTTCAATTTATTTGCGCCGTGCGCGGCGCAAAGTCTGCGACGCTTTTACAAACGAGAGGACGGCATTTGCCGTCCTCTTTTTGTTGTGCGTTGCAATGCAGGCTTTCTTTTCGTATAATGACCGTATCAAAACGATTTTGGAGGACACCACCATGAAGGTCAGCGTAATCCAGATGAATATGCGCTCGCTGGAGAGCAAAGCGAACTTTGACCGCGCGGAGGCGCTCGTGCGCCGCGCTGTCGGGGAAAACGGCCCCGACGTTGTCGTCCTGCCCGAGACGTGGAACACAGGCTTCATGCCCGCAGGCGACCTTGCCGCGGCGTGCGATGAAAACGCGAAAGCCGTGCGCGCTCGTTTTTCCCCGCTCGCGCGCGAGCTGAACGTCAACATCGTCGCGGGAAGCGTGTCGAATCTCCGCAATGGCAAGATCTACAACACCGCCTGCGTCTTTGACCGCGCGGGCGCGTGCATTGCCGAATACGACAAGACCCATCCCTTCACGCCGATGGGCGAGCACGAGGTCTACACCCCCGGCGACCACCTCGTCACCTTCACGCTCGACGGCGTGCGCTGCGGCCTTCTCATCTGCTACGAGGTGCGCTTTCCCGAGCTGTGGCGCACGCTGGCGCTGCGCGGAGCGCAGGTCATGTTCCTGCCCGCCCAGTGGACGGCGGCGCGCCAATACCACTGGGAGACGCTCACCGCCGCCCGCGCGATCGAAAACCAGCTCTTTGTCGTCTCGTGCAACGCCTGCGGCGAGCGCGACGGCACGCTGTATGGCGGTTTTTCGCGCATCATCGACCCGCTGGGCGCGGTCTTAGCCCAAGGCGGCGGGGAAGAGGAGATCGTCACCGCCGACTTGGGCCTTTCCTCCATCGCGCCCCTCCGCGCCCGCGTCCCCGTTTTCCACGACCGGCGGCCGGAGCTCTACCGCCTGTAAAGCGGCAAAAAACGACAGCAAAAGAGGCATCAACAGAAATGAAGATCACCCTGCTTGCATCGTTTCTCGTCATGGCGGCGTATTTTCTCCTGCTGTACGCCGGCGTCGGGCTCATTCAGGAGAAGAAATTCTTCTCCTCCGCGCCGCGTGAGGTCTTCGCCGCCGTTCCTGAGAGAAAAGCCGAGCGCTTCCGCGGCGCGCATATCCTCGGCTGGTGCCCCGGCATCTTGGCGATGCTGCTGTTTCTCGGTGCGGCAGTCCTCGCCGCGTGGGACGGCATCAAAAACAGCTTCCCCTTCGGCGCGTTTTTCGCGCGGTATCTCGTGATCCTCTATGTCATGGAGGCCTACGACATTCTCTTTTTCGACTGGGTGCTGCTGTGCCATTCGAACTTCTTTCCTCATTTTTTACCCCGAGGTCAAGGGCATCGCCGCCCCGCAGCTGTTCGGGTACAATAAAAAAGCGCACTTCATGCACTTTTTGCTCTACATCCCCCTCTCCGCCGCCCTCGCGTGGGTTTGCACGCTTTTCTGAGGGGCAATTTCACATCAAAACTTAACAGGACAAGGAGATGCACACGATGAACCGCAAAAAGAGAAAAACGGCCCTCATTCTTCTGGTTGCCGTCCTTTGCGCCATCGTCCTGCTCGGCATCCGCGGGACGCGAAAAACCATCGACAAAACCGTCCCCGCAAAGGTCTGCGAAGACAACCGCACGACTTACACGCCCTCCTCCATCACCATTTCCGGCACGCTCAAAAAGACGTGGTCTTCCACCAGCTTCGTGGGGACCTTTGCCATGGAAAGTTACGAGCCCTCGTGCAAAGACGGCGCAGAAGCCAAGATCAACTGGGTGGACAACGAGTATCCGATCCTCACCTTTTTCTATGCGGGCGACTTTTCACCGCTCGATGTGGAAAGTATCGACATCGACAAAGACATGGACCGTATGATGGTCACCCTGAACGACGGCACGATCATCGCCTCAGAAAACTACTTTGTCCCCACAGAAGCAATGAACGGCAACTAACTGTAATTTTTCCCGCCGCATTTGCCGCCTCCGGCGGCAAACAGGCAAAATCCCTCCCGTGCCGCATTCGCTGCCTCCGGCAGTGAACAGGCCCTCCGCACCCTAAATCCACGCACTATCTCCCATCGCGTCCCCGCCGCATTTTCTGCCCTACGGGCAGAAAACAGGCTCCCCGCGCCGCGCACGGCGGCAAATAAATTTCAATCGTAAATTCCAACGACATGTGCGTTGGAATTTACACTTCTCAGCCCGCAAGTGTGGAATTTGCCCGCCAAGGCGGGCAAATTATGCGCGCAGTGGGCTGCATCCTCCAAAATAAAAGGAACCGTCCCATCGGGACGGTTCCTTTTATTTTGAGATATTTTATTCGTAGATGGGGTACTTCTTGGTCAGGGCGACAACAGCCTCCTGAGCGGCGGTCTTGTTGCCTTCGAAGTCACGGGCGACCATACCCATGATGCGGGCGATCTCCTTCATGTCCTCTTCCTTCAGACCGCGGGTGGTGGCAGCGGGGGTGCCGACGCGGATACCGGAAGTGACGAACGGCTTCTCGGGGTCGTTGGGGATGGCGTTCTTGTTGACGGTGATGAAGCACTCGTCCAAGCGACGCTCGATCTCCTTACCAGTGATGTTGAAGTTGCGGACGTCGACGAGCATGAGGTGGTTGTCGGTGCCGCCGGAGACCAGACGGAAGCCTTCAGCCTTCAGACCCTCGGCAAGAACGGCAGCGTTCTTGACGACCTGCTCACCGTAGGCCTTGAACTCGGGCTTGAGCGCCTCGCCGAAGCAGATGGCCTTGGCAGCGATGATGTGCTCGAGCGGGCCGCCCTGGGTGCCGGGGAACACGGCGGAGTCGATCTTCTTGGCGAGGTTGATGGTCTCCATCTCGCCGGTCTCGATGTTCTTCTTGGTGATCTCGTTCTTGCACAGGATCATGCCGCCGCGGGGGCCGCGCAGGGTCTTGTGGGTGGTGGTGGTGACAACGTCGGCATAGGGCACGGGGCTCTCGTGAACGCCAGCGGCGACGAGACCGGCGATGTGGGCCATATCGACCATGAAGAAAGCGCCGACGGAATCAGCGATCTCACGGAACTTGGCGAAGTCGATCTTGCGGGGATAGGCGGAAGCGCCGGCAAGGATCATCTTGGGCTTGCACTCCTGCGCGATGCGGTAGACCTCGTCGTAGTCGATCATTTCGGTCTCATCGTTGAGGGAGTAGGGGACCTGATGGAAGTACTGGCCGGAGATGTTGACCGGGCTGCCGTGGGACAGGTGGCCGCCGTGGGCGAGGTTCATGCCCATGAAGGTGTCGCCGGGCTGGAGCATAGCCTTGAACGCGGCCAGGTTGGCGGAAGCGCCGGAGTGGGGCTGGACGTTGGCATGCTCAGCGCCGAACAGCTTGCAGGCGCGCTGACGGGCGATCTCTTCGGTCTCGTCGACGCAGTAGCAGCCGCCGTAGTAGCGCTTGCCGGGATAGCCCTCGGCGTACTTGTTGGTAAGGCACGTGCCCATAGCCATCATGACAGCCGGGGAGACGATGTTTTCGGAGGCGATCAGCTCGATGTTGCGCTGCTCGCGGTGATACTCCTTCTCAATAGTGGCGCCGACTTCGGGGTCATACTGGGACAGGAATTCCATGGTTTCTTTGATCATGGTGCGTGTTCCTCCTCTGATTTTTCAGTCGATTGATATATTACCGGCGGCTAAGCTGAAAAGTGCGAACTTATGCCGGTTCTCTCACACCTTAGAATAGCAAAAAAAGTAAGGCCCTGTCAAGGAAAACCGGGCCTTGGAGGGACTGAATTTATTAGGGAAAAGAGGAATATCACCTTAAAAACGTAAAAGTGTGCAAAAAGGGTCGAAAAGGGATTGACGCGTGTTGTGCAATCTGCTATGCTGTGCCTGCATGAAGTTTAAATTTTGAAGAGCTTTATGCATCGGCAGAGTAGGAAACCATGTGTTTACGCGAAGAGCGAATAGTGCCGTCGGGATGGGAAGTTGCCCGCGGACGAAAAACCCATGGTTTGCAGTATGGTTTCCGCATCCGCTTGCCACTCAGAAGAGAGTTTAAGTGAGGCCTCTCCTCCGCGTGGTTCCTGCCATCCGGAGGGAGAGGTGTTTTCTTTTTCACCGGATCAAGCTGTTCCGCGCGGCGCCGCAGCCGCGGGAAAATCTTTTGATGAAAAAGGAGGTCCTCACAATGTCCCTTCAGATCGAAGCGCTTTCCCCTATCATGTGGACGATCATCATCGCGGTCGCCCTCGTGCTCATCGCCGCAGTGGTCTTCACGTGGAAGTCCTCGGCCATGTCCACGCGCAAAATGGTCACCATCGCCATGCTGACCGCAGTTTACGTTGTGCTGAACTTTGCCGGTACGGTGCGTCTTGGCTGGATTAACATCTCCGTCGCGTCGCTGCCCGTCATCGTGGGCGCGATGCTCTACGGTCCGGTCGGCGGCCTGCTCGTCGGTCTTCTCGGCGCATTCATGGGTCAGCTTCTCACCTATGGCGTGACCGCGACCACGATCCTGTGGATCCTGCCGCAGGCGGCGCGCGGCCTGCTCGTCGGCGTGTATGCCAAGCACTGCGGCTACAAGTTCACCAGCGGTCAGCTCACGCTTGCGCTGATCGGCACGGCGCTGGTCGTGACGGCGCTCAACACGGGAGCGATGTATATCGACAGTGTGATCTACAACTATTATAGCTACGCCTATGTTTTCGGCGGCCTGGTGGTGCGTATCATCTCCGGCGCGGCTACGGCGGTGCTGATGGTGTTCGTGGCTCCGCCGGTCGTGAACCTGCTGAACCGCTCGCTCGACACGGTGCGCACGGCGCAGTAAAAAAATATTCAAAAAAGAGGGACGCAGTTGAAAACTGCGTCCCTCTTTTTTGAGAAAGATTGCACTCCGCGGCAGCGCACGCGCCGTAGGCGCGCACGTTTGCGGAGTGAGAAGAGTTTTTC
>OIQI01000438.1_pt1 | contig 11296 bp, 5 predicted proteins | sample 1585911 | NCBI WGS metagenome assembly OIQI01 (sample SAMN02675049, study PRJEB24791) | human gut metagenome, SKBSTL061 | isolation source: stool | host: Homo sapiens | place: USA
CGAGGCCCGCCACCCGGTCATGCCGGGTCGTGAAAGTCAGGTTCTTGAATTTGTGGCTCTCGTCCACGTAGAGGTGGTCGATACCCATGAGGCGGAAGTCCACGGCGTCGTCCTTGCGTGTTTCCAGCGCGTGCGCCACCTTCTGCAACTTGGCTTCCAGGTTGGCCTTGCGTTTCTGACACCCTTTCATCATGGCGCGGGAAACGTCCCTGCCTTGTGCTTTGAGCACTTCGAGGTTCTCCTCCACGCAGTCCAGCTCGGCCTGCAATATCTCCTGCTGTATCTCCGGAGACTGGGGTATCATGCCGAACTGTTCGTGCGAGAGGATCACGGCGTCCCAGTCGTTGTTGCGTATCTCCCGGAAGATGCGCTCACGCTTCCGGGGCGTGAAATCCTCCTTGCCCGGGTAGAGGACTTTGGCCATCGGGTAAGCGGTGCAGAACGTCCGGGCTATTTCATGGATGTTGGCTTTCAGCCCGATAATCATGGGTTTATTGGCCAGCCCGAGGCGTTTCTTCTCGTAGGCCCCGCAGCACATGATAAGGGTCTTTCCGCCGCCACAGGCTAAGCGCAAAGCGCCTTGCCGTCCTTTCGGACGGTAGGTTTCTAAACGCTCGCCACCGAACCGTACGTACACGTCTCCATGTATACGGCTCTCCATGGTTATTTTCAGTCTATTTCTTTTCATGAATCTTACGATAACAATTTTCACATACTGCTATTGTTTTTCTCTGTCTGGCAATCATGAAGCGTTCCCACTCCTGTTTGCCTTTCAGGTCTTTTAGCTTGCGGACATGCACCATTCTAAGGTTGTCCTCCGCTCCGCAATATTCACATTCACGGGCTTTCAACCGAGCCATAAGGCTGGTACTTTCAGTCCCGCGATAACTGGGCATGATATGCGCATTGTCAATACGCGCGTCTTTTCTCTGCTTGAACCCTCCATGATAAATAGTACGTTCCAACATTTCGCCCTTGTTGTTTTCATACCTTACTGTAAAGACTTTATTCCGGCAATATTTACGGATTATTTTCCTTACGGTTGATTCATACTTGGATGATAATGTTTTATACATACTCTCTTTCATGTAGTAATAGAAACTATTGAGAATGTTGACATTGTTTGCAATACAGTAGTAGTTATAGATTCCCCGAATTTCCGAATTGTATCGGTTGAGTATTTCAAGGTCATCATTACTACGGAGATACGGGCGTGAGGTCGATTCCCATGCTTCCTTGCCATTCTTGATTATTATGCGCATCGCATTATAGTCAAGCAGTTTCTTTCTCATAACCTCATAAGGCAGGAGAAGAACCACTTTATGGTCAAGTGAGCGTATGGGGATTCCTCTGAAATCCTTTCTCGTCTTGTCCGTACTGCGGACTGTAACATCAAAGCCGAGAAATTTGGCTGCGTCGTGTGAGTTGGTGATTAACGTCTTTTCATCCGAAAGTTCGAGTTTCAACGTATCTTGCAGAAAGGTCTTAATGTCCCCCTTTGCTTTTACACAGTCCTCTTTACTTCCGATTACGCAAATCAGAAAATCATCGGCATAGCGTACATACCTCATGCGTTTGAAGTTTTCGTCCATGTCAAGAGTTGCAGGAAGTTGTTGCATCTCACGGTGGAGAATGGCTATCTCCCTGCGCAATGCTTCTTTCTTCTGCTCGTCTGTTTCATTCTTCAGTTTCTTTACACGTTTGTCCTTACGATTTGCAACCCTTTTATATTCGGGGTTGCGTACACGTGCTTTACCTTTATTGAAGACGTTTATGTAGTTCCGCATAAATTTATCGAGTTTGTCAAGATAAATATTCGCCAAAATCGGACTTATTATGCCTCCCTGCGGTGTTCCGATATAGGAATTTTTGTACTCCCATTGTTCCATGTAGCCTGCTTTGAGGAATTTACGTATCAGTCGCAGGAAACGCTCGTCATTGATTCTTTCAGCAAGGATTCCGATTAAAACATCATGGTTGATGTTGTCAAAGAAACCCTTGATGTCTCCCTCGATGAACCAACGTGCTCCCGTACCTCCCTTTTGTAAGGAAGCCATAGCCGTATGACAGCCACGGTGTGGTCTGAATCCATGCGAGCAGTCTTCAAAATGACCTTCGTAGATGGATTCAAGAATCATCCTTACAACTTCCTGTACAAGTTTGTCCTTAAAGGCTGGTATGCCTAAAGGACGTTGCTTGCCATTCTTTTTGGGAATGTAAATTCTCCGTGCAGGGCACGGACGGTAACTTTCGTCTTTCAACTGTCCAATGATAGAGTGAATGTGCTTTATGCTCATTCCGTCTATGGTCTGCCCGTCTGTGCCTTTCGTATAGTTGCCCGCATTCTGCGACAACTTTTGATAGGCAAGTGCGTACAGATTTTCATTGAACAGCAGTCGGTAAAGCCGTTCAAACTTGTAATTAGGGTCTTGGCTGTGCCCAGCCAGACTGTTTAATACATTTGCTGAATCTCTCATAATGTCTCACACATCATTCGTTAAACATATTAAATAATAACTCACTGTCTCCCTTCGCCATGTACAAGGCTTTCCCTTGCTCGGACTACTACGGAGACTCTGTTGTCATATAGGATATTCAGGGGGCAAACCCCATAGCCTTTCGGCATTCCTACTTAGACAATCCCCATTTAGACATATAGTAACATAGCTCAATAGATTGTCGGATGCGATTTTCGTCCTTTTCCGCTTATTGCGGCTGTTCTGCAATCGGTTTTCGGCTCTCGTACTTGAGGTAGGAAAGTAGAAGTATTGCAGCCCGACGTTTGTAACTATCTTCCGTCGGGGTTTACCAACTAACAACTCGGACTGTCGTTCAAACAGTATAGTCTTCATCCTCATATCTATCATTTCATTTAGACATTCAGTAGCAGCATGATAGTTAGCTGACTTATGCCGTTTCCAACATGCGACACTCCCCACCGCCTTTCGGCTAAGTGGATAAGTTGGCTAATGACCGGCGTTGAAAACCCTTGCCGGGTAGGTTGCTAAGCCTACATTTACTATATGCCCTTATGGGCGCAGCACCTCGTGGTCGATTATCCCGCCGCCGAGCAGTTTGTCCATCCATATCGCGTCCTTCTGGCTGTCATACAGTTTGTCGATTCCCAGCCCCTTGAGGTCGAGGTCGGGGAATTCCTGGTGCGTCCCGTCGTACTTCGGGCGCACGTAACAGTTGAAAGTACGGTTATAGAGGTCTGTCAGGCGGTCTTTGAAGTCGGACGACTGCTCGCGCAGCCATTCGGGGAAAGCACCCCGGATCTCGTCTATCTTGCTGTTGGCGAGCTGTATGGCCTCCCCGTCACGCACTTTGACCTCCCGCCGTTCGCCGTCCACCCATTTGAGGACGGTCTTGGTGATGTCGGGCGAAGTGTTTTGCAGGGCGTGTTTCAAAAGGTGCAGGCCGTTGTACTTACGGGTCTGCGCGCTGACGGCATACTGCTCCGTGATCTTCACGTTCGTCGCTTCCGCCTTCACGCCGTACTCGTCCAGGTTGGAGGCGAAGGTGATCTTCACCTCCGTATCGAAGAGCGAGGAGGCGAAACGCTCGTAAACACCTTTTGGAATCCACCGTTCGCCCAGGTTGAAGTCCAGGTCGTCGAAAGCGATGGGTTTGGGCGTCGCCTCGCGCAGAGCCTCCAGCGATTCCCGGGCCGGGGCGTGGTCGGGATTCTCCCGCAGGAACGCCTCGATCCGTTCGGCTTTCCCGATGACATTGCCGGCGATGAACTTGTCGGCAACCTCGTAGCCGTCCGTTTCCGGGTTGTAATAGATGCGTCCTTTCAGTTCCCCGAGTATTCCCTCCACGGTAGTTCCCGTGAGCGAAGCCATGTAGTGCGGTTCCACCCGGCCGTACTTGTTCAGGCTGGCCACAAGGGCCTCCGAAGCGTCGTCGGCGTGCGTGATCTCATCGGGATTGAAGGCCACGGGACGCTCGAAGATGTCGGCTTTGCGTGCCTTGCCGTCGATGTAACGCTCCAGCGATAGAATCTCCGTTCCCCGCGCGTCCATCTTGATCAGGTCGAGGTTGCGTTTGTCATTGAGCCGTCCGAAGCGTTCGGTGAAATTGTCGTAAAGCCGGTTGAGCATCTCCCGCAGGGCGGGGTTCGCCGTCAGCGTTTCCGCCTCGTTGTTATAAAGGTGGTAATAGGCATCGCGTATCTCGATATACATGGAGGCTTTCGTCCGTTGTGCAGGCGTGAGTTCCAGCGGGTGGAACATGGGTTGCAGGGATTCAATCCCCCGCAGGTAGCCGACCCGGTTTTGTCCGTCCGTGACGAGTGTCCCTTCGCGGAAATAGGGGGCGACCTCACCCTCGAACGGGCGGGGTTTCATATCCGCCTCCCGTATCTGCGGCATTTCTTTACCGGGTTCTTCCTCCTCCGGATTGTCCGGCGTGTCGAACAGGCTGCCCGTTCTCGGCGTACCGGCGGCTTGTTTCCGTCTGTCTTTCGGGGCTTCCGTCGGGGGGCGTACCGCCTGCCGTTCCCGCTGTTCCGGGGTTTCCTGCTGCCGGGCGCTTTGTCGGCGCAGTTCCGCCCTCCGTTCCGGGGTAAGCGACATCATCATCTCGTAAAAGCCGTTGATCGGCGGGTTGTCCTCCCAGTTCAGGGAGGCATACAAGTCTTCGGGATCACGCTCCGGTGGCGTCGTTTTCGGCATTTCGCTCTTCTGTTCCTCCGGAGAGGAGGCCGGGGCGAATAACGAGGGTTGCCGGGGCGTCTTCCGCTTTGCTCCCCGGCGGCTGTTCCTTTTCTTGGATATACCGAGTTCTGCCTGCCGCCGCTCCTCGGCGCTGAAGCCGAACAGGTCGTAGAGCGTCAGCAACGGTTCCTGCTGCACGTTTACCGGTTCGGCAGCTTGGGTGGCAGGTACGGGAGCCGCCGTTTCCACCGTGTCGAAAAGCGACCCGGCGAAGCCCTCCCGCGGTTTCGGTTCCGTTGTTCCGCCCACGTGCTGCACGGGAGTATCCGCCATGCCGAAATCTTCGGGTTTCGGCGGGTGTTGCTCCCACAAGCGATTCTCCCGCTCCTTCGACCAGGCCCCGAAGTCGGCCAGATCCTCCCCGGTCGGTTCTCCGGCGGATGTGGCGGCAGAATCCGGTAACGCTTGTCCGGGTTTGTTTTCGATTCGGGTAATCTCCCCGGTTTCGGTATCGACATGGTAGCCCTGCGCCGCCATTTCGGCGACGACGCGGCGTTTTTCCTCCTCTTCCCGCTGCTGCTGAAGGTTACGGGCGTCGGCGATAATCTCCTTGACGATTTCTCCGGCAAGGCGGGGCTCGTGTCTTTCGGCACGCTGGCGTTCCGCCTGACGGGGACGGGACAATTCCCGCTCCGGTGTACCGGGTGTCTGTTCCGGAGCATGTTCCAGGCAATAACTCTCGTTGAAATGCCGGTTGAAATCCTCCGAGAGCATACGCCGCATCTCCCGGTCGATGCCGTCCACGCCCTCCGCGTGGGTGAACTCCATCGCCGGTTTGCCGTAGGGGTCTTTGCCTACTTTGGCCTCGGTATGGATCACCCTGTCGAACGACTGGAAAAGGTTGTTTATCCGGATGCCGTTCGACAGCTTGCGGGATTCGATGAAATCCCGCTGCCGTTCGGACAGTTCCCCCGTGGCGGCTTTCTTTTGCAGGATAACCAGGTCGCTGCCGACCTCCGTCCCCGCGTGTTCTGTAAAGAGGTTGTTCGGCAGCCGGATGGCCGATACGGGCTCGCAGCGGTTCATCAGCCACTCGCGCACGGGGCGTCCCTGCTCGGCGTTCAATACTCCCTGCGAGGTGATGAATGCCACCAGGCCGCCCTCGCGTACCATATCGACGGACTTCATGAAAAAATAGTTGTGCAGCGCCCGTGTGCCTTGCCGCCGCACGGGGTCGGTATGGGTGGAGAAGAACGGGTCGAAGAGCGCCACGTCCCCGAAAGGGATGTTGCTCACGGCCACGTCGTAGTAACCGGCGTATTTGGGTTCGATGCGCTCGAATCCCTGTATCCGCACCCGTTTTTCGGGGTGCAGGTGCTTCAGGATCAACCCCGTGGCGGGGTCTTTCTCGAAGCAGGTGATCTCCGCGTAGGGGTCGTGGAAATCCACGGCATTGACGAAAACCCCCGTTCCCGCGCTGGGGTCAAGAATACGTTGGGGGGCAATCCGCGTGTCCCATATCGCCTCCACGATGGCGTCTGCCACTTTCGGGGGCGTGTAAAAAGCCGTCAGGACGGAGTTCTTGATCCCGTCCATGTAGCGCTTGTATTCCCGTTCGTCGGGGGTGTTCGCCCTGATGACCTCTTGCAACTCGGCCACGAGCGTTGCCATGCCGTCCTTGTCCGGTTTCCCGGTGGGGTTTTCCAGCACTTCCTTGATGGCGCCGAAGCCGCTGTATGCGCCGAGTGTCCTTTCTTCTTCGGGAGTCGGCGCCCGCCGTTCCCTGTCGAGCGTGAAGGCCGTCTTCAGCGCGTCGATATTCTGGCGGAGGTGGGTTTTCTTATTGAATGCCATCTTCGAGAAGTATTTGGACGGTTCCCGTCAGTTCGGTATAGAACAGTTCGTAGTCGGGCGTGTCAGCGAAGTCGTCCGTGAGGTCGTACTTCTCCAGCACCCCGCGGCAGAGGGGCAGCAGGCGTAGAGCCGCCTGCCGGGCGGTATCCTCGGGAATCTCCGCCTCGAATTCCCTCCAGAGGATGTTTACCAGCGTGTTGTAGGGTGAAAAGTGCAGTCCGCGGCAGAGTTCCTCGCGGGCAATTTCTTCGGCCTCGATGTGGTTGCAGCCCGAACGGATCGCCTCGCTGTACGCTTGGGCGGCGCTGTCGGCCCGCTCGGCGATGAACTCACCTTCGGCGATGAGTTCCGGGTGGCTGTCCTTGAGGTAGGATAGTAACGAAAGTCCGTAATAGGACAATTCCCCCGTGGGGGTATGGTGTTGCTTGTCTGGCATGATAAGAATTTTTAGTGGTCGTTGATAATCGGGGAAGAGAAAGGCGCCCCGGGTTCCCACCCGAAGCGCCGACCACTGAAAAAATCCTTATCAAACAAGCGTATCTCGTTATGACAGGTCTTTTCCAGTGGCAAAGGTAACGATTATTTCCGTTTGTTCCTCTTTCCCTGCCTGGGAGTATCGCGCGGCTCGAAAACGAACGAGGTCTTGAACTGGTCATCGAGCGTGAGGGCCGCGTCGAACGTCCCGCCGCCGTTTTTGACGAATCCCCGGATCGTGCCGGTTTTGCCTTTGGTCAGCAGTTCCGCGAGCTGCTTGTCGGTCAGCTCCTTGCGGGCCACGGTTCTCCATACGGTCAGGCCGCAATCGGGATTCTGACACTTGGCGAGTTTGGGATAGAACACCACGGGCCTGCCGCAACGCGGGCAGGCTGTGTCACTCTCCGCGCCGTCGATTCTTGCTTCCAGCAGTTCTTTGGCGATTTGCGAGGCGAAGACCTCGATACCGCGATGGAACGTCGGGGCGTCCATCTCCCCGGTAGCGATCTTCGAGAGGGCCAGTTCCCAGCCGCCCGTCATGGCGACATCGGCGATCTTCTTGTCCCTGACCACGGCATACACGGCCAGTCCCTTGTCCGTGGGTACAAGCGACTTTTTCTCTCGCCTGACATACTCGCGGGCAAAGAGCGTTTCGATGATGGCGGCACGGGTGGCGGGCGTGCCGATGCCGGCATCCTTCATCGCCTCGCGTTCGGCCTCGTCGGACAGTTCGCGTCCGGCGGTTTCCATCGCCGCCAGCAGGCTCGATTCCGTGTGAAGGGGGCGCGGCCGGGTCTGTTTCTGTTCCGTGACGCATCCTTTGACGGGCAGCTCGTCGCCTTGCACGATGTCGGGAAGGAGGGTCATGTCCTCCTCTTTCTCCTCGACAGGTTCATTCAGGACGGCCCGCCAGCCCGTCTCGACCATGATACTGCCGCGGGCCGTGAAATCATGTCCCGCGCTTTGCAGGGTAAGGGAAGTGTTTTCTTTCACGCAGGCCCCGGAAAAGGTTTCGAGCATCCGCCCCGCGACCATCTCATAGACGATGCGGTGGTCGGCATCCAGTTCGGAAGGGAGGTTCTCGGTGGGAAGCAGCGCGTGGTGGTCGGCGATCTTTTCGTTGTCCACGCTTCGGCGGGAGAGAGATGCGGTATCCATCCTGCCCGCGTATTCCGCGAAACGGGGATAGCGTGTCATGTTCCCGATGAGTGCCGGAATCTCCTCGGCCACATCTTCCGATATATAGCGTGAGCCGGTACGGGGATAAGTGATGAACTTCTTCTCGTAAAGCGACTGGGCGATGTCGAGCGTTTTTTCTGCCGAAAAACCATACCGGCTGTTGGCCTCTTTCTGGAGTGTCGTCAGGTCGTACAAGAGAGGCGGCTGTTCCCTGGCCTCCTTGCGCTCCACGTTCACGACGCGTACCGTTCGGGCGCCGATAACCTCGGCGCGGGCTGCTTCCGCCTTCTCCCTGCCGTCGAATTTCTCCGTGGAGAGGACGGTGAACTCCGTGCCCTCCTTTGCCGTGGAGAGCTTCAGCCGGAAATAGGTGGCGGGCTTGAACGCCTTGTTCTCCAGGTAACGGGAGCAGATGATCGCCAGCGTGGGGGTCTGCACCCGTCCGAGCGACCAGACGCCCCGCCCGGCAGCCACGGCAAGCGCTTGCGAGGCGTTGATACCGACGATCCAGTCGGCTTCGCTGCGGGCTTTGGCCGAGAGGTAAAGGTTGTCGTATTCGTTGCCGGGGCGGAGGTGTTGTAACCCCTCGCGGATGGCCCGGTCGGTCAGGCTGCTGATCCATAACCGCACGAAAGGGGTGCGGCATTCCAGGTAAGAGTAGATGTAGCGGAAGATCAGCTCCCCTTCACGCCCCGCGTCGGTCGCGACGATGATGCGCTCGGCCATGCCGAACAATTCCCGGAGAATACCGAGCTGCTTCACGACACCCGGGTCGGCCTTATACTCTTTACCCTCCCGAACCTGCCGGGGCAGGAGGATGAACGATGATGGCAGGATAGGCAGGTTTTCCCGGCGGAAACCCGCGATGCCGTACTGTTGGGGCATTGCCAGCCCGACCAGGTGGCCGAAGGCCCAGGTTACGGCATAGCCGTTTCCCTCGATAAAACCGTCTTTACGGTTCGTGGCTCCCACGATGGCGGCGATCTCACGCGCCACCGAGGGCTTTTCTGCGATAATTACTTGCATGATGATTCGGATTTTTCAGTGGTTGTTTTCTTGTAGTTCTTCTTTCTCTTTTTCCGGACGGGCGATCAGCCGGCGGTCGTAATAGACATGGTTGCCGTTCCCGTCGTAATACTGCCGTCCGTCGTCCGCCTCCTCCGGGGGGCTGCGTTTACCCGGCCGGAGGTACAAGGCAGCCAGCGCCGCGATCAGGAGCGGCATGGCTCCAGCCTGCATGTAGAACCATTTCATACGTTATACCTTGACACCTTTGGAGTTGCTCTTTTTGCTGCTGCGGTAATTTTTCTTCTGCGCCGGGGTGGCCTCCTGCTGTCCCTGCTTGAGCGGCTCTTTCACACCTTTGACCGCTTCGACGGTCTTGCCCTCGGAATTGACGGCGACCTGGGTACGGCTTTCAACGGCGGGTTTGACCTCCGCTCCCTGCCGTTTCGCACGGTCGGGATTCCAGCGGAAGAAGTCCATCTTGTTACGCTCGAAGTTGGGCTTGACCCAGGCGTTGAACGGCTCACCCTGCCCGTCCTTGACCATGCCCTTGATGTAGAAAGCCTTGACATCCGCCCGCTTGGAGGGGTCGTTCACCGCTTCCGTCCACTGGTCATAAGCCTCTTTGGGCACGGAGGCTTTGAGGATTGTCCGGTGAATCGTGAGCGTGGGCTGTCGTTCGGAGGCCGTAGTTTCCTGCCGTCCGTTTTTCTCGGCGGCCTTCTGGCGGTAAATCTCCTTGTTCTCCTGGGCGTAGCGGTTGCGATCCAAACCGTCGTAGGTAAAGGAATAGTTACGTTCGGCCGCGTCGATTTGGATATAGGCATCCCGCTTATAACCCGCGCGGGTGGTATATCCTTCGAGCAACACCTTGCCGCCGCCGTAGAAATCCATCTGCTTGCCTTCCGAGAGGTCGGCCTCCTTGATACGGGCACGTTTTTCGAGTAGCGAAACGGGCATGGGTTCCAGCGTGTTCGTCCATTTGTCTATCGACACGTAGCAGGGCGTGAGCTTGCCCGGCTCCAGCTCCAGGTCGATCACTTTCCCGGCATGACGGGTGTTCATCAGGTTCGTTTTCGCCTCCTCATCGAGCAGCACCCCGTGGAAGGGGGCGTCGAGGTCGGGTCGTTCCTGCCAGTAATGCGGCACGACGCGCAGCGAGCCGTCCGCCTGCTCTTCGAGCGACACGCGCCCTTTGGTGGAAACACGCATCCCGTTCTCCAGTTCGGGGTTCATCTCCACCAGCCCGTTGGATTTATGTCCGTAAGACATGGCTTTCAGGTGCGGCTCGATGTCCTCCATGCGGATACCTTTCTTCTCCATATCCGCCAGGTCTATCTTCGTGACGTCCAGCGGCTCGAACTGCCGCTGCTCCTGCGTCTGAAGCCGTTCGGAGGGGTCGATACGGTAATTTTCCAGAATCTCCGGGTCGAAGTCGATGCGGATAAGTTTGTTCAGGGCATTCTCCGTCATGACGAAGATACCCGTGTGGACGGGGTTCTGGGCCTGTTCCATGAACTTTTTGAAGAAGGCTTCGAGGGCTGAATCCTGCGTGTTCACGTTCAGCAGGCTCGCCACGTTCTGATCCGTGGGGTCGGCGGTCTGGATATTGCCGTCCTGATCCACGCCGGTAACGGCTTGTAGTCGTCCGTCGTCGGCATTCTGAACGAGCATGACTTGTTTAGCGTCGTTCTTTACGTTTTCGTCCATAATTACGAGTGTTTTTAGTTAGCACCAATAGCGATGCGGGAACGAAAGTAAGGGGAACCGGCTGAACGTAAAAGAGTTGGAAAGGCTATGGAAGCATCGGGCACAGAAGTGGCCGCTTGTGGCGCAGGGCAGAGGAAATCGGAGAAACGGAGTGCCGGGAAGGACGGATTTGGCAGAGGGTATTTTCGTGGCTCCTCACCTTATTGTCAGGTAGTCGGGATATATTGTTAAATGTCAATAAAGCGCATGGATAACCCGTGTTTTTTTATAAATTTGCGAAAACGGGTTTCAATATCCGACAAAACGTGAGGCATGGAAATATATACCCCAAAAACCAAGATCAAACTTTCTCCGGTGATAAGAAACGGGAGAGAATTTGTCGAAGTGACTTTCGGTAATGACAATGACATCCG
>OIQI01000474.1_pt1 | contig 10698 bp, 10 predicted proteins | sample 1585911 | NCBI WGS metagenome assembly OIQI01 (sample SAMN02675049, study PRJEB24791) | human gut metagenome, SKBSTL061 | isolation source: stool | host: Homo sapiens | place: USA
CGGGAGCGATGACCGCATCGCTCGAAGCCGCAGAGGTGAGGTTCAATCCCGAAACCAAGCGGTGGTCGGCTCGACGATATACCACCCGCACGTTCGATTCGCTCGGCGTGGAAACTTTCACGCAACACCGTAATCTGGACACACTCATTAATCTGGATGTCAATGAATTGGGGCGCACTGACCAGTTGATAAAAACAATGAATATAGTGGAACTGAACCAGTTCCTCGAACAGCAGCGAAGCAAGGGTTCCGACTCGATCAACATCATTCAGGTCGAACAACACGCCCGTTACGCCTATCCTGTCGGTACGTTCATTCTGACACTCATCGGTGTTTCGCTCTCCTCGCGCAAGGTGCGGGGCGGCACGGGACTCCACATCGGCATCGGCATTGCCCTTTGCTTCTCGTATATCCTCTTCATCCGCTTCTTCGAGGAGTTTGCCAAGAGCGGTACGCTGCCGCCCTGGATCGCTGTCTGGATACCGAACATACTTTACCTCTGTATCGCTGTTTATCTTTATCGCAAAGCACCGAAATAATGTCCCCGCAACTCGAAGATATCGTCCGCAAGGTCCGCTCCGACGAGCGGATCGCCCCTGCCGAAGCCCTCGTGCTCTGGCACGAAGCTCCGCTTTGGCTGTTGGGCGAGCTGGCCGCCCGGCGCAAGGAGCGCGTGAGCGGCGACAAGGTCTATTTCAACCGCAATTTCCACATCGAACCCACGAACCTGTGCGTGTTCAACTGTAATTTTTGTTCCTACCGCCGTCCGAAGGGAAGTCCCGAGGCGTGGGACTACTCCCTGGAAGAGGTCGAACGGATCGCCCGCGACCACGCCGGACAGGGCGTAACCGAAGTGCATATCGTCGGAGGCGTGCATCCCGAGCACGATTTGTACTATTACGTCGAGATGATCCGCCGCGTGAAGGCGATCCTGCCCGAAGCGACCGTCAAGGCCTTCACCGCCATCGAGCTCTCCTACATGATCCGCAAAGCGGGGCTGACTATCGACGAAGGGTTGCGTCTGCTCCGCAGCGCCGGGATGGAGGCGATACCGGGCGGGGGTGCCGAAATTTTCGACGAGGAGCTGCGTGCCCGCATCTGTCCCGATAAGGGCTCGACTGCGGAGTGGTTCGAGGTGCATGCCGCCGCACACCGGCTGGGGATCCCGACCAACGCTACGATCCTCTACGGCCATATCGAGTGCGTCGAACACCGCATCGACCACCTCGACCGGCTGCGCAGCCAGCAGGATCTGACGGGCGGCTTCAACGCCTTCATCCCGCTCAAATACCGCAATTTCGGCAACCGTATGTCGGAAATCGGCGAGGTTTCCGTGACCGAAGATCTGCGGATGCTGGCCATAAGCCGCATCTACCTGGACAACATTCCCCACATCAAGGCTTACTGGGTGATGTACGGCAAAGCGACTACGGAGCTGGCTCTGGCTTTCGGTGCGGACGACATCGACGGCACGATCGACGATACGACCAAAATCTACTCGATGGCCGGAGCCGACGACCAGCGCCCGGCGATGACTACGGAGGAGATGCGCCGCATCGTCGCGGCAGCCGGCTACCGGGCCGTCGAACGCGACACCTTTTACCGCGAAATCGGATAACGAGGCTACCTGAAACAGACGAAACGGATCGGTCCGTACCCGCCAGACAGGGCCGATCCCCGAACATAAACGACAGAACAATACCATGCTGGAACAACTGAAAAAATATTGGGCGAAAGTCAGTGAGCATCCTTTCCTGAAACACCTTTTCATCATCGTCTGCGTGCTGCTCGTGCTGGGCGTCGCAACTCACCTGCTGCTGTTGCTGGGCACGCGCCACAGTGCGCACCGTACGGTCCCCGACCTGACAGGCATTCCGCTCGAGGAGGCTCTCGGGGAGGCCCGCCGTCAGGGGTTGGAAATCATCGTCAACGACTCGCTGTATGTGCCTGCCTACGACGGGGGTGTAGTACTGGACCAACTCCCGGAAAAGGGCGTCGGGGTCAAACCCGGACGAACGGTCTATGTCACGATCAACTCCTACCGACAGAAGATGGTGACGGTGCCCTATGTCGCCGGCCGTTCGCTGCGCCAGGCCAAGAACATGCTCGAAGTGGCCGGCCTGGGGATCGAACAGATCGTCTATCGTCCCGACCTGGCGACCAATTACGTGCTCGAAGAGTACGCCGACGGCAAGCGGATCTCGGAGAAAAGCCGCGTACAGCTCGAAGCGGGCAGCGGCGTCACCCTTTACGTCGGGGAGAGCGGTTCCGTTTCGACACTCGTGCCGAAGACCGTGGGGCTTCACCTCCAACAGGCCAAAAGCCGTTTGTGGGAGCTGGGGCTCAACATCGGCAAGATCTCCTTCGACGAGGGAATCAACCTGCTGAACCAGCGGGAAGCCCGGGTTTATCTGCAGACGCCTTCGGCCGGCAGCCGTGCCCGGCTGGGTGCGAAGGTCGATCTGAAGCTGACCCTCGATGCTGCCAAAGTCACCGCCCAGAGCGCTGCGGCCGATAAGGAGATGATAAAAGCCGCCGAAGAGCTGCGCCGCCTCGACGCTGAAACGGCCGATTCGCTGGCCCGTGTTCGTCTGGACAGTCTGGCCAACCGTCCCGTCGAAGCGGAGCCGGTCATCGACGACGGGCTTTTCCCGGACGAAGAGACAGCGGAAGACGAATTTTTCCAATAACGCACACGTCCGATGAGCGAATCGCAATACATACCCGATCCGGACGAACTCGAGGACGACGCTGCCGGCGAGCAGGACGAGCTGTACGAACATTACAGCATCACGGCCGACCGGGGGCAAAGCCCGCTGCGGTTGGACAAGTTCCTGACGATCCACATGGAGCGTTGTTCGCGCAACCGCATCCAGACGGCTGCCGACGCAGGCAATATCCTGGTCAATGGCAAACCCGCGAAGTCGAGCTACAAGGTCAAACCCGGCGACCGCATCTCGCTGGTGATGCCCTATCCCAAGCGCGAAATCGAGATCATTCCCGAAAACATCCCGCTCGAAATTCCCTACGAGGACGACGACCTGCTGCTGGTCAACAAGCCTGCGGGCATGGTCGTCCATCCCGGTCACGGCAACTACTCCGCAACGCTCGTGAACGCCCTTACATACCATTTGCAGAATCTGCCCCTGTTCCAGGAGGGCGATATGCGGGCCGGACTGGTGCACCGCATCGACAAGAACACCTCGGGGCTGCTGGTGATCGCCAAAAACGAGCGGGCGCACGCCCGGCTCGCCAAACAGTTCTTCGACCATACGATCACGCGGCGGTACGTGGCGCTAGTGTGGGGAAATTTCGAGGAGGACGAAGGCACCATTACCGGCAACATCGGCCGCAGCCCCAAAGACCGGCAGAAGATGTGGGTCTTCGAAGACGGCTCGGACGGCAAGCACGCCGTGACCCACTACCGGGTGCTGAAGCGCTACGGTTACGTAACCCTCATTGAATGTCGCCTCGAAACGGGCCGCACACACCAGATCCGCGTCCACATGCAGTGGAAGGGACACCCCCTGTTCGGCGACGAACGGTACGGCGGCGACCGCATCCTCAAGGGTACGACCTTCAACAAATACAAACAGTTTATCGAAAATTGCTTCGCCGCGATGCCCCGGCAGGCACTCCATGCCAAAAGCCTCGGCTTCCAGCATCCCACTACGGGCGAACAGGTCTATTTCGAAAGCGAACTGCCGGAAGATTTCCGTACCGTGTTGGCTAAGTGGGACGCCTATGCCGCTGCGGGGCTTGCGGAAGAATAAAAATCGAGATTGAAATGTTTCTGCCCACTACCCTCAAGGAAGTCCGCGCACGCGGCTGGGATCAACTCGACGTGATCCTCTTCACGGGCGATGCCTACATCGACCACCCGTCGTTCGGCGCGGCCGTCGTGGGCCGTCTGCTCGAAGCCGAAGGGTATCGTGTGGCGATTGTGCCCCAGCCCAACTGGCGGGACGACCTGCGGGATTTCACCAAGCTCGGCACTCCGCGCCTCTTCTTCGGCGTGACGGCCGGGGCGATGGATTCGATGGTGAACCACTATACCGCCAACATCCGGTTGCGCAGCAACGATGCCTACACGCCCGGCGGGAAAGCAGGATTCCGCCCCGACTATGCGGTCAAAACCTATACGCAGATTCTCAAGCGGCTCTTTCCGCGTACGCCGGTGGTCATCGGCGGTATCGAGGCTTCATTGCGCCGCCTGACCCACTACGACTACTGGAGCGATTCGCTCCATCCCTCGATCCTCGCCGACAGCGGGGCCGACCTTTTGATCTACGGCATGGGCGAGCGGGTGATTCAACAGGTGGCGCGGGCGATGAACAACGGATTCAACGCCAAGTTGTTGCGAAATATCCGACAGGTGGGATTCATGGCCGACCGCAGCTATGTGGAGCGGCTCGATCCCACCCGAACGATCCGCCTGCACTCCTACGAGGAGTGCGTGGCCGACAAGCGGGCCTTTGGGAAGAACTTCACCCGCATCGAAACCTTGAGCAACCTGATGGAACCGGACGAAACGCTCGTCGAAGGTGTCGGCGACCGCTATGCGGTCATCACGCCGCCCAACGCGACGCTTACGACCGAGGAGCTGGATCATTCGTTCGATCTGCCGTACGAGCGGGCGCCGCACCCCCGCTACCGGGGTCGTGGCGACATTCCGGCCTGGGAGATGATCAAGCACTCGGTCAATATCCACCGGGGTTGTTTCGGCGGCTGCTCCTTCTGCACCATATCGGCCCACCAGGGCAAGTTCATCACTTCGCGCAGCGAAAAATCCATCCTTCGCGAAGTAGAGCGGGTGACCCGCATGCCCGATTTCCGGGGTTACCTTTCGGACATCGGAGCGCCTTCGGCCAACATGTACCGCATGGGCGGCCGCGACCGGGAGCTGTGCAGCAAATGCCGCCGTCCGTCGTGCCTGCATCCGAAGATGTGCCCCAACCTCGATAACGACCATCGTCCGTTGCTCGATCTCTATGCCAAAGTGCGGGCGGTCAAGGGGGTCAAGAAGGCTTTTATCGGCAGCGGTATCCGCTACGACCTGTTCGACGGCAGCGATTACCTCGATACGGTCATCCGCCACCATACCTCGGGCCGCCTCAAAGTGGCGCCGGAACATACCGAGGATACTGTGCTGAAACTGATGCGCAAGCCGCCGTTCGCGATGTTCGAACGGCTCAACGCCGACTTCAACCGGATCTGCCGCCGCGAAGGGCTGCCGTACCAGCTGATTCCCTATTTCATCTCCTCGCACCCGGGATGCACGGAGCGCGACATGCGCTCGCTGGCGGACAAGGTGTTGGGCAAACTCCACTTCGACCTGGAGCAGGTGCAGGATCTGACCCCTACACCGATGACCTTTTCGTCGGTGATGTTCTACACGGGCGAAAACCCCTATACGGGCGAAAAGGTCTATGTCGCCCGCTCGCAGGAGGAGAAACGCAGGCAGAAAAGCTACTTCTTCCGCCGCAAACGATAGCCCGGCAACGAAATCGGCACTCCCAAAAGAGTGCCGATTGCTGTACCTTTCGGATTCCCCGATCCTAATTCAGATAGGGTTTCAGTACGCCGAACAGCAGGTAGGCCACGATCAGCGTGACTACGATGTTGAACATCTGGGCCGTCATGAAAGCCCAGAACGTGCGGCGGTTTTCCTTCGAGAAAATATCCCGGAAACGGGTTTCGAGGCCGATGCAGACGAACGCGATACTGAAGAGCGTATTGCTGAACATCTTGGCCGAAGTGCGGGCCGGCGCGGCTTCGCTGCCGGCGAAGAACAGGCTGAAGAGGAGCGATACGGCGACGAAACCCACGACGAATTTCGGGAAACGCTCCCAGATCACCCGTACGCTGGGACGCTGGCGCTTATTCTGGCCCTTGTAGGACCAATACAGCGAAATGACGAACGCCGCGATACCCAGCAGGACGTTCTGCGACGACTTGACGATGATGGCCGTCTGTTCGGCCGTTTCACCCAGCAGAGCACCCGACGCTACGACCGCACCCGTCGTATCGATCGTTCCGCCCATCCAGGCTCCGGCGACCTCCTGCACGGTTTCGGGATTCGAAAGCACCGTCGGCAGCAGCAGACCGGCCAGCCAGGGCATCAGGTACATCATCGGTACGGCGCAGACCAGCACCAGCGAAATGATGTAGGAGAGTTTCTTGTTGTCGCCCCGGATCACGCCGCAGGTGGCGATAGCGGCCGAAACGCCGCAAATGCTGACCGAGCTGGCGAGCATCGTCGAGGTTTCCTCGTCCACACGCATCCGCCGGGCCAGCCAGAAGGCGAAGTACCACACCGTAAAGACGACGATGAAAGCCTGGATCAGTGCGTAAACGCCCGATTGGAGCACTTCGCCGAAGAGGATCGTCGCACCCAGACAGACGATACCGATCTTGATGTAAAACTCGCTCTGGATCGCCGGTTTCAACCACTCGGGCACCCGGAAAAAGTTACTGATGACCAGGCCGAAGATCACCGAAAAGAAAACCGCCTCGAAGCCCAGTCGTTTAATTGCGGGGATCGAAGCCACGGCTTGCGACAGCAGAGCCACACCGAAAATGGCGAGCAGCGAAACGGCGAAACGACGCAGCGGGCGGCCCAATATCCGCTGACAGACACCCGTCAAAACCAGCAGGAAGAGGAACATCGCTCCGGCGCTCATCCAATTTCCGGCGGAGGAGAGGTCTTTGGGCATCGCAGGCATCCAACGGGGGAACAGCAGGGCGAGCAGGAGAATCGCTGCGCCGGCCCCGACGATCACCCAGTCTTCGCTTTTAAGTTGTCGAATCAAACTTTTCTTCATAAACTACACATTAACAAGTGTGCAAAGAAGCGATTTTTTTGCCGGAATCCGTTACGCATAAATACCCAAATTTGCGGATGCGGGAGTCGGAAACGAAAATTTCCCGGAGCAAATTCGCTCCGGGAAACGGAATGTCGGTTTGAAAAACGGTACGGTCGTCCTCGATGACCAGCCGCACAACGCAAGATCGGGGTCGTTACCGCGGTACGGGAAACGAGAGGGTCCGGGCGTCGAGATGCCCGTCCGGATAGGGACTCCAGTTCTGGGCCTGGCCGTTGGAAATCGAGAACCAGCCGCTGCGTATTTTGTAGGGAACGATATCTATGCGGCGCAGTGCGTATTTGGTTCGGATCTCCATGAGCGAACTCATCGAAATCACCGGCGTCATGGTGGTCGAAGGACTGAAATAGTCCGCCGGATAGAGGGAGGGTGCTTTGATCTGCACCGAATCCGGGAGCATCTTCGACAGATAATACTCTTCGATCCGCTCGGCCGTTTTCCGGTCCGGAGTTTTGATTTCGGGCGGATTCTGGCCTGCGGCCGTCCATACGGTGCCTGCGAAAAGCAGGCTGTAGAAAATTCGTTTCATAACATTGAACTGTTTTCTTTCGTTTTTCAGTACCCGGCAAAACTTCCGGTTCGCCTTTGCTTCCGCACCCGGTACACCGGAGAAGCGCTCTGCGTCGTCGCCTGCCGGAAAAGTCCGTTGTCCTCTGATGTCGGTTTCCCGGTCAGAACACCTCTTGCAGAATACGGACCGACTGCACGGCGTGGATCGCGTCCAGGTGGTAACCGTAGTAGGCCAGCAAAGCCTCCAGAAAAGCGCTCCGCTGTGTACGGTTGAGTCCTATTTCGGCCAGGCAACGTACGTCGCACTCCACGAAGTCGTTCATTAGACGAGCGTTCTCCGGGGTCATTACCGTCGCATGCGGCGGCTTTTGCACGGTGTACGATCCTTCGCAGGCATCGAACCAGGCGCCGGGCATATATTCGTTTCCCGGATAAAATCCCAGGAAACGGCTCAGATTCACCAGAAACCAGAGGTGGAAATTGGCCACGCCCTCTTCCATACTGTCCAGCGCCCCGATACTCTCCCACACGAAATCGAACAACTGGCTGTCAGGCTCGCTCTCCTTGACAAGACGGCACAAAACCTCTGCCATGAACAGGGCGATCGTCGAGCGCCTCACGTCGAAAGGCATTCGTTGCAGGACGATTCCGCTCTGCACCTCCCGAAAACGGTGCATCTGCTGCCGCGAAGAGGTCAGCCCTTCGAATTCGAGGGCGAACATCGGCTGGAACAACGCCAGTTTCGAACCCCGTCCCCGACTGCTGCGGACACCCTGCACCATGTAACTCTGACGCCCCAACGCGTCGGTCAGCAGGTGCACGACCATCGCGCTGTCGCCGTACTTGAGCGAATTGAGCACGATTCCCCGCGCCTTGTATGTCTTGAGCGTTCCCGGCACCTCACGCTTTCTTTACGTGCACCATCGCCCAGCCATCGCGCATACGCACTTCGATCGGATCCAGGCCGCAGGCCCGAGCCCGTGCTTCGATGACCGGTACATCCTCCTCCAGGAATCCGCTCATCAGCAGATCACCGCCCGTATCGAGCGCCTCGGCATAGGCCGGCATGTCCATCGTGAGGATATTGCGGTTGATGTTGGCCGCGATGAAATCGTATTTCCGGCCCGCGATGCGGCCTGCGTCGCCCAGCATCGGGACGATCCGCTCCGCCAACCCATTCGCCGCCGCGTTTTCGCGGCAGTTGGCCTCGGCCCACTCGTCGATATCGACGGCATCGACCGTCGCGGCACCCCGTTTGGCCGCTACGATGGCCAGCACGCCCGTACCGCAGCCCATGTCGAGTCCGCGTTTCCCCTCCAGCGGCAGGTCGCACAGCGCCGACGCGACCAGGCAGGTCGTGGCGTGGTGTCCCGAGCCGAAAGCCATGCGGGGCATTACCACCACCTCCAGTTCGTAGCCCTGCTGCGGCGCGTGGAACGGTGCCCGGATCAGGATGCGTCCATCGACATCGACCGGCGTGAAATTCTGTTCCCACAAGGCGTTCCAGTTCTGGGACTCGATGGCGATATAACGCCGGTCGGCGATGCCGTAGCGAGCCAGCAGGTCGTCGGTTTGCTGCATGCAGTCCGCCAGCCGCTCGCGGGGGATGTAGGCTTTCAGCACCTCGCCCTCCGTCTGGAAGCTCTCATAGGGCAGCTCGGCTAATTCGGCCGTCAGAATTTCGGCCAACTCGGGATCCGTGACCCGGACGTTCAACTCCACATAATCCATATCGGTATATCGTTTTTCGGTCGAAAGAACCGGCAAAAAGTCTTTCGAAATAATATTATGTAAAATTTTTTTGTATCTTCGCCTCTGAGAAGACAATCGGGCCGGGCGCAGTGCCGAATTTATGCGGACTTTGCCGGGGCGAAGTTTATCTTCTGCAAAGATAATGATAGGCAAGCGGCAAGCCAAACTTAACTTTCTGTTTTCCTCCTCCTTGCAGGCAGAGTTCACAAGTGTCCTCTGCGTATGCTTCGAATGTTGGTCGTTTGAGCCTGCCCCCCCCCTATTTGCTGCAAGGATGATAAAGTGTAGCGAGCCGAATCTGACCGGCGGGTTCCCGACTCCTTCCCGTTTCACGTTGCGGGGTGGGGAAACTTACTACGCCCGATATTCGTTTCGGCAGTCGGTCGTTCGAGCCGGGCTGGATCACACACTCTCTGTTGCAACCGTGTGCCGGATGATCTCGCCTGCTGGAGCCGGAGGGCGGGAAGTCTGTGTTGAGAAGTACTATACAGGGATATTGGGCCGAATCGGGAGTCAGTCGATTTCGATCGTGCGCTCTTCGTCGCCGCCGACGGCGATCCGCACGGTCATCACCTCTTCGGGCAGCAGCTCTTCGATCTTCTCGGGCCATTCGACCAGACAGAGATCCCCGGAGTAGAAATATTCTTCGTAGCCGAAGTCGTAAGCCTCTTCGAGCCGGTTGATCCGGTAGAAATCGAAGTGATAGATATTCTTCCCTTCGCGGGTCGTATATTGATTGACGATGGCGAAAGTGGGACTTGTCACCGTGTCGTCAGCTCCGAGCCGGGCGACGATTTCCCGGATCAGGGTGGTTTTGCCCGCCCCCATTTCGCCGCGGAAAACGACGACCGAGCGTCCTTCGAGCGCGTTTATGACGGCGGCCGCTGCGTGCGGCAATTCGTCCAGAGAGTCGATGTGGATGGTCTGCATGATTTATTGTTTGGGTTTTAGTACGATGTAGGGAACGAGCATCTCTTCCATCGAGATTCCCCCGTGCTGGTAAGTATTGCGGTAGTACCGTATGTAACGGTTGGCGTCGTTGTTATAGACCAGGAAATCGGTGTTGTAAGCGAAGATGTAACTCGACGACAGGTTGATCGACGGCAACTGGATGTCTTCCGGGCGGGTGATTTCATATACCTCGCGGGAGTTGTAGGCCAGGTTGCGGCCGGTTTTGTAGCGCAGGTTGGCCGAGGTTTCGCGGTCGCCGGTCACCTTCACCGGGTTGTCGATGCGGATCGTGCCGTGGTCCGAGGTGATGATTACCGTGTGTCCGCGTTCCGAGAGCAGGCGCAGCAGTGTCAGCAGGTCGGAGTGCTCGAACCACGAACGGGTGAGCGAGCGGAACGAGGCTTCGTCCTCGGTGAGTTCGCGGATGATGTCCGTTTCGGTGCGGGCATGCGAGAGGATGTCCAGGAAGTTATAGACGATCACCGAGAAATCGGCGTCGTAAATCCGCTGGATGTTGTCGATCAGCTTGCGGCCCGCTTCGGGGCGCACCAGTTTGTCGAAGGTGTATTTGTAGTTCTTGCCGCTGGAGGTCATCAGCCGT
>OIQI01000502.1_pt1 | contig 10254 bp, 7 predicted proteins | sample 1585911 | NCBI WGS metagenome assembly OIQI01 (sample SAMN02675049, study PRJEB24791) | human gut metagenome, SKBSTL061 | isolation source: stool | host: Homo sapiens | place: USA
TGCCGCAGCTGACGGCGGACTTTACCTCCACCATCATCTACCGCTTCGACATGAACCTGCGCGACGCCACGGTGCTGGGCCTGGTGGGCGCGGGCGGTATCGGCGCGCCGCTGATCTTCGCCATGAGCGCCTATCGCTGGAACGAGGTGGGCGCGATCCTGCTGGGCCTGATCGTGCTGGTGCTGATCATCGAGTGGATATCCTCCCGGATCCGTATCAAGCTGGCACGGGGGTGAGCCGATGGACACAAAACGCTTTACCATCTACTTCACCTCTGACCTCCATGGTTATATCTATCCCACCGACTACCGCAGCCGGCAGGAGAGGAATATCGGTCTGTTCAAGTGTGCCAGCCAGTTTCATAAGGACGGGAACACGCTGGTCATCGACGGCGGCGATATCCTGCAGGGCTCGCCGCTGGGTGCCTACTGCCATGACACATTGGGCGACGCCAGCCGGTTCGCCGAGATAATGAACCGCTGCGGCTACGACTATGTGACCCTGGGCAACCACGACTTCAACTACGGCATGGACTATCTGGACAGCTATCTCAACGCTCTGCACGCCCGCTGCGTCTGCGAGAATGTCCGCTGGGACGGTGCCCGCGTGCGCTTCCCTGCCCGTATCCACACGCTGGAGAACGGCCTGCGGATCGGCATCGTGGGCATCGTCACCGACTACGTGAACATCTGGGAGAAGCCGGAGCACCTGTCCGGCATCACTATCAGCGACCCTATCCCCGCCGCGCGTGCGGCGCTGGAATCCCTGCGGGGCCGGGTGGATGTGACGCTGTGCATTTATCACGGCGGCTTCGAGAGAGATCTGGCTACCGGCCGCGTGCTGTCCACCACCCACGAGAACGTGGCCTACCGCCTGTGCCAGGAGCTGGACTTTGACCTTCTGCTGACAGGGCACCAGCACATGACCGTCCACGGGCAGACGCTGTGCGGTACTTTCGTGGTGCAGCCCACCGACCGGGGACAGGAATTCCTGCACATCGAGGCGGCCATATCCGAAACGGGCAAGCGCTTCACCAGCGAGACGATCCCCGCATCCGGTGCATGCCGCCGGGAGTGGCTGGACGAGTTCGCCGGCATGGAGCGCGGCGCTCAGGACTGGCTGGATCAGGTGGTGGGCCATCTGCCGCAGCCGCTGATGCCGGATACGCCGCTGCACATGGCGGCCGGAGGCAGCGGCCTCCCCGATCTGTTCAACGCGGTGCAGCTTTGGGCCAGCGGCGCGCAGCTGTCCGCCTCCAGCCTGGCCAACGACGCGGCGGGGCTCCCGCGGGTGGTGCGGCGGCGCGATCTGCTGATCGCCTACCCCTACACCAACACGCTGTCGGTGCTGGAGATCACCGGCGCTGTTCTGCGGCAGGCGATGGAGCGCAGCGCGGCGTACTTTACCCGGAACGACGACGGCACCCTGCGGGTGTCGGACTGCTTCCTGGAGCCGAAGGTGGAGCATTACAACTATGACTACTACATGGGCGTGTCCTACACCTACGATATCTCCCGCCCGGTGGGGCAGCGGGTCGCCGCCATGACCGTGCAGGGAAAGCCCGTGGCAGACGACGATGTGTTCACCATCTGCCTGAACAGCTACCGCGCCAGCGGCACCGGCGGGTATGACTGCTATATGGGCTGCCCCGTGGTGCGGGAGATCGGCACGGAGATGTCCGATCTGATCCTGGACTACTTCAAGCAGTACGGCGACGCCATGCCGGAGCGCCGCGGCGATTTTCAGGTCCTTCCGCCTATGCGGAGCGAGGGATAAGCGCTGCTGCGGCAGTGCATGCACGTGGTGGAGAAGGGATGACGTTGCTAACACGTTGCTAACAAAGCGGGAAACGGGCAAAAGCAAAAAACCTCGGAACCACAACGGTTCATGTTTATAGGTACACAATGTGACCTATGGGGCAGACCGGACGGTACAGGGAAACAAGAAACAGACCGAGAGATGAGTCTCTCGGTCTGTTTTTGCTTTGTATTGACGTTTTTTTGCGAAAACAGCAATGTTCGCGCTGCCGCTCGGTCAGGCATTGGGTGCCTCGTCGGTTGCTTTCTTCTGGGGCTTCATGCCCCAAAAGACCACATTCATCACGACCACGATCAGCGCGACCACCGCCATGGACACCCAAAAGCCCATATTGAGTCCGAACAAGTCCGCTGTTCCGAACAGCGTCATCCAAATATCCTTCCAGTTCATTGTGAATACCTCCTTTTACAGCAGCTCGCCGTAATGACGAACATAGGCTTTTTTCAGGCTGGTCGCCAGCACCATATAGAGCAGGATGCAGGGGATCAGGTAAGCAAAATAGGCAGCGGGCAGCGCGGCAAATCCCAGCGCCGTACCAAAGGGCGTGAAGGGGATCACCGTCAGTACCGCAATGCCGGTCATGGTCAGCAGCGTTACGGGAGCGGAGGCGTGGCTCTGAATAAAGGGAATCTTGGGGGTGCGGATCATGTGAATGACCAGTGTCTGGCTCCACATGGATTCCACGAACCAGCCTGCTTGGAACATTCCGATGTACTGTGCCTGCACAGCCGCCAGCTCTGCGCCGCTGTAATGGGCAGCCAGATCGTTAAACAGGACGCCGCCGGATACGAACAACGGGCAGAACACAAAGTACATGAAAATATAGGTGGTAAAGTCGAAGATGGAGCTGGTAGGCCCAATCCAGAGCATGAAGTTGCCCACGCTGGAAGCATCCCATTTCCGGGGCTTTGCGATGAACTCCTCGTCCACGTTGTCCCAAGGAATTGCCGTGCAGCTCAAATCGTAGATCAGGTTCAGGAAGATGAGATGCACGCTCATCATGGGCAGGAAGGGCAGCAGCGCCGAGGCCGCCAGCACCGAGAACATATTGCCGAAGTTGGAGGATGCCGTCATCTTGATGTACTTGATCATGTTGGCGTAGGTCTTGCGTCCCTCAATGATGCCCTGCTCCAAAACCATCAGGTCTTTTTCAAGGAGAATGATGTCCGCCGATTCCTTGGCTACATCCACGGCGGTATCCACGGAAATGCCGATGTCAGCGACTTTCATAGCGGCAGCATCATTGATGCCGTCCCCCATGAAGCCCACCGTATGACCGTTCTCCCGGAGGACGGACACCACACGGGCTTTCTGATTGGGTGTCAGCTTGGCGAATACATCGGTGGATTCTGCGGCTTTTGCCAGCTCTGCGTCTGTCATGTTTTCGAGGTCAGCGCCCAGTAGCATATTGCGAACCTTCAAGCCCACCTGCTTGCAGATGGTGCGGGTCACCTTGTCGTTGTCGCCGGTGAGGATCTTGGTGGTAACGCCGTGGGCTTTCAGCGCCTTGATTGCATCGGCAGTGGACTCCTTCGGGGGATCGAGGAAGGCAAGATAGCCAAGCAGCACCATGTCGCACTCGTCCTTCACGCCGAAGGCTCCCACTGGGGAGGGATTGCTTTTCTGTGCGATGGCAAGCACCCGGAAGCCCTTGTCGTTGAGGGCATCCACGGTTTCGAGAATACGTCTGCGGACAGCATCGCTCAGCGGCTGCACAGCGCCGTCACACTCGGCATAGGTGCAGATGGAGAGCATCTCCTCCACGGCTCCCTTGGTCACCATCTGGGTCTTGCCGGTCTTGTCCTGCACCACCGTGGTCAGTCTGCGGCGGGTAAAGTCAAAGGGGATCTCATCCACCTTCACATAATTCTCGGACAGGTCGAGGAGCCGGGGATCTGCCGCCTCTTCCTCCTCGGTTTTGCGGATGATGGCAATATCCATCAGGTTCTTGTAGCCGGTCTGGAAGTAGCTGTTGAGGTAGGCGTGGCGAAGCACCCGTGTATCGTCCTCACCGTTCACATTCAGGTGGTATTCCAGCACCACCTTGTCCTGGGTCAGCGTACCGGTCTTGTCGGTGCAGAGAATGTCGATAGCGCCGAAATTCTGAATGGAGTTGAGATTTTTGACGATGGTCTGCTTTTTGCTCATGGAAACAGCGCCCTTGGCAAGGCAGGTGGTCACGATCATGGGCAGCATCTCCGGGGTCAAGCCCACAGCCACGGAGATGCCGAAGAGGAAGGCATCCAGCCAGTCGCCCTTGGTGATGCCGTTGATGAAGAACACCAGCGGCACCATGACCATCATAAAGCGGATCAGCACCCACGAAACGGCGTTGACCCCCTTGGTGAAGCTGGTCTCTACCGCCTCCCCAGCCACGGCAGAGGCCATGGAACCGAAGAGAGTCTGGTCGCCCACGCAGACTGCCACGGCGGTGGCGCTGCCGGAGATCACATTGCTGCCCATAAAGGCGATGTTGGTGTAATCGGTGACACTTTCCCGCTCCGCACTTACATTGGGCGTCTTTTCAATAGGTTCACTCTCACCGGTGAGGCTCGCCTGACTGACGAACAGATCCTTTGCGTCTAAAATGCGGACATCGGCGGGGATCATGTCCCCTGCGGAGAGATGCACAATATCGCCCACCACCAGATCGTCCATAGGGATCTCAGCCTTTTCCTGCTCTCTGCGGGTAACGGTGCAGGTGGTGGTGATCATTGCCAGCAGCTTTTCCGCCGCATTGCCGCTGCGGGACTCCTGAACGAAGCGGAGCGTGCCGGAGATCAGCACCATGGTCAGGATAATGACCACCGTCAGCGGGTCAAAATCCTCCGGGACGCTGCCCAAAAGGGAGAAGTGCGGGAACACCATATCCGTCATGGCGGAAACCAGCGCCAGGCAGAACAGAATGGCGGTAAAGGGGTTGATAAAGGCACTGGCAAGCCGCTTGGCAAGGGACTTTTTCTTTTCGTGGGTCACCTTGTTGCTGCCGAATTTGGCGCGGCTGACGGATACGGCATCTTCGTCAAGACCCCGCAGGGTGGTGTGCAGGTTCTTCAAAACCTCGTTGATGGGATTGGTCGCCGCAAACTGAATACGGCGGTTCTGTTCGTCACGGATCACGCTCTTTTGAACCTCCTGGCGAACAGCCATACGATTTTCTTTCTTGTTCATGGGTCTTACCTCCTTGATTTTGATAGAGGCAAGGGCAAGCGCCGGAAGGACACAGACTCTTTGTGTTCTCCTGTGCTGCTCGATGCCTTTGCGGACTACTGTCAGAGTCCATGTCATTCACCTCGCTCGTTTGAAAAATATCTATGCGAAATCGCCATGCGGTGGGTCAGTTCTGATACCGCTTGCGTTTGCCAATGTACCATACATCAAAACCGGCAAGGCACAGCCATGCGATCATAGCACCCACGAACCAGTGGTTACTGAACCCAGACCAGAAGCCCTTGAGCAGAAAAATGATGCCGTTCAGGGCGATAAGCTCTCCGATGTTCCGGCAAAGGGGTCTGATTTTGATTTTGTCTTTTTCGGACTGGGGCATATTCTTCCACGCGGAAAGGTGGATGTGTCCCTTTCCGCAGGCAAATACAAAGCCCGCCACGGTGAACAGAACGCCAAAAAAGATGCAGGTGAAGTCCATAGGGGATCACTCCTTTCGGTCGGTTTTTTGAGGAAGGGCTACGGTTACATCAGCAGCAATCGCCTCCCTTCGACCTTGTACAGTATACAAAAATCGCAAGGGAAATCCCATGGCGAAAACCTTGCGATTCCCTTGCGATTCGGCAAGAATTGAGGCGGACGCCGCAGCGTCCGCCTTTCTTTACAGCTGGTCATTCATTTTGTAGCCGATCCCCCAGATGGTCAGGATGTACTTGGGTGCGTCCGGGTCCGGCTCGATCTTTTTCCGCAGCTTTCGGATGAACGCCATGATGTTGCTGTCATCCAGCAGATAGTCCTCCGACCATACCGCCCGGTAGATCTGCTCCTTGGTGAATACCTCCCCACGGTTTTGTGCGAGGAAATAGAGAATGTCAAATTCCTTGGGGGTCAGGCTGACCTCCTTACCCGCCGAGATGACCCGCCTGCTTTTGGGGTTGATCTCCAACTCACTGATACGCATCCCTTCCGGTGGGGTCAGGGGCGGCAACTCCGTTTCTCCCGCCGCACTCAACAGCAGAGAGTTGATCTCGCCACGGAGCATATCTTGGATACCGGAGCGCAGTTCTACGGCGCAGACGCTTACCGGCGGCTCCTTCGTCAGCTTTTCCAGCAGCCATGCGGCAAGGGAGGAATCCATGGGGACAAATCCGATGTTCTTTTTCATGTTGGACTCCTCCTTTCAAATCAGCTCCCGGTACTTCTTCTGATAGAACACCTTGACTACCGTGGTCAGCAGCATATACAAAAGCGCCACGATCAGAAGAAATCCGAAGTACCAGTGGGGCATCTCCGTCAAGCCGAACAATGATGCCGCCTTGGTAAAGGTAATACCGGTAAACAGGGCGATTCCCGCAAGGGTGGTACACATCACAGGCAAAGATGGTCTGCTCTGCAAGAAGGGGATCTTACGGGTACGCAGGAAATGCAAGATCAGCACCTGCGTCCACATGGATTCTAAGAACCACCCGGTCTGAAACAGCGCCACATATTGAAGCCGCAAGGCAGGATCGGTGATGTGCGGATAGGTCATTCCGCCGCACAGCATGGGGCAGAGGACATAATAGAGGAACAGGAAGGTCGCTATGTCGAACAGCGAGCTGATGGGCCCGAAGGACAGCATGAACCGCCCCAGTGTTTTCCCGGACCAGTCTCTGGGCGAGAGGGTTTCTTCCTCGTCCACATTGTCCCAGGGCAGGATGATGCACAGCACATCATACAGCAGATTCAGCAGCAAAAGCTGCAAGGCGGTCATGGGCAGGAAGGGTAAAAACGCACTGGCACAGACAATGGAGAGGATATTGCCGAAGTTGGAGCTGGCGGTGATCTTGATATACTTGAGCATATTGGTGAAGGTCTTTCGTCCCTCCAAAATACCCTGTTCCAGTACCCCAAGGTCTTTTTGCAGCAGCACCACATCCGCCGCATCCTTGGCGGCATCCACCGCCGTATCCACCGAGATACCCACATTGGCTTCACAGAGGGCGGGAATATCATTGATGCCGTCTCCCAAAAAGCCCACGGTATGCCCGTTCTGCTCCAAGGCAGATACCAGACGCACCTTCTGTCCCGGCGTCAGCTCCGAAAATACATGGACGCTTTCCACCGCTGCGCTCAGTTCGCTATCGGTCATTTTGTCCAACTCCCCGCCGGTCAGCACGGTTTCAGAGGGAATGCCCACCCTGCGGCAGATAGAAACCGCCACATCCGTCTGATCGCCCGTCAGGATCTTCGGCGTGACCTTCAAGCGTTTCAGCGCCTCGATGGACACCTTTGCGGTTTTCTTGGGAGCGTCGAAGAACGCCAAATACCCCACCAGAATCATATCCGCTTCATCGGCGGGGTTGATCTGGTTTTGCTGCCCCACATTTTTCCGCGCCACGGCGATGACCTTCATGCCGTCTTGCAGCATCTCGTCCACCACGGAAGAAACGCTCTCCTTGGCGTCCTCCATGGGCAGCACCTTGCCACGGTACGCAACATAGCCGCAGCGGGAAACAACGTGGGCAATGTCGCCCTTCATAATCAGTTGATTTTCCCCGTTTCGGTCGGTCACAAGGGTGCTGACGATCTTGCGGGCATAGTCAAAGGGGATCTCGTCCGCCTTTTGATGCCCGGCAAGGAGCTGCGCAAAATGCGTCTCCCGTCCCGGCATGGTCTGACAGGCTCGGATGGCGTTGTCAATGGGGTTGCGCACCCCGGAGTGGTAGATGCTGTTGAGGAAGGCGAGATCCAGTACCTCGCCGCTTTCGTTGCCCAGCACGTCCATGTAGTATTCCAGCAGAATACTCTCATTGGTCAGGGTGCCGGTCTTGTCCATGCACAGAACATCCATGCTGCCAAAGCCCTGCATGGCGTTGATGTCCTTGATGATGGTCTGCTTGCGGCTCATGGACAGGCTGCCCCGCACAAGACAGGCGGTGATGACCATGGGCAGCATCTCCGGCATCAGTCCCACCGCCACCGACAGGGCAAAGGCGAAGGATTGAAGCCACTTTCTCCCGGTGATGCCGAGAAGAATGAACACAAAGGGGATCAGCACCGCGATAAAGCGGAGCATGACCCATGCGATGGAGTTTGCGCCCTGCTGGAAGGATGTTTTCTCCTCGGCGTCCGGCTTTGTGAAGCTGCCGTAGAGGGTGTCCTTCCCCACCGCCAGCACGATGCCCTCGCCCTTGCCGCTGATGACCGTGGTTGCCATAAACGCAAGGTTTTCAAGCTGCGTCAGCGTTTCGGGACTGCCGTAGCCAAGAGTACGGCTGCTCTTTTCCAGAATGGCGCTTTCGCCGGTGATGGCGGCTTGGGACACAAAAAGATCGGTGACCTTGGTCAGCCGAATGTCCGCCGGAACACGATCTCCGGCGGAGAGCAGGACCACATCGCCCACCACCAGCTTCTCCGCAGAAATCTCCAAGAGTTCTCCGCCGCGCCTGACCGTAATGCTCTCGTGGATCAGCCGGTCAAGCTGCCGGGCCGCGTTCTTTGCCCGCAGCTCCTGAATGAGCCGGATGGTACCGCTGATGAGGATCATGGAAAAGATGATAATGGCGGTAGATGCGTTTTTGCTGAAATCCGAAGCCAGAAAAACATCCGTCACCAGCGAGATGATACCGAGGATAAAGAGGATGACATTGAAGGGGTTGATAAACGCCCGCCGCACCCGGCGAAACATGGCGTCATTCTTTCGCCCCGCAAAGCTGTTTGCGCCGTACTTCTCCCGCATGGTGTCCACCTGCTCGTGGGATAAGCCGTCAGGGGACGCGCCGATGTCCTTGTAAATCTGCGCTGGTTCCCGGTAGGCGTATTTTCTGATGCGGCTGTCGAACAGCGTTGTTTTGGACACGGGTCAGTCCCTCCTTTGGTCAAACGATACTGTTATTTTACCATCATCCCATATCAAAACGCCACCCGGAAATTCTTGTTTTTTCCTTGCGATTTGGGAAAAGAAGTTTTCTGATAGTCACAGTTTATTCAGTTTTTGCGTGACTTCATCCACAATGCGCTGACGTTCCTCTTCGCTCTTCGCTCTGTCATATTCCTTCAGCGCATCGCCCCGCAGCGTCTCCATTTTCCGGGACCACACTTCAAACACGCCCTTGCTCATCGTCCCCTTTCGGGTACGGGCAAAATATTTTTTGTAGGCCCGCTGATGAGCCTTCCAAACATCGTTGTTCTGCACCTTGCTGCGGAAGCTGCTGGTGGCTCCGATCTCCCGGCAGGTCTTGCCGTCCTGCCCCGGCGCCGGTTCGCCGCAATAGGCGTAGGTCATACCCGGCATCTGCAAGAACCAGCGTCCGCAGTTGGCACAGCGTTTCGGCACAAAGCCCTTCTGCAACCCCTTCATAAGCTCCACATAGACGAAATCCAGCAGCCGGTCAAAATACATCTTCTCGACTACCTCGGCGTTTTCTCTTTCGCCCCGGATGCGGTACTGCGCTCTTACCAGCGGCGCGTCTACCTCCGGGTCCTTCCCCAAACTGACACCACTGACAAAAGCCTCATAACCGCTGGAATAGATCAACTGCGCCAGAGATTCTTTTCTCTGGCCTTTTTTCTTTTCAAACACAGCGTTTGCAAAAACCCGGTCCAGAAACCACGCGTACCGCTCCTGAATGAGCTGAATGTCCTTGATCTGCTGCTGCATGAAGGATGGTATTTCGCGCTCCTCATTGATCACATATTTCGCAAATGCCTCCCGCACTTCCTCACCCACAAATTCCTCGATCTTCATATCTCCGAAATAACGGAAGTCCATCAGATACAATCGGTAGAGCGGCAGAGATCCAAAACCCTTCTGCATGTCCATATAGGCACGCGGAGCGTCATCATAATTCTTTTCGTGGACAGCCGTGTTCAACCTGTCCAGCAGTTTCTGAAAAGGTGTGACATCCAGATTTAGGATCTCCGTCAGCACAGTTCCGTAGGGCTGCATCTCCGGAACCATCTCCACCCAGTAGCCGGATGCGCCAAATTCCACTTTTGTGTTCGTATGCGAACGCTGAAAATCAAACAGGTCTTTTCCTAAAACAGACATAAGCCCTCTCCCAGTAGATAATGTATTCGCCTCAATATAGTGTATGTAGTAAAATGATACATTACCTATTTTCAAAAGTCAATCCCCATGTTACGATACAAGCACAGGCCTGAAAGAAATAAACACTCCAACTCAGAAAGGAGAAATTTTTATGAACCGACTGCAAACCATCGACGCGGACACGCTGCAAAGCACCGCTTACGAACCGGTCTCCTTCGTGGTCGACGATCTGCTCCCCC
>OIQI01000529.1_pt1 | contig 9744 bp, 10 predicted proteins | sample 1585911 | NCBI WGS metagenome assembly OIQI01 (sample SAMN02675049, study PRJEB24791) | human gut metagenome, SKBSTL061 | isolation source: stool | host: Homo sapiens | place: USA
TGGGCGAAGTGGTACACGGTGGGGCCGCAGGTGTACATCTCCACATGGCCGGGGGTGTGGGTCTTGAACTCCTCTTTCTTGTGGGTGGCGGAATTATACAGATACATAACGGTTCTCCTTCTATCTACATTATATTATTATGCCGAACAAAAACGCCTCCCATGCCGTAGGGCATGAGAGGCGAAAAAGACTTCGCGGTTCCACTCTCGTTTATCACTCAAGTCCGGCCATAACGCAGGCCATGCGGAGGGCATCCACATCCCTCGCGCTCCCGGACGCACTTTCCGCACCGCTCGGCAGGACGGCTTTCAGCCGGTGGCCGTCCCTCTCTTGGCAAAGCCCTGATGCATACTCTTTCCGATCAACGCGCTATTCGGTTCAGTTAATAGTAGCAGGAATTCTGTATGGTGTCAAGTGCTCCTGATTATTCTTTACATTGTCGCTTATAGCTGCAACACTCTCCACCAACCAAAACATTGACTGGCTTTACCTCAAATATCTTACAGCACGACACATTCCCAAAAACTTCACTATCATCCAAAACGAACTCGCAATCCCTGCAAATCAAGTCTTTGTTGCTGATTCTCATAGTCGCCCGTGCCTCGGATTCGATACGCTCCTTCATTTTCTTTTGCATCTCATTCATATCATCCACATTTCCACCTCAGTTATCATTCATCCCGAAATCAATTGTCCCAAGCTTTTCTTTCCACTGGTTTTCTGCGTGAACGACTATACTATCTACTGTAGATTTTGAAAAGATTTGCAAAATAGAAAATTGGAAATACTTATACCTCTCCGGGTAGGTGCAAATAACCTCTTTCATCAATTTATTATTGCCGTGCAAGGAATTAACATAGCACTCCCAACGGCCAAGTATTCCCCTATCTCCGTAGGCCGAGCCAACATATTGTTTTCCGTTTGCCATATCCAAAATAAGATAAACGCCCTTGACATTCGAAAGCGCCGCCTGCCACAACTCGTAGTTAATCTTGTCTTCCACAATTTCTTTCAGTTTGTCGTAGGTAAGGATGACTTTTTCATAACCAACAAATGGATGCTTGTCTGCGGAATCAATTGCAACGATTGTCTTTTCCGTTGTCCCCTTTTGGTGCCACATTCGGGCGGACTTTCCCCAGTCTATGACCATGCGCTTTTCATACTCTCGCAAAGCGTCTATGCTCTGTAAGTCAAAAAATGCATTCTCACCAGTAAAAGCCTCTCCGTCAGGGTACCCCTCCGGTCTTACATCCGGCGTATCAGGCACGCTTTCCCCTACTCTATATACGCCGTACAATCTGGCGTAATTGCCCCCTTCACTGAGAAAAACCGCCCAATAGTCATAACCTTTACTGAAGCCCGCTTTTTGGTGCGCTGTATACTCCCGCACCATATTTTTGTCGTAGCAGCGTCTAAAGCCTTCATCAGCTAATGAATGTCGAATAAGCTTTACTTTAGCCGGATCCAATCCTGCTTTTTTCAACACATCAGCAAAAACAAGAATTGCCATTCCTACACCCCCATCACTCAATGTCATTAAAAATCTTATTTGGTCTCTTTGAACACATCAGCGTTCTTGGCAAAATACTCAACTCCGGAGTACACCGTTGTCACCAAAATGATACCCTGGCATACATAGTTCAACACCTGAGGAATACCCAGCAGGATCAGGCAGATACACACCATAGTACTGGCTGTCTTGACCTTACCGGACCAGCCAGCGGCGATGACCCGGCCCTTCTCCACAGCCACCAAACGCATACCGGACACAGCAAACTCCCGCAGCAGCACGATGGCCAGCACCCACGCGAAGAAGGTGCCCTCCTCCACGAACCAGCACAGCGCCGCCATCACCAGACACTTGTCCGCCAGCGGGTCCATGAACTTCCCAAAATCGGAGACCTGATTATAGTGCCGGGCAATGTAGCCGTCCAACAGGTCGGTCAAACAGGCCACGATGTAGATGCCCAGCGCCACATAGCGGCTGCCGGGAAAACCCCAGTACAACACCACCAAGAACGCGGGAATCATCAGCACCCGCAGGATCGTCAGTTTATTTGCCGTCGTCATATATGTATCCGCCTTTCGCTTTTATCTCTCGCAGTATTATAGCACAGTGCCGGGCAAAGGGAAAGCCCCCTTTTACTCCGCCAACTCGCCGGTCAGCTCACCGTCCATGGCACCGGTGATACGCACCGGCACGAACTCACCCGCCTCCACCTCGTGGTCGGCGGTGAAATAGATGCGCCCGTCAATATCGGGGCTCTCGGCGTAGCTACGCCCCACGAACTGCATGGCCTCCTGGTCGAACCCGTCGCACAGCACCTCTGCCACCGTCCCCATGCGGCTGTCGTTGAAGTCATCCATGATCCGGGACTGTACGTCCACCACCAGCTCCGCCCGGCGCTCGGCCTCGGCGGTGTCCACACGGTTCAGCATACGCGCCGCCGGCGTCCCCTCCTCCGGGGAGTAGGGGAACACGCCCGCCCGCTCGATGCGGACCTCCTGTAAAAATTCGCACAGCTCCTCAAACGCCGCCTCATCCTCGAAGGGCAGACCGGTGATAAGGCTGGTCCGCAGCACCAGGTCGGGGATACGCGCCCGCAGCTTACGGAACAGCGCCAACAGCTCCGCCTTGTCGCCCCGGCGATTCATGGCCTTCAGCACCCTGTCATTGCAGTGCTGGATGGGGATATCCAGATAGGGCAGCACCTTCTCCTCCGCGGCAATGGTGTCGATCAGCTCGTCGGTGAACTCGTCGGGATAGAGATAGTGCAGCCGAATCCAGCGGAAGTCCAGCTTACACAGCTCCCGCAGCAGCGCCGCCAGCTTCTTTTCGCCGTACAGGTCGATGCCGTAGCGGGTGATATCCTGGGCGATGACGATGCACTCCTTCACCCCGGCGTCAGCCAGATGCTTCGCCTCCGCCAGCACGTCCTCCATGCGGCGGCTGCGGTATCGGCCCCGCAGGGAGGGGATCACGCAGTAGGCGCAGCGGTTGTCGCAGCCCTCGGCAATACGCAGGTAGGCATAGTGCCCCGGCGTAGTCAGCACCCGGTCGAATTCGTCGATCATCCCGTGGATATCGGCAAAGCGCCGGGGCGTACCGCCGGCCATCATTTCCGAGAGCGCCGGGACGATCTCACCGTAGCTGCCGGTGCCCATGATGCCGTCCACCTCCGGCAGCTCGTCCAGTATCTCCTGCTGGTAGCGCTGGGTCAGGCACCCCGTCACCAGTATCTTGCCCACCTGTCCCTCGGCCTTCAACGCCGCCACGGACAGTATGGTGTCGATCGCCTCCTCCTTGGCGCTGTCGATAAACCCGCAGGTGTTGATGACCACCGCGTCCGCACCGGCGGGTGCCTCCAGCAGCGTATACCCCGCATCGCGGCACAGAGCCATCATCTGCTCTGTGTTCACCAGATTCTTGGCACAGCCAAGGGAAATAAATGCAACCTTCACGTTGTATACCTCACGTCTCGTCTATTTCCTGCCCCCACTCATTGAGCACGGGCCGTATGTCATTCCAGGAAAACCCACGCCGCTGCAATGCCGCGGCCAGCTTCCGGCTGTCCTCCTGTGTCATGGGCCGCCCACGCAGTCTGGCAGCCACCACCTTCCGCACGGCATCCGCCGCCGGGGGCAGCTGTGCCAGCGCCTCGTCCCACAGCTCCCGGGGCACGCCCCGGCGGTGCAGTTCCTGTTTCACCCGGCCTGGGCCATAACCCATGGCCCCGTAATGCCGCACGATAACGCCGGCATAGCCCTCGTCATCCACTGCGCCGAGCGTCTCCAGCCAGTCGGCGGTGTCCGCCGCCTGCTCCTCCGTGGCGCCCTTTTTTGTCAAACGGCGCTGCACCTCTTTTTTGGACAACATCCGTCCCGACGCCATCCGCGCCGCGGTCTGCTTCAGCTGAGACTGCTGCGCCGCCGCCTGTAATTCTACCACAAGCGCCGGCGACAAGTCCATACCTTTGTATAAACCAAAGCGCAGAAGCTCCGCGCCGGTGATCCGAAGGAGGTCGCCCCCCTCCAGAAACACCAGCACGCGCTCCTGCTTGTGTTTGGAATTTTCCAGTCGTTCGATGCGCATCAGTCGGCGTCGTCGAAGTCGTCGGCGGACACGTCCACCGCACGGCCCGCAGCCTTGGCGGCGGTGCGGGACTGGGCGCCCATCAGCTTGTGGAAGTTCTCCCGCACCGCCGTCTCCAACTTATCCGCCTCGTCCGGATGGTCGCGGAAGTACTGCTTGGCAGCATCACGGCCCTGTCCCAGGCGCAGCTCACCCATATTGAACCAGGAACCACTCTTCTGCACCAGGTCCAGCTTCACCGCCAGATCCAGCAGGTCGCCCAGCTTGCTGATGCCCTCACCATACATGATATCGAACTCCGCCTCGCGGAACGGAGGCGCCACCTTGTTCTTCACCACCTTGGCCCGGGTACGGTTGCCGATGACCTCGCCGCCGGACTTCAACGTCTCGATACGGCGCACGTCAATGCGGACGGAGGCATAGAACTTCAGCGCACGGCCGCCGGTGGTGACCTCCGGGTTGCCATACATGACGCCCACCTTCTCGCGCAGCTGGTTGATGAAAATGACGATAGAATTGGTCTTGTTGATGATACCCGTCAGCTTACGCAGCGCCTGGCTCATCAGTCGGGCATGCAGGCCCACAAAGCTGTCACCCATCTCACCCTCGATCTCCGCCCGGGGCACCAGCGCCGCCACGGAGTCCACCACCACTACGTCGATGGCTCCGCTGCGGACCAGGGCCTCGGTGATCTCCAGCGCCTGCTCGCCGGTGTCCGGCTGGGAGATAAGCATATCCTCCACGTTAACGCCCAGCGCCTTGGCATAGGTGGGGTCCAGAGCGTGCTCCGCGTCCACGAAGGCCACCTCGCCGCCCATTTTCTGTGCCTCGGCCAGCACGTGCAGTGCCAGCGTGGTCTTACCGGAGGACTCCGGTCCGTAGATCTCCACAATACGGCCCCGGGGCAGGCCGCCAATACCCAGCGCCAGATCCAGCGACAGTGAGCCGGTAGGAATGGACTCCACATTCAGCGTACTCTCCGCACCATAGCGCATGATCGACCCCTTGCCGTACATCTTCTCGATCTGCTGCATGGCCGTCTCCAGCGCCTTCTTTTTGTCGGATACCACCGGTGCCGGGGCGACAGGTTCTTTTTTGACTGCCATAGTTCCGTCCTCCTCAAGTTCTGATGTATCTAATATATCTCCCCAACTGTCCCAAAAAACGGACAGTCAACATACGCTGTCAAAGCTCCGAGCACAGCACACCCTCTACCACCCGGGGAATACCGTTCAGATCCGGGGTGATCTCCAGGTCGCCGAAGCCCACGCTCCGCATGATCCGCAGCACCTCGTCCGCCTGGCCGATACCCACCTCGAACAGCAGCCGCCCGCCCACGCGGAGCGCTGCCGTCCAGTGTCCGGCGATCGCTCGATAGAAGTCCAGCCCATCCGTGCCGCCCCGCAGCGCCAGATGAGGCTCGTAGTCCCGCACAGACGCGTCCAGCTCCGCGATATCTCCATCCGGGATATAGGGCGGATTGGACACGATGCAGTCAAATTCCCCCAGATGGGCCGGCGGCTTCTCCCGCGCGTCCAGCTGCAGGGACACCACCCGCCCGGTCAGGTCATTGCGGCGGATGTTCTGGCGGCAGATACGCAGTGCACCCTCGTCCAGCTCGCCCAACACCACATGGCTCTCCGGCGCGTTTTTGGCCAGGGCCAAACCGATACAGCCCGAGCCTGCACACAGGTCCAGCACCCGGGGCTCGGCCACGGTCTTCAGGTACGTCAGCGCCCGATCCACCAATACCTCGGTGTCCGGCCGGGGGATCAGCACGCTCTCAGAGATATCCAGCGGCAGGTCGTAGAACTCCCACTCGCCGATCAGGTACGCCACCGGCTCGCCGGCCAGATGGCGCTCCGCCAGGCGGCGCACCTGCTGTTCCACCGACTCCGGCACGTACAGCCGGCCATCCCGGCTCAACGCCTCCCGGGTCTTCCCGGAGGCGCAGCATACCAACTCCCGGGACTCCAGCGTGGGATCGGGCAGTCCTGCCCGCAGGAATTGCTGCCGCACGTCCAAATACAAATTGTTATATGTGATCGCCATAATACGTACCGTTTTCACTTTCTTCGGTATTTTTCGGCGCTCTCCGCTGTTTTGCGCCCCGCTGCGCGACCCCGGCTTACCAGGTGTCGGTACCCTTCTCCTCCGGGATGACCAGCTTCATGGCCTCGATGGCTACCTCGATCATGCTGTCGTCCGGCTCGTGGGTCGTAAAGTTCTGCAGCCACATACCGGGGGCAGAGAGGACGCGCGTCAGCGCATTGTCGTGCGCCCCCACCATGCGGTTAAACTCGTAGGTAATGCCCACTACGGGCACCAGCAGCAGCAGCTTCACGCCCACACGGACCCACACGCTCTGCCAGTTGATGTAGGGGAACACCAGGCTGGAGACAATGATGGACACGATGATGACCACAAACAGGAAGCTGGTACCGCAGCGGGGGTGGTGCCGGGGCTGGATACGAACGTTCTCCACCGTCAGCGGCAATCCCGCCTCATAGCAGAAAATGGTCTTGTGCTCCGCACCGTGGTAGCAGAACACCCGGTATACGTCCTTCTGTCTGGAGCAGAGGATCATGTACGCCAGCAGCACCAGGATCTTGACCACACCCTCGATCAGGTTATGGAGTGCAGGGGTCGTGGCATGAAACAGCCCCGCCAGAAACGTAGGCAGCAGCATGAACAGCACCAGCATGAGACCGATGCTCAGCACCACTGAAAAGCCCACCAGCAGCGATTGCAGCTTCTCCGCCGGCACGTGCTTGTTGAGCCATTCCTCCAGCTTGTCCGGCTTGGCATCCTCGTCCTCCGGGAAGTAATCCGCCGAGAACATCAGCGCCTTGACGCCGGTGATCATGGAGCCGATGAACGTCACCGCGCCCCGCAGAATGGGAACGCCCAAAATGGGGTAGTTGGCCTTGACGAATTTGCGCTGGGTCACCTTGGTGACCAGGCCCTCCGGCGAACGGACCACAATTGCGTCCTTCTCCGGGCCGCGCATAAGTATTCCCTCGATCAGCGCCTGTCCGCCGATACTGGTACGGAAAGCGCCCTTTTTCTTTTCCATAGGTCTGCTGAATTCCTTTCTGACGCAAGCATAGCACAGCTCGCAATAAAATGCAACACTTGTTCGAGTTTTTTCTGTTTTTTACAATTCCTGTTCCGCCTGCTTTTTCAGCGGCAGATACACCGTAACTACGGTGCCGCCGCCCTCGGCGTTGGCGATGTCCAGTCGTCCGCCATGGCGCTGGACGATCTCATCGCAGACCGCCAGACCGATGCCGCTGCCCCGGGCCTTGGAGGACCCCTTGTAGAACTTCTGCTTCACATAAGGCAGCTCCGCTTCCGGTATACCGGGGCCGAAGTCCCGGATAGTGATCACGTACTCCCCTTCCTGTTGGCTCAGATGCACAGCGATGCGCTTGCCGCTGCCGCCGTGCTTGGCCGCATTGTCCAGCAGATTGCAGAACACCTGCTTCAGGCGTTCCGGGTCGCCGGAGATGACCTCGCCATACTCCGCCCGATCACTGGAATACTCCAGCGCAATGCCGTCCTGGCGAAACAGCTCCCGATAGCTGTACACCGCGTCCTCCAACTCCGCCTGCAAATCGGTGTCCTCCACCTGCAGGGTGAAGCGCCCATCCTCCAGGCGGGAAAATTGCAGCAGTTCCTCCACCATATTGGTCAGGCGGCGGGACTCCTTCACCATGATCTGCACGCCGCGCTTGATCTGCTGCACGTCGTTGGACTCATCGGCCAGCAGCGTTTCGCCCCAGCCGTTGATCGCCGTCAGCGGTGTCCGCAGCTCATGAGACACCGAGGAGATAAACCCGGATTTCATTCGTTCGCTCTCGCCGATCTTGCGGGACATATCGTTGATGTTGTCCACCAGCTCGCCCATTTCGTCGGAGTACTTGTTGGGTATCTGCACGCCGTAGCTGCCACCGGAGATACGTTTGGCCGCCTCTGACACGGCGGACACGGGGGCCACCACATTGTTGATGAAGATCATGCTGGACATGACGATCAGCCCCACCACCGCCAGCATGACGCCGGCCACCAGCAGGACCGTCAGCAGCACCTGCCGGTCGATGTTCCCGATGGCGGTAACGTAGCGCATAACGCCCACCACCTGGCCGTTGAACTTCAGCAGGCCGGACACCGCCAGAATACGCTCCCCGGTGACGCTGTCACGGCCGATGTAGTCCTGCACCGTGCCGCTTTCCAGCGCCCGCAGTATTTCCGGCGTGCTGGGGTAGGTGCCGGTGGTGACGCCCCGGGTCGTGACCTCCACGCGGCCGGAGCTGTTGAGGAACTGCAGCTCGATCTTGTCGCTGTCGTCAAAGGCAGCCGCGTAGATCGTAGCGCTGCGGTAATACTCCCGATAGCTGGTCATCACATAGGTGTTGAAATAGTCCGCACCCGCCGCGGCCTTTGCCCGCAGGGTAGAGCGCGCACTGTTGTAGTAGTTGCTGGCAAAACCCACGGAGATGAGCACGCCCACCAGCAGCAATATGACCAGCACCGGCCCCATGCTGCCGGTGAGCCACCGGCGGCGCAGGCCCTGCACCTTATGCTTCTTTCCTGCCAAGGCGTTCATCTCCTTTCATCGCAAAATAAGGCATAGCGCACCCACGGGCGCGGCGCAAAGCCTGACAGCGAGAGACTTTTTTCCCAGGACGAGCCACAGCGGCGCAGGCGTACTGTGTGTACGTCAAGCCGCTGCAACGAAGTACTGGCGGAAAAGATCCGCTGTCACAGCCCCCATTTGTAGCCGAAACCCCAGATCGTCGTAATATAGGTCGGGTTCGTGGCATTGTCCTCGATCTTCAGCCGCAGGCGCCGGATATTCACGTCCACGATCTTGAGCTCGCCGAAATAGTCGTGGCCCCAGACCAAGTCCAGGATCTCCTCGCGGGAGAGCGCCTTGCCGGGGTTCTCCATAAACATCTTCATGATGGCGTACTCCACCTGGGTGAGCTTGATCCGCTGACCGTTCTTCTCCAGAGTACGGTTGCGGGTGTTCAGCAGGAAGGGCGGCTGGTCGATCTCACCGGCGTCCACGACACCGCCGCCGGACCGGCGCATCAGCGCGTCCACACGGGCGGTCAGCTCCGCCGGAGAGAAGGGCTTTGTCACATAGTCGTCGGCACCGGTCATCAATCCCGTCACCTTATCCATTTCCTGGGACCGTGCGGTAAGCATAATGATACCGATGGCAGCGTTGGTGGCGCGGATACGGCGGCAAACCTCAAACCCATCCATATCCGGCAGCATGATATCCAGCAGCGCCACCCGGACATCGGGGTTCAGCCGGAGCTGCTCCAGCGCCTCCTCCCCAGTCCCGGCCTCAATGGTCTCATAGCCGGCTCGGTTGAGATTGATCACCACAAAACTGCGGATGTTGGCCTCATCCTCCAGAACCAGAATTTTTTTCATCGTCCTGCTCCTCCTGCCTCAAATTTGGGGAGGTTCCCCAGCCCGGTTCAGACGGGGCTCTCCCTGGGTTTTTGGTATTCCGGGGGCATTTACTCCCTGGTGTTCCAGCCGTCCAAGCCCGCATGGAACCGGGCTTTCAGCCCCTCCTGGTCCAAACCGCAGTCCCAGCCGCTCTCCAGAAATTCTGCGGTGTAGATGGTGGT
>OIQI01000534.1_pt1 | contig 9691 bp, 9 predicted proteins | sample 1585911 | NCBI WGS metagenome assembly OIQI01 (sample SAMN02675049, study PRJEB24791) | human gut metagenome, SKBSTL061 | isolation source: stool | host: Homo sapiens | place: USA
GGCGTCGTCATCATCAACACCTCCCGCGGCACCAACGTCGACGAGGCTGCGCTTCTTGACGCGCTCAACAGCGGCAAGGTCCGCGCCGCCGGTCTGGACGTCTATGCCGACGAGCCCGCGACCAACGTTGCGCTCTACTCCCACCCGATGGTCTCCTGCACGCCGCACATCGGCTCCGCGACCGTCGAGGCTCAGGGCCGCATCGGCGAAGAGCTGGTCGAGATCATCTCCAAGATGTAATTTATCGCTCACGCGAATGACAAAAAAAAGAGCCGTCGAAAGACGGCTCTTTCTTCTTGTCCTCGTGCTCGGCACGGCATATCTCCACGTTCTTTTTCATAGGATACACCAACAAAACTGTGCTGAGGTGTACGATATGGAGCGCAACCAGAACTATGTGGAGCTGTGGGGCGTCGCCGCAGGCGAGCCCGTCTTTTCGCACGAGAACCATACCCGCCGGTTCGACAAATTTCCCCTGCGGGTCGAGCGCCTGTCAGGCCAGAACGACGTGCCCGTCATCGTGGCGAGCGAGGCACTGCTGCGCGTCTGCCCTGTGGAGGAGGGACAGAGCCTTCGCATCGTCGGGCAGCTGCGCTCGTTTAACAACAAGAGCGGGCAGGGCAACCGGCTCGTCATCACCGTGTTCGCCCAGAGCATCGAGCCGGGCGACGGCTCGTACTTTAACCGCATCCTGCTCTCGGGCGCGCTGTGCAAAAAGCCCGTGCTGCGGCGCACGCCGCTCGGCCGCAGCATTTGCGATGTCATTCTGGCAGTCAACCGCCACTACGGGCGCGCGGACTACTTACCCTGCATCGCCTGGGGACAGACCGCCGTGCAGATCGCGGGCATGGACGTCGGCGAGCGATTGGCGCTTGAGGGCCGCGTGCAGAGCCGGACCTACACCAAGCTGCTCGAAAGCGGCAGTGAGGAACGCACGGCGTTCGAAGTGTCGATCATGCAGCTTTTGGACGAAGAAGAAACGGAGGAGACCGCCTTATTATAGGCGGTCTCCTCCGTCTTTTGCTTATAGCCCGCTCTCCTATTCAAATAATTTATCAGTGCATCCCTTTACAATTTTAAGGCGCAGTGTTAGAGTCTTTCGTGCTATATATTCTATTAGATTTTTTGAAATTTAAAAAAACGAAACATGGAGAGAGAAATGGCAAGAATTTTTTTACTCAAGGGTGACATCGCCAACCCCGGCTATGTAGACATTCCCGACGAGGCGACCACCATCCGAGAGGTGATCTACGGGATCGGCGGCGGCATTCCGAATGGGAAAAAGTTTAAGGCGGTGCAGATCGGCGGCCCGAGCGGCGGCCTTCTCGTCGAGGAGCATCTCGATCTGCCCCTGCACTTTCAAAAGCTCAAGCCCTACGGCGTGCGCCGCGGCGACAGCGTCATCACGGTGCTCGACGAGGACCGCTGCATGGTCGATGTCGCGTGTCGCTTTATGCAGTACACGCAGACAGAGTTCTGCGGCAAGTGCGTTCCCTGCCGCGAGGGCACAAAGCGCATGAACGAGCTGCTCTGGGCCATGCGGGACTACCGCCTCAGCGAGTCGGACTTTCATATGCTCACCGACCTTGGCGAGATGATCTCGATCACGGCGTTCTGCAATCTGGGCCGCAATTCCTACCACACGCTGGAAACGGCCATCAAATACTTTCCCGAGGAATTCAAGGATCACCTGCGCGGGGACTGCGCGCTCTGCGAGCTTGATCGCGAGCCGATCGAGCCGGGTGGACTTCCCTATAACCGCATCCGCCTCGAGATCGACCCGAGCATCTGCCGCGGATGCAGCAAGTGCTCGCGTTCCTGCCACGCCGAGGCTATCACGGGCGTCATCAAGTCGCCGTTCGTGATCGACCCGGAAAAGTGCGTCAAATGCTATACCTGCATCGAGGCCTGCCCCTTTGATGCGATCCAGGAGGTGGAGATCGATGGCTAAGGGTATTATGTATGTCGACAACATCCGCGTGGAGTTCGACGACGAGCCCACGATCATGGATGTCTGCCGCAAGGCGGGCGTGGAAATGCCGAACTTCTGCTTCCACTCCGACCTTTCCGTTTACGGCGCGTGCCGCATGTGTATGGTCGAGGATCTGGACACCGGCAAGATCGACGCCGCCTGCACGACCAAGCCGAAAAACGGCATGCGCATCCGCACCAACACGTCGCGCCTTCTCAAATACCGCCGCATGATACTGGAGCTGATGCTTGCCTCGCACTGCCGCGACTGCACCGCCTGCGAAAAAAACCGCTCCTGCCGTCTGCAGGAGATGGCCGTGCGCTTCGGCATCCATCACGTTCACTTCAAGGATACGCGCGAGCATGTACCGATGGACTTTTCAAGCCCTGCGGTCACATTCGACCTCAACAAATGCATTCTCTGCGGCGACTGCGTGCGCGTGTGCAAAGAGGTCCAGGGCATGAGCATCCTGCACTTTGCAGGCCGCGGCCCAGGGCTGCACATTGAGGCAGGCGACGACCAGCCCATCTCGACTACGCACTGCGTCAGCTGCGGCCAGTGCGCCGCCGTGTGCACGACCGGCGCCATCACCGTCAAAAACGACATCGGCGCGGCGTGGCGTGCCCTGCACGACCCGCAAAAGCGTGTCGTCATCCAGATCGCGCCCGCCGTGCGCGTCGCCATCGGTGAGGCCTATGGTCTGCCCGCGGGCGAAAATGTGCTCGACAAGCTCGTCACGGCACTCAAGATCATGGGTGCGGACGAAATTTACGATACGATCTTCGGCGCGGACCTCACGGTGCGCGAGGAATCGAAGGAATTCCTCCGCCGCCTGGAAACGGGCGAAAATCTCCCGCTGATGACATCCTGCTGCCCGTCCTGGGTGCGCTATGTGGAGCAGGAGCGCCCGCAGTTCATCAAGAACCTGTCCTCCGCGCTCTCGCCTATGCAAATGTTCGCAACGGTCTTAAAGGACAAGTACCGCGAAAAGGACGCCGCCGACGGCCGCACGACCTTCCATATCGCCATCATGCCCTGCACAGCCAAGAAAATGGAGGCCGGACGCGAGGAATTCCGCCGCGACGGCGTACCGAACGTCGACCTTGTGCTGACCACGCAGGAGGTCATCAAGATGATCAAGGAATCCGGCATCCGCTTCCAGATGCTCGAAAAGGAGTCGCCCGACCTGCCGTTCGGCATGGGCAGCGGCGCGGCCGAGATCTTCGGCACCTCCGGCGGCGTGGCGGAGGCGGTGCTCCGCTGTTGCCTGCCCGACAAGAGCAAAAACGTCCTGCGCATGCTCGAGCACAGCGGTCTTCGCGGCACGGAGGCCATCCGCTTTGTGACCATCCCCGTTAACGGGCGCGACGTGCGCGTCGCCCTGGCCCACGGCCTTGCCAACGCGGCAAAGCTGCTCGATCAAATCGAAAACGGCGAGGTCGAGGTCGACCTGGTCGAGGTCATGTCCTGCCGCACCGGCTGCGTCGGCGGCGCGGGCCAGCCCTACGCGCTGATGAGCACCAAGCTCAAGCGCGCCCACGGCCTGTACGAGATCGACCGCAGCGCGATGTTCAAGCGCAGCGAGCGCAACCCCGTCCTCGACGCGATGTATGCCGCGGGTCTCAATGAGCGCGCGCACGAGCTGCTGCACCACGAGTACAAGGACTGATCCCCTTCATAAAAAGCCGGCCGTGTGTCCACGGCCGACTTTTTCGCCCGACTCATTATTTTTTATAATGCGTCTATTGACAAATTAAGATATTTCCACTAATATATTTTTGAAAATGTATTACAAATTTGAATCGGAGGACAGCCATGGAAGTCCGCAACCTGGTCACATTCTTAAAAGTCACGGAGCTCAAGAGCTTCTCCCGTGCGGCGGAAGCTCTGGATTATTCCCAGTCCGCCGTCACGGTGCAGATCCAGCAGCTCGAGCGTGAGCTGGGCGTGCAGCTCTTTGACCGCATCGGCAAAACGGTCTCCATCACGCAGTACGGCAAGGACTTTGTCTCCTACGCGCGCGACGTGGTGAGCGCCATCGCGCGTGCCAGCGCCTTTGCCTCGTCGGATTCCGAGCTGAGCGGCACCGTGCGCGTCGGCACGCTCAATTCGCTGCTCACCGCCTCGTTCTCTAACATCGTGCCGCTCTACCACGAGCGTTTTCCGCACGTGCAGATCAGCCTGCACGCGGGCAATATCGCCTCCATCACCGAAATGCTCGTCAAGAATGAGCTCGACATCATCTACACGCTCGATGAGCAGATCTTCGACACGCAGTTTGTCAAAGTCTTTGAAGCGCAGGAGGACGTCGTCATCGTGACGAACACGGAAAACCCGCTCTCTGCCCGCGATGATGTGCACCTTGCCGACCTTGTGTCGCACCCGTTCATCCTGATGAACCACGGCAACCCCTACCGCGACCAGTTCGACCGCGAGCTTGCCCGTCAGGATCTAAGTGTCGAGCCGTTTTTGGAGCTCGAGAGCGACACGCTCGCGCTCAAGCTCATCCGCGAGAATCCAGAGTATCTCTCCGTGCTGCCGCGCTACACGGCGAAGATGAGCATTCACAAGGGCAACCTTGCCATCATCCCTGTGGCCGACTGTCAGATGAGCCAGTGGCGGCAGGTGCTTTATCACCGCAACAAGGTCATCACCCCGCAGATCCAAGGCATGCTCGACGTGATCTTAGAGGTCGCGAAAAAGCCGTTTTAAGCAGAATCTCACAAAAAAGCACAGGCGCGCTTTCGCGCGCCTGTGCTTTTTCACTTTACTGTGTCATTACGGCGCAAAATTTGCAAAAAAAGAGTGCAAAATGCAAATCGGCGCGGTATAATAATGGGCAAATTCCGGCGTCCGCGCGCATCGCGCGCCCGCTTTGATCGGAGGGATCACGATATGAGAATTGTCGTCAAGGTCGGCACATCCACGCTGGCACACCCCACGGGGCGGCTGAACATCCAGCGTATGGAAAAGCTGTGCAAGGTTTTAAGCGACCTTAAAAATATGGGACACGAGATCATCCTCGTCTCCTCTGGCGCCATCGCCATGGGCTTTGGCAAGCTCAACCTGAGCGAACGGCCGAAAGACGTGCCGACGAAGCAGGCCTCCGCCGCTGTCGGCCAGTGCGAGTTGATGTACATTTACGACAAGCTCTTCACCGAGTATAACCACACCGTGGCACAGCTGCTCATCACCGCACCGGATATCGAAGAGGGCGGCGTGCGCAAGCAGAACTTCCACAACACGCTCGCGCGGCTTTTAGAGCTCGGCGCGCTGCCGGTCATCAACGAGAACGACACCATCTCCACCGAGGAGTTCGGCATCGGCGACAACGATACGCTCTCTGCCATCGTGGCCGTGACGATCCAGGCGGATCTCCTCATTCTGCTTTCGGACATCGACGGGCTCTTCGACGGAGACCCGCGCAAGAACCCCGACGCGAAGCTCATCGACACGGTGGAAAAGATCGACGAGCACATCATTTCGCTCGGCGGGGGCAGCGGGTCGAATCTCGGCACCGGCGGCATGGCGACCAAGCTCCGCGCCGCGCAGATGGCGACGGCAGCAGGCTGCGAAATGGTCATCGCCAACGGCCAGTCGCCCGAGGTACTCTACGATGTGGCCGCGGGCAAGCGCGTGGGCACAAGATTTTTGGCAAAGAGGGATGAAGCATGACAACGATCGAACTTCTGGAACGCACAAAAGCTGCCTGGGGCAGCATCCGCAGCGCAAGCGCCGAGGAGAAGAACCGGCTGCTGCTCGCGATGGCGGAGAGCCTTGAGGCCAACAGCGAAGATATCCTGCGCGAAAATGCCAAGGACATGGATGCGGCGAAGGGCACGATCTCCGACGTGATGCTCGACCGTCTCGCCCTGACGGAGAGCCGCATCCACGCGATGGCCGAGGGCATCCGCGAGGCCGCGGCGCTGCCCGACCACGTGGGCCGCGCGCTCGCGCAGTTCAAGCGCCCCAATGGTATGACCATCACCAAGCGGCAGGTGCCGCTCGGTCTGGTCGCCATCATCTACGAGAGCCGCCCGAACGTCACGTCGGACGCCGCGGCGCTGTGCATCAAGAGCGGCAACGTCTGCATGCTGCGCAGCGGCAAGGAGGCCTATCGCTCCTCTCACGCCATCGTCACGGCGCTCAAGGCGGGCGTTGAGTCCGTCGGCGGCGATTCCGACATTGTCAACATCGTTGAGGATACAACACATGCGAGCGCGCAGGTATTGATGACGGCGGACGGCCTTGTCGACCTGCTGATCCCCCGCGGCGGCAAGGGGCTCATCCGCGCGTGCGTGGAAAATGCAAGCGTTCCCTGCATCGAGACCGGCACGGGCATCTGCCATGTGTACGTCGACAGGGACGCTGACCTCAACATGGCGGTAAAGATCATCGAAAACGCCAAGACGAGCCGCCCGTCCGTCTGCAACGCGGAGGAGGTCTGCCTTGTCCACCGCGACATTGCAAAGGAATTTCTCCCCAAGCTCAAGGCCGCGCTTGTCGACAAGCGTAGAGAAGCGGGCCTTGTCCCCGTCGAGCTGCGGCTCGACGAAGCCGCGGCGGAGATCATTCCCGGCACGGCGGCAACGGAGCTCGACTTCGACACGGAATTTCTCGATTACATTCTCGCCGTCGCGGTCGTAGATGATCTGGATGCGGCCATCGCGCATGTCCAGCATCACTCGACGCACCACAGCGATTGCATCGTGACCGACAACCAAGCCGCGGCCGACCGCTTTGTCGACGAGGTCGACAGCGCGGCGGTGTACGTCAACGTCTCCACCCGCTTCACCGACGGCGGGGAGTTCGGCCTCGGCTGCGAGATGGGCATTTCGACGCAGAAGCTCCACGCGCGCGGCCCGATGGGGCTCGACGAGCTGAGCACCTATAAATATGTCATCACCGGCAGCGGCCAGATTCGATAACAGGAAAGGCGCACACTCCGATGTACCACAACGACAAAAAGTACGCATTGACAAACTGCGTGCTTCTCGACGGCTCTGAGCACATGGAGCCGCAGACGGGCAAGGCCGTCTGCATCAACGGCGAGAAAATCAATGAGATCGTCGACGCACAGAATATCCCCGCAGGCTATGAGGCAGTCGACCTCGGCGGAAAATATGTGCTGCCGGGTCTCATCAACATGCACGTGCACCTGCCCGCCTCGGGCCGGCCCAAGAAGAAGGCGAGCGACCCCAAAAAGCTCGTCAAGCTCATCACCTCCTGCGCGCTGACGAACAGGATCGGTGTCAGCATGTGCGAGGGCTACGCCAAAACCGAGCTGCTCTCCGGCGTCACGACCATCCGCACAGTCGGCGGCGTCGCCGATTACGACACGAAAATTCGCGACCTCGCCGCGGCGGGCAAAATTCTTGCCCCGCGCGTGCTGGCGTCGAACATGGCGGTCTCCGTCCCCGGCGGGCACATGGCGGGTTCGCTCGCCTACGAGGCGCACTCCGCCGAAGAGGCCGCGGCGCTCGTCGAAAAGATCGCCGCCGAAAAGCCCAACCTCATCAAGCTGATGATCACCGGCGGCGTGCTGGACGCCGAAGTCGTGGGCGAGCCTGGCGTGCTGCGCATGCAGCCCGAGCTTGTCAAGGCCGCGTGCGACAAGGCACATTCGCTCGGCATGATCGTCGCGGCGCACGTTGAGAGTCCTGAGGGCGTGATGGTCGCGCTGCAAAACGGCGTCGACTCCATCGAGCATGGCGCGCAGCCAAGCGATGAAATGATCACGCTCTTCAAGCAGCGCAAGGCGTTCCAAATTTCGACCATTTCCCCCGCCCTGCCCTACGCGCTCTTCGACCGCAGCATTTCGCACGCGACGTATGAGCAGCAGGAAAACGGCAAGATCGTCTTCGACGGCATCGTCGCGCTCGCAAAGGCAAACCTCGCCGCGGGCGTGCCAGTCGGTCTCGGCACGGACGTCGGCTGCCCGTACATCACACATTACGACATGTGGCGCGAGCTGCACTATTTCGTCAAATACTGCGGCGTGACGCCCGCGTTCGCGCTCTACAGCGCGACGAAACTCAATGCCCGGCTCGCGGGCATCGGTGATCTGACCGGCAGCATTGAGGCGGACAAGCAGGCCGACCTGATCGTCTGCACAAACGATCCGCTCCGGAATTTGAGCGCGCTGCGTGAGCTCGACATGGTCGTCAAGGGCGGCTATCGCATCGACAAGCCGCAGATCAAGAAGATGGATGAGGTCGAGCGCGAGCTCGACAAGTTCCTGTGAGCGCTATGAAATACTTGGTACTATCCGACTCGCACGGCAATGTCGACAACATGGTGCGCGCGGTGGAGCTCGTAAAGCCGCAGGGCATCATCCATCTTGGCGACGGCTGGCGCGATGTCGAGGAGCTGCGTGAACTTTTCCCCAGCCTGCCGCTCGAGCAGGTCCCCGGCAACTGCGATTTCGGGCGCTTTGAAGCGCTTGAGCGCGTGCTGATTCTGGACGATCACCGCGTGCTCATCGCGCACGGGCACACGTTAGGGGTGAAGACCGGACTTCTCCGCGCGCAGTACCGCGCGCTCGAAATGAACGCCGACATTCTGCTCTTCGGCCACACGCACGTGCCGCTCGTGGACGCGGCGTCGCGGCCGATGATGATGAATCCCGGTTCGATTGGCGATCCCCGCCGCCCGACCTACGGCGTACTCGAATTCAGGGACGGACAAATTTACCCGTCGGTCTTTCGGCTGGACGCATAACAAAAAAAGAGATGTACCTTGCGGTACATCTCTTTCCCTTTTCTCACCCGTTCCAAGCGCGCACCTGCTCGCGCAGCCAATTACACCAAGCGTCCACGCCCTCGCCGGTTTTGGCGGAGAGGGGGAATATCTTGAGCTTCGGGTTGCGCATGTGCGCGTATTCGACGACCTTTTCCATGTCAAAGTCGAAATACGGCAGCACGTCGATCTTGTTGATGATGAGCGCGTCGCACACAGTGAAGATAAGCGGGTACTTGAGCGGCTTATCGTGTCCCTCCGGCACGGAGAGGATCATCGCGTTTTTGACCGCGCCCGTGTCGAACTCCGCGGGGCAGACGAGGTTGCCGACATTCTCGAGTATTGCGAGTTCAACATCGCCGGTCTCAAGTCCGTCAAGACCCTGCCTTGTCATCTCCGCGTCGAGGTGGCACATTCCGCCGGTGTGCAGCTGAATTGCCTTGACTCCCGTCTCGGCAATTCTCTTCGCGTCAACATCACTGTCGATATCCGCTTCCATAACGCCTATCTTGACTTTGTCTTTCAGCGCGGCGATAGTTGCCTTGAGGGTAGTCGTCTTGCCGGCTCCGGGCGAGGACATGAGGTTGAGTAGGAATACGCCCTTCTCTTTGAGCTCGCGGCGCAGCTTGTCCGCCTGCTCGTCGTTATTTTTAAACACGCTCTGCTTGATTTCAAGAATTCTTACTTCGTCCATGTTTTTTCACCTGTTTTCAGATTGTTTTATTATATTTTATCCCGTTACGGCGGCGGTGTCAACAAATCCGCGCCGTATTTTACATATCATTCATATAAGCGCATATAAGCGGCCCCGCTCTGTCGAACGGGGCAACTGTTATTTATTGAGTATTGATATTGCGTCGCTTATGGTCTTTTCGTGAGCCTCCATGCCGTACTTGTCGACCTCTTTCTTGTTCTTCTCGCCGTGGGTCAGGCAGCCAGCGCCGCCGATGCAGCCGCCGATGCACAGATCGGAAGAGCGTC
>OIQI01000559.1_pt1 | contig 9385 bp, 10 predicted proteins | sample 1585911 | NCBI WGS metagenome assembly OIQI01 (sample SAMN02675049, study PRJEB24791) | human gut metagenome, SKBSTL061 | isolation source: stool | host: Homo sapiens | place: USA
CCGCATCCGCCGCAAGTTCACGCTGCACCTGTCCGGCACGCCCTTCAAGGCGCTGGCGAACGACAAGTTTGCCGGGGATGCCATCTTCAACTGGACCTACGCCGACGAGCAGGCCGCCAAGCGGAACTGGCAGGGCGCACCGGGGCAGCAGAACCCCTACGCAAACCTCCCCATGCTCAACCTCTACACCTACCAGATGTCCGAGATCATCCGAGACGAGATCCAGCAGGGGGTAGAGATCGACGGCGAAACGCAGGAATTTGCCTTTGACCTGAACGAGTTCTTCAAGGTGAAGTCGGGCGGCAGCTTTGAGCATGAGGCCGAGGTGGACCGCTTTTTGGATGCCATGACCACCCAGAACAAATTTCCGTTTTCTACCCCGGAGCTGCGTGCCGAACTGAAGCACACCTTCTGGCTGCTGAACCGGGTGGACAGCGCCAGAGCGCTGGCGAAAAAGCTGCAGGCGCATCCGGTATTCCGGGACTATGAGGTGATCCTAGCCGCCGGTGACGGCAAGCTGGACGACACGGACGAGAACCAGAAGAGCTTTGACCGGGTAAAAGCCGCCATCGCCCACCACGAAAAGACCATCACCCTGTCTGTGGGGCAGCTGACCACCGGCGTGACTATCCCGGAGTGGTCGGCGGTGCTGATGCTCTCCAACCTGAAAAGCCCGGCACTGTATATGCAGGCGGCGTTCCGTGCCCAGAACCCCTGCCTTTTCCACGAAAACGGCACTTTCCGCCGCAAAGAGAACGCCTATGTGTTCGATTTTGACCCCGCCCGCACCCTGCTGATCTACGAGCAGTTCGCCAACGACCTTTCTCAGGACACCGCCAGCGGCAAGGGCGACACCGAGGAACGCAAGGCGCACATCCAGAATCTGCTCAACTTCTTCCCGGTCATCGGCGAGGACGAGGAAGGGGAGATGATCCCGCTGGATGCAGAAAAAGTCCTCAGCATCCCCCGGAAGATCAAGTCCAAGGAAGTGGTGCGGATGGGTTTCCAGAGCAACTTCCTGTTCCAGAACATTTCCAACGTGTTCAGTGCCCCGCAGGAGGTGCTGGACATTCTGCAAAACTTCCAGCCCATCAGCGAAGCCAAGGCAAAGCCCATCCAGATCACCCCGGAGACCGGCGCAGACCTCTCCCTGAACGACAAGGGCGAGGTGGATTTGGACGAGGGCTACGTCATCGGCAAGGCAGCGGATGTGTTCGGGGAAAAAATTTACGAGAGCACCCCGGCGCTGGACACCGCCCTGCAAGACCTGACCGATGCCCCGGCTCCTGCCAAAGAAGAGCATCTGGAACCCCTGAAAAAGAGCATCACCAAGGAGATCATCACCCCCATGGTGGAGCAGGCAAAGCAGGAGTATGGTCGGGACCTGAAGCTGTCCGACCAGAAGAGGTTTGAGAGCACCGCCAAAGCCAAGATGGACGTGGCGGTGAACAAGGTGGTGGACAACTACCGCATCGACCAGAGCCAGTTGGAGACCCAGCGCACCCAGCAGCTGCAAAGCTGCACCACCGCCCAGCAGCGCCAGCAGGTGAACCGGGAGTTTGACGCCAAGCAGCAGCAGAGCACTGCCGCACTGATGGAGACGTTGCAATCCACCATCCAGCAGACGGCGCAGGAAATGCAGCAGACCATCGTGCGCACCGTGGAGACCAACCAGAAGGAGCAGGAGAAAAAGGGCTACGAGGACACCGTCCGTGACCATCTCCGGGGCTTTTCCCGCACCATCCCGTCCTTCCTCATGGCCTACGGCGACGAGAGCGTGACACTGGCAAACTTTGACCGGATCATCCCGGACAAGGTCTTTCAGGAGGTCACCAGCATCACGCTGGAACAGTTCCGCTTTTTGCGGGACGGCGGACCGTACATCAACCAAGCCACCGGACAGGAGGAGCACTTTGCAGGCCACCTGTTCGACCCGGTGGTGTTTGACGATTCGGTGAAGGAGTTCCTGAACCTGAAGGTCAAGCTGGCAGATTACTTTGACGAGAGCCGCACCGAGGATATCTTCGATTACATCCCGCCCCAGAAAACCAACCAGATCTTTACCCCCAAATGGGTGGTGAAAAAGATGGTGGACCTGCTGGAGCAGGAAAACCCCGGCTGCTTCGATGACCCCGGCAAGACCTTCCTGGACCCCTACATGAAGTCCGGCCTGTACATTACGGAAATCGTCAAGCGCCTTTACCGCAGCGAGAAGATGCGGCAAATCTTCCCGGACGATAACGCCCGGCTGGAACATATCTTTGCCAAGCAGGTCTATGGGCTTGCCCCGACCGAGATCATCTACCGCATTGCCATCAGTTACATTCTGGGCTTTGCAAAGGATCACGGCATCACCGCCCACCATATCCGTCAGGCGGATACGCTGGAATTTGCCAAGGCGGGCACCATGGAAAGGGAACTGGATAAGATTTTCAGAGATTGACCAATAGAATACAGCATAAAACCAAAGGCGGCTGTCTGCATGGGTGCAGATGGCCGCCTTTTTGTGCTATACGATTACGAAAACGGACGAATTTGTCAGTTTTCGTTACATCGGAGCCGGAAGAGCTGTCCGCTCAGGACAGTTTGCCCGGAGCAAGAGTGCAGAGGTGCGGGTCGCCAGTGGCGACCTCAAAAGGCCGCAGGTATTTTGAAGCACCGACCGAGCCGACAGGCGAGACCGCAGCCCTTTGAAGGGAGTCAAGGGGGAACGCCTTGCCCAGTGATATGATGCTGTGCGTCATATCCTACTGGGTATTATCTGGCGCAAAATGGCGGCAGATCCAGCAGCTCCGCTGCTGCGCACTCTCCCGGCAAGCTGTTGAAATGAAAGAAGCCTCCGCTAAACCTTATACCAAAATCAGGAAAAAGTAACCAAAACAGGTTCACTTAGGAAGCCAATAATAGACCTACGAGGCCCACGACTTTAGTGATTTCAGGTGCTATAATAATTGCAGAGATGCAGCATCTTAGTGATTCCCCGCAAAGAAAGAATAGCGATGCAACAAGAAATGGGAACGATGCTTCCTACTTTCACCGAAAATTAGGAACTCACAGTTCCTGTTCGATTCCAAGTTTCTCTGTTATACTTTTCTTGCAGAGCGAAAGCAAACTCTTCTAAGCGGAAAGCGACAAACGCCATGATCTCCCACTGAGGGAAGGAGCGATAGGTCACTTTCTTTGCAGTATGACAACCACATAAATCCTTTTTTGAAAGGACTACCTCTCGATTCCGAGAGAAGATTTCAAGACTTGATCTTGAAATGCATGACCCTTTGCTTGGAAGAATTGTATTACTCTTGTGATCTAATGGCATGAGTGACCGTACACAAAAATACAGGAAAAGAGGGATGTCTATCTGAAATTAACACGACACAACGGACGAGCCGGAGCACACGGCACTTACAACCCCAAGCACAATGACCGCAGTTTCAACCTTGCTAACAGTGAGCACATCGACCCGGAACGAGCCAAGGGCAACATCTACTGGGACTGCTTTCACGGTTTCCGTTCGGCTCTCGACCCGCAAGACCCGGATGATTTGGCTGCGACTTTCTCGGATGTGGAACGGCAGTTCTACGAAACCCACTACACGGCCTTTGTTGAAAGCCAGAACGAACGCAACGCCAAGATCCGGCACACGGAGCGCAACCGCTCCATTCCTGACCTGCTGTCCAGCCGCAAGACCTGTCCGGAAGAGACCATCTACCAACTTGGAACGCTGGATGAACACGCTTCGGCAGAGGACTTGCTGAACATCGTCACCGAGTTCATTGACGAGTTCAAGGCCAAGTTTGGCGAACACGTTCATCTGCTGGACTGGGCACTGCATCTGGACGAAAGCACACCCCACATCCACGAGCGTCATGTGTTCGACTGTGAGAACAAGTACGGCGAGGTGGCACCCCAGCAGGAAAAGGCATTGGAAGTGTTGGGCTTCAACCTGCCCGACCCGGACAAGCCCCTCAGCCGCCGCAACAACCGCAAAATCGCCTTTGATGCCGCCTGCCGGAAGATGCTGTTCGAGATTGCAAAACGGCATGGGCTGGAATTGGAGGAAGAAGCGGAGTACGGCAACCGCAAGTATCTGGAAAAGCAGGACTTTATCCTTGCCAAGCAGAAGGAGCAGCTTGCCGCCCAGCAGAGCAAGCTGGACGAACTGACCCTGAAAGTTTCGGATATGGAGACCCTGCTGGAAAATGTTTCGGCTGCGGCCTATGACAAGGCGGTGGAGGTCGTGACGGACGTGGTACGCACCGAGACCCGCAAGGAAGATATGCGGATGATCGAGGACACGAAGAAGTGGGTGCTGTCGCCAGAGAGAAAGGCTCCCAAGGTTACACGGGAGTACACTGCCAAACATCTGGACACTGTGCTGGACAAGTTTCTCAAGACCATGCAAACCACCACTACCCGCTTGCAGGAGAAGCTGCTGAAGCCGGAAGTCCGGCAGAAGGGCAAGGAGCAGGTCAAGGAGAAAGCACGAGATTCCGTTCTGCAACTGCTGAACCGCTTGCAGGCAGAACAGGCACAAAACAAACCAGCGGCACAACCCCGCACACAGGAGGGGCACTCGGAAATCTGAACCTCATCGGGAGAGTTCGGGGCAGAAAGCTGGCACTTTCTGCCCCGGCACCCGGTTACAAGGAATTGGAGGTGCAAGTGAAGGAAGTTCCGATTTGGCAAAAGAGTAATCTGACCTTGGAGGAAGCGGCGGCTTACTCTGGGATCGGTATCAATAAACTGCGGTCAATGACCGATAGCGATGAATGCAAGTTCGTCCTTTGGAACGGAACCAAACGGCTGATCAAACGCCGTAAGCTGGACGAATATCTGGACAAGGCATTCTCAATCTGATGCGGCTCAAAAATTGACCGTTTGATGTTGCAGGGAGTCTTGCGTCATGGTATACTCATGGCGTAAGGCTCCTTTTCAACATTCTGTGAATGAAAAGGAGAGTTTATATGCAAAGACGTAAAGATCATAAAGGCCGTGTACTGAAAAGTGGCGAATCCTATCGTAAAAGCGATGGATTGTATATGTATCGTTGGACGGCGAAAAACGGAAAACGCCACACCGTCTATGACGCAACTTTGGAGGGGCTGCGCGAGAAGGAAGAGAAGATCCAGCATGATTTGGCGGAGGGCATCCGCATTCCAGAGCGAAACCTGACGGTAAATGACCTTTTTGAACAGTGGCGTAAAAACAAAGTGGGTCTGAAAGAGCATACCACTTCCAACTACGACTATATGTACAAGAAGTTTGTTCGGGATGAAATCGGCACGATGAAACTCAAGGACGTTCGGAAGTCGGATATCCGTAACTTTTACAATGACCTTATTGGCAACGGGAAAATGGCTGTGGATACACTAGCGATTATCCAAAATGTTCTGCATCAGGTTTTTGCGATGGCAGTTGATGATGAATACATCCGTGTGAATCCCACGGATGGTGTTTTGACGGCAGTCAAAAATGCCTATCGCTATGAAATGCCCAAGCGTCATGCACTGACCCTGCCTCAGCAGCAGGCGTTCCTGAGTTTCATCAAGAATACACCCAAATATGCGCATTGGCTTCCCTTGTTTACCTTTATGCTGGGCACCGGATGCCGTATTTCTGAAACTGTTGGGATGTGCTGGAGCGATATCGATTTTGAAAATGGACTTATTACCGTACAGCACAATCTGGTCTACCACGATCATGAGGTTGGCGGCTTCTATTTCACGGTATCTACTCCCAAAACTGCTGCCGGTAAGCGGTTGATTCCTTTGTTACCCGAAGTGCAGAAGGCATTGGAACAAGAACTTGCCTATCAGCAGGAGCTGGAAGTGGAGTGCGCTGTTGATATTGATGGAATCTCGGACTTCGTGTTCCTGACACCTTCGGGGAAACCGCAGAGCCATCAGACCATCAATCGCGTTATCAAAGGGATCTACTCTGCCTATAATCTGGCAGAAACGGAACTGGCCGAAAAGGAAAAGCGGGAACCGCAGTTATTGCCGCATTTCTCCTGTCATAATCTCCGACACACGTTCTGCACCCGGCTGTGCGAAAATGAGACCAACCTGAAAGTCATTCAGGACATCATGGGGCATCGAAACATCAAAACGACCATGGAGATCTACGCAGAGGCAACCAAGGAAGCGAAGATAAGTTCCTTTGAAAAGCTGAATGGCAAACTGGGAATCTCGGTTTAAACTACACTACACCAGTTTTACACCAACTTGATGGTAAGTTGTGGAGATTTTCGTAGGGAATCGGGCGAATCGGCATAAAGAAAAGTTGCGTAGGTACGGTTGCAAAGACTTGTAAAGACTTGCGTGAGTTTTTGTCGATATTTAATTATAAGGAAGGTACGGAAACGGTCGCTTTTGGGGAAGCCGTGAAAGCGGAGAAAAGTTCGGATATGAGTGCGCGAGGTGCACCACAACAACAAAATCCGAACTTTTTTCCGATAGGAGAAGGGTTCGGATTTTTTGTTTTCTTTGGAAAACAAAATGAATCCCTTGCTTCCATCGAAAAACGTCCTAGATCTTATCACAAAAAAAGCACGACAGACCACGGTAAGAGTGCCGTAAGGCAGAAAGGACACGAGTATGAAGTACGATGAAAGAACCTGCAAATTCAACATGGACACCGGCTGCGTGGAACTGCTGCTCCGGGATGGGAGAAAAATCTCCATCGACTGCACCGGAGTTGAGGATGCGCTGGATGTTACCATGGCACAGCGGTCAGAACTGGACTACCTCATCTACAATGACCCGCTAGGCTATGCCGATTTGATTCTGAACGGTGACCCGGAGGAATATTTGAAGAATATGGCTGGAAGCCATGGGCTAGAAGATTAAGGGCAAAACAAAAACAGGGTGCGCCCCTGAATAGGACACACCCTGCCAAAATCCACATACGATAACGATATGTACAACAGGGCGTTCCCCGTCGGGAACGCTCTGTTTTTCTTTACTGGTGGCGTGATGAGCTTGTTCCGCCTGCCACGCAGCAAATTCTCTTTGGCCTTCCTCGCTGTTCCAGCAGGCAAGGATGGCCGGGTAGAATGCCCGTGCCAGACGGTCGATGACTTCATCGGGATAAGGGGAAGTGTTTGTGGACTTTTTCTTTTTGTTCAAACGCACGCTCCTTTGGACATCTGTGAACAGCATACCATGTGCCTGTTGTTATGCTGTCTGGTCTTTAACATCTGCGAGTGCGGCTTCCAGAGAAGTAAGATAGTCCTTATGCTTGTGAATGATCTCCAGAATCACATCACGCTGTGCATTATCGGGCATCTGCTCCAACTGGTAGTTGAATGAAATACGGAAACGAGTAGTGAGTTCTTCCAACGCCACATACTCGTACCGTACATCCTCCGGGTAAGCATCGCTGTCGTAAACCGATTCAAACTTTCGGAATGGCATGACAGGAGCTTTGCCTGGAACGCGAATCACACCGTCAGCGTCAGGCTTCGGTTCCACCTTCAGCTCCGGGTGCAAAATATCCTGCAAGGTCTGTGCGCGGTCATAGTAGGCAACCTTGGCAAGGCGGTGCATATCCGCCTTGGACACTTTCGTCTGTCCGGACAGAATGCTCTGTTTTAGACCCGGCATCAGTTCTTCCGCAATCTCCACGCCTTTCATATACCTCGAGGCGCGGATAACGGTGTCCTTGCTCACTCCGTTTTCTTCTGCGATTCGGTCACAGGTCTTGGTGCTGTCGATCAAGTTCGCTTTTAGCGAACTTGATTTTGCATCGGTGCTCTTGCGGTCACCGCCATGTGCAGCTTTTTCGGCTTTGTTCGGATGCCAGCTGCGCATACTCGGCTTTCAGCTTTTTCGGGCTTGGCAGCTTGGTAAGGTCGTTTGCCTTGAAATAGGCTGTTGCCGCCCGGTACGCTGTCAGCTCTGCACGATGCTGCTCCTCAAAGGCTGTTGAGTAATCTTTTTTGTATTTCTATAAATAACAATCAAGAGGGTGACAGCTTTTGTTGTCGCCCTCTTGATTGTTATTTATTCCCACGTTTTGGCTTTTTGTCGGACAACTATAATTTGGATCTGGTACAGAATGCTGGGAATTGCAGAAACCAATGAAAAAATACCCAAGGCGAGAGAATGTTTGATAAGGGCAAACAGTGCAAACAGGAGTAGTAGGAATAGCCATGGGTTACGCAAGTTGCGGTAGTATTTTTCTTTATCGGCATAGGAGGTGTGGAGTTCAAAAGGCTTTCCGTCGTTTGCTTTTTCTACAATCAATAGTTCTCGGTTAAAAGTTGTTGCGTTTGTTGCAATATAACCGCCCATTTCTGCCCATGGACGCAATCGAACTTTTCCGACAGAATAGTTTAGATTGATATTTTTGAAAAATACCTTGTAGCCCATATCCTCCAAAAAATCAGCGTAGTCCGTTGCATTCTCTTTTGATTTTTCTCCGATAAACTCTACACAATAGGTCACTTCATCAGGACTGCATTCTTCAAATTCATAGAGCACCCTCCCTGTCCGGACAAGTCGATAGCCTTTTTCGGACATTTTGTTTAACCATTTTGCCTGTGCATTTAGCAATCCACCAAAGAAGCGATAACATTTTTTACTCATACTGCACCTCCAATAATTTCACTTGCAATGCTTACAAGTTCGTTTAGTCTTGCAAGCTCTTTTTCTGCAATTTCTTTTCCCTGTGCTGTAATGTGGTATTCTTTTTTTCTTCCCTCACTATCGCCATAAGGTTCAATCCACTTCTTGTCCTGCAAAGAGTTTAATGCTCCATATAAAGTGCCTGCGCCTAGGGAAAGCCGTCCGTCTGTTTTTTCTTCAATAAACTGCATAACAGCGTATCCGTGTTTTGGCGTATAAAGAGAAAGCAAAATATAAAAGGTGACTTCTGTAAGCGCACCACCTTTTGCATTATCGCGCATGGTTTGCCTCCTTGTTACGGTTACTGTAATAAATATATCACTAACCGTAATATAAGTCAAGCAGATTCAAGGAAATTATTTAAGGGGCATGAAAATGGAGCAGCAACATTTTCGTGTTACTGCTCCACTTTGATACAGAATAGTAGGGTACGCTGTTCTCAATTTGTGTTGTTGCTTCTTTACCGTATATGAGCATTGGAAGCAGGGTTGTCCTGGCCGTAACCTTCCAGAAGGTTAATAACGCCCCAGATACCAAGACCTGCGCCCAGGGCCACTACGAGAGTCTGCAAAACACCAACTGCGCTGTTAAAAAATTCCATAAAATAATCCTCCTAAAAAATGTTTTTGATTTTGGGTTAAGTTGTTGCGTCAATCTCGTACACATCGAAGGTGTCCGTGGGTTTTACCACGGCACGCTGCTTCTTCCCCCGAAGGAGAAAGCACAGCGCAAAAAAGAAATTGAGCGTTGTCTTTATG
>OIQI01000565.1_pt1 | contig 9349 bp, 8 predicted proteins | sample 1585911 | NCBI WGS metagenome assembly OIQI01 (sample SAMN02675049, study PRJEB24791) | human gut metagenome, SKBSTL061 | isolation source: stool | host: Homo sapiens | place: USA
CGTGCTGGAGGGAGCCATCCCGCTGTCCCTTGCCAATTCCGGCATCCGGGCGGCGCTGGGCAGCCTGTTTACCTGGAAATTCAGCATCCTGCTGGCAGTGATCGTGCTGAGTATCGTATTTTACCGGCCCTTCTGCAAGTGGCTGTGCCCGCTGGGTGCGTTTTACGCGCTGTTTAACAGGGTGTCCCTGTTCCAGATGAAGGTGGATAGGAACAAATGCGTCTCCTGCGGAAAATGCGCCAAGGCCTGCAAAATGGATGTGGACGTGACAAAAACGCCCAACCATACCGAGTGCATCCGCTGTGGGATGTGCATCCGCGCCTGTCCCACCAACGCCGTCAGTTTCCGCTACGGCTTTGGAGACGGCAAAAAAGAACCTGTAGAACCTGCAAATACATTAAAAACGGAGGAAACAAAATGAACGTAAAGAAAATCATCACACTGCTGCTGGCGCTGGTGCTGGCCGCCGGTATGGTCGCCTGTGGCACAAAGCCCGCGGAGGACACGGACGGCAAGGATGGCAGTGAAGAGGCAAAAGCGCTGTACGAGCAGCTGAAGGCGCAGGAAAATGCCATCCTGTCGGAAAACACAGCTCTTTGGGAAAAGGTCTTTATGGCAGCCGATAAGGGCATGGCCATGATAGAGGACGGCGGCAACTACGGCGATTTTCTGCTCAAGACCATCGAGAATGCCAAGGATCAGTTCACCGAGGAGGAGCTGACGCTGCTCACCGGCGAGGCCACCAAGATCAAGGATATTGAGAACCAGCGGGCGGAGCTGGAGACGAAGTATCCCTGGCTGTCAGAGACGCCTGATAGTGATGACAATACGAGCGTCCCGGCGGGCAGCGATATGACCACGCCGCCTGACGATGGCAGTATGCAGAAGTTTCCCGCCTTTGAGGGCAAGGATCTGGACGGTAACACGGTGAAGAGCAGCGAGCTGTTCGCCAAAAACGCCGTCACCGTTGTGAATTTTTGGTTTACCACCTGTAACCCCTGCGTAGGAGAGCTTGCCGAGCTGGACGCGCTGAACAAGGAGCTTGCGGAGAAGGGCGGCGCCCTCATCGGCGTCAACACCTTCACGCTGGACGGCAACGAGACGGCCATTTCCGAGGCCAAGGATGTACTTGCCAAGAAGGGCGCGACCTATCAGAACGTGTATTTTGCTTCCGACGGTGAGGCGGGAAAGTTCACCACCAATATCTTTGCCTATCCCACCACCTATGTGGTTGACAGGAACGGCAACATCGTGGGTGACCCCATCGTGGGTGCGATCACGGAAAAGAAGCAGGCGGAGGCACTGCAAGCCCAAATCAGCAAGGCTCTATCCGCCGATATGGGCTGACAAACAGACTTGTAGATATCTCCTGTACCTGTTTGTGGTCTGATTTCAGATACATATCAGCAGAAAAAAACGGGACGGCTGTTCTTTTGAGGAACAGCCGTCTTTTTCTGGGAAGACAGCGAATGGGGCGCGGGGCTATTTGCCCGCGCCCCTAAAGGTGAGCCTGTTTACTTTTCGATGATTTGCAGCGCTTCTTCCTCACGCCGCCGCCTGATCTGCCATGTGGTCAGCGCAAGGCATCCGGCAAGAGATGTGCAGAGGGAGATCCCCCACAAGCCTAACACGCTGCTGTCATCGGTCTGCGGGGCTGTGGTCACGCGCCAGCCTGCATACACGGTCATATCCTTCGTCAGATAAACGCCGGAAACCTTGTTTGTCAGGCTGCGTTCGCTGTACCAGCCGGTAAAGGTGTGGCCGCGCCAGGTGGGGACATATTGGGTCAGGTCAATGTAGGCATTGTACGTTCCCTGCACACTGGAAATATCACTGCCGCCGCCTGTTTCAAAGCGCAGCGTGTAGTAGGTGACAGGCGGATAGTAGTAGCCGCCGCCGGTATACGTCCAGTGGGCGTAGACGGTGGTTTTGGCATGGAATACGGTATCCGTCGTGACCTTCGTACCGCCGTTCTTTTCGGTGTACCAGCCGTTGAAGCTGTGCTTGCTCCGGGAGGCACTGGGCAGCGAACTTAGCTTCTGATTGGTGGTGGTCATGCTGCCGACAGAGGGCGTACCATCGCCCGCGTCAAAGGTGACGATGAACTCGGTGGGTGCAGGCGGCGTGACGGAGCGGTCATAGCCGCAAACATTGCAGGTCGTATCCGCGTCATCGGTGTAGACGTGCGCAGCCTTGTCCTTGATGCTCTCGGGCTTCTTCGGGCAGTCATCATCGGTGCATTCGTGCCAGTGGCTCGTGCCGTCCTTGCTCCAGTCACCGTAGCTGTGCTCATGGGCGGGAGGCGCGTCCTCCCACAGCGCCTTGACTGTGATGTCAGCGGTGACGGCCACAGGGGCGTTCACCGGATACTCCGTACCGTCTATCTGCCATGCCTTGAACTGCTGGTTTTCAGGCGCAATAAACTCGCACTCCGGCAGAGAATACTCGCTGCCGTGCAATACCTTCTTGTCGGGCATTGCGGTGGTGACCCCCTCGGGCAGATCCTCAGGCTCGGAGCCGCCGTTAGCGTCAAAAGTGACGGTATGATCGTTGCGCTTTTCAAACGCCGCGGTGATGGTGACGTCCTCCTCCGGCTGGGCGAAGGTATAGGCATCCTCCCCAACCGCAACGGCGGCAGCGGTGCCGTTGACGGACAGCGTGCTGAGCATATAGCCCTCGTCGGGGGCGATGGAGAGCATCACAGGCTCGTCCTTGTAGAACAGGGGCGTGCCGTCCCCGGCGGTTTCCGTGCCATTCACCACCGTGACGCTGCCGTTTTCGCTGTCCTCCACGGTCACCCTGTAGCGCGGCGCACCCTCCACGGTCACACGGATTGCGAAATTCTTCTTCCATTCCTCTCCCGGACGCGTGATAACATCAAGCCCCGAGCGGCAGCGTTCTCCGGTACCTTCCAGAATCACCGTGCCGAGGACGGTAAAGGTCTGCTCCCGCGGGGACTGCGGATCATAGTCCTCCGGGATCTCCCACGAAACATCGACAGGGATAAAACCGGTGACGTCAGATGCAAAAACCCCGATATTGACCTTGGAGAGCTCCTCTTGCAGATCCTGTTCCCTGGAAATACGAATCGGCCGCGCAGGCGTTTCGTCCCAATGGTACTTCTCCCGCACATCCTCCAGATAGTTCCACAGAATATCGATGTCATTGTAGTAGGTTTTGTTCCCGCAGGCGTCCTCGAGGAAAATGTCGTGATGGAGGGTCACGCTGTAATCTGCCGGGATCGTATAACAGCCGTCTTCATCCGGCGTCATAAGCTCAATATTCCCGCCCGGGTATCTCTCGTGCCATACCTTGACGGGCAGCGCGTCCTCTACCCTGAACCGCAGGTCGCCCCAGTATTCCCCTTTCGTCTCCAGTTCCTTGCCGGTAGAAAGATGGATGGCCTTCGGCTTTTCGACGTCGGCGATCAGCTTCGGCGTGGAGACATAGGTCGTTCCCTTGAGGTTTTCGGCTTTTGCGTAGACATACCAGCTGCCATTTGCGTCATACTCCGCGATGTCTATGGTGGCTGTGGGAATATAGACGATCCAGACGCCCGGCTCCGGGTCCGGGTACTTGTATTCGCTCCAGTCGATTTTTCCCTGCGCATCCAGCTCCGCCAGCTCCTCCTGCGTGTAGCATACCGGTGAGCTGAAGTAGTGGCTGGGTATTACATCCGAGTTGATCTGTACAGCCACCGAATAGACGTTCTTGTCCGTTTTCTTGCTTACATCCGCAAGATAGTGCGGTTTGGCTGTATCCGCGTTGTATCCGAAGAAGTACTGACTCCGTCCCAGAATCAGCTCGACCCTCGGATACTCCGTGTTATACTCCAGCACGAGCGTCCGGCTTCTGTCGATCGGTCCTACCGGGAATCGTCCCATTTCTTTGTCATATGGAATCTCCGAATGATCCGCCTTGTCGGTCATTCGTACCGCCGCACCATCCGGCATCTTTATCGTGAGCACCAGATACTCGTTGTGCGCCAGCTCTGCCTCGGCGTATGTCGTCTGCTCATCCGGGCTTACGACTCTCACGCGGTGGCGCCGGTAGATCTTCACGGTCGCCGTGGCGGTGTTGCCCGCGTTGTCTGTCGCGACGACGGTATATTCCGCTCCCGCGTCATTGTTGCCGCCGTCGGGTGCGGGAAGAGAATAGAAAGAGTCTACTGCCTGCTCCACACCGTTGATGGTCACGGACTTGACGCCGGAGGACGCTTCGCCGCTCTTCGCTGGATCGCTCACGGTGAAGGTATACGCGCCCGGTCTTCCAACGATGACATCCTCGACGGTGTAGCTCTCGCCGTCATTCAAAACCTCCAGCACCGGCGCCGCCGTGTCCTTTTCCAGCAAATGATCGCACACGGCACAGTGCTTCTCCTGCACGCCCCAGTCACCGGGGATGTGCTTTCCGTTTTGCTTGGACATCTCCGCCGCCGGGTCGCGCGCCTGACAATCCTTATTCCTGCACGCCCAGATGTGGCATGACTGCCGGTTTACCCAGCCGAAGTCGTGATTTCCGTTGCAGGGGTCGTCGATCACTGTCATTTCCAGCACGTTGATCGCCCAGCCGTAGTTTTGTACATACGGAAGTGTCAGCAGCTGCATGTCGATGAGCCCATTCTCATCAGGGATCAGGGTTTCATAAAGGTTCCAGAAGTAAGAATATTCGTCATCGCGGCTGAGGGCGCGCGCCTCCAGCTTCAGCTGCACCAGCTTTCCCTTGTATGAGCCGATCCGGATCTGATCGTTCGTCGCGATCGACGGATCCGTCACGAGCTCCTCCGTATCGTAAACAATGTCGCCGAAGCCGATTGCCGACGCGCTCGAGTTGGTGACGCGGTATAGGGTCGACAGGTTCAGGGTAGCGTCGGTGATGGTGATGTTCTTTCCGTGGCACCAGCGGCCGCCGCCTATCGCCGCGCCGTAGTGTCCTGTCGCCGACACATGGCCGCCGGTGATGGTGATGTCATGAGCGGGAACATACTGACCTCCGCCGATGCCCGCGCAGTTGTATTGGCCGCGGGCGCTTACCCGTCCGCCGGAGATGACGATATCGCTCGCCGCGTTGATTCCGTCCATGTCCTGTCTCGTCGTCCAGCTGCCGCCGCCGATGCCCGCGCCGGTTGCCCCGCCTTGCGCGTCGATATTGCCGCCATAGATATAGATATGGCTGCCGCGCCCCTGAAAGCCTCCGCCAATTCCGGCCGCAAGCCTGCCGCCGCTGGCGTTTACCGTGCCGGAGTAGAAGTACAGACGCTCTCCGGCGCCTCCATGGATGGCGTTTCCAGAGTATCCAGAGTGTCCCCAGCTGCCGGCTCCTATGCCCGCGCCGTACTCGCCGCCGGTGGCATTGATGGTGCCGCCCCAGTAGTCGGGATTGCTCTGAGAGCCAAAGTGCATATTGACGCCGTGGCCGTACATATCCATGTTAAACATAGGGTCCCCGATATTGCGGATCGCCCAGCTCCCTCCGATGCCCGCCGCTCTGTAGCCGCCCTTGCAGGTCACCGTGGTGCCGGTGCGCGCCAGCACATACAGCTGCCCCTCGCTGCGGTTTTTCTGGATCGCCGCGCGGCCGTCGGCGCCTTGCAGGGAGCTGTCCTTGCCGATGAAATAGATATATGCCGAAGCCTTTTTGTTCAGCTCTATGGCCGGCCCCAGGGAGCTGGGGCTCATTTTAATATTTACGCCGTCAATAAATACGTGCGGCGCGGTTTTATCTCCCTTGATGAATATCTTCTTATCCCATGCCCATGTGTCCCTGAGCTTATCGGGAACGGACGAGTAGATATAGTAGCTCCTACTGTCCTTAATGGATATGTCCGATGTCCGGTTGTACACGTCAATGCTCACGTCGTACTTTGGTATGGTATCCATCGGCCCGTCCGCTGCCAATACTGTTGTCGGAAGCATGGTCAGCACCATGCAGCACAGCAGCAGGATGCTAAGTATTCGTTTCTTCATTGGCTTTTCTCCTCCTGTTCTTGCGGGTCGGGCTTGTCCGTCCCGCCTTTTTTCCGGTTTTCTCTGATTCTGAGCCGGAAGCACAGCGCGGTGAACGCTGCCGCCGCGGCAAAGGAGACAACGGCCACCAGCACATAGCCGCCCGCGTCCTCCCGCAGCAGCATCGCGCCGAACACGCCCCATGCGGCTGTCTGTCCCCGCACTATAAGTGCGTCCGCCGCCCCGGCAAGTGCCGTGAATAACATCAGGCAGAAAGCGGAGAGGCTTATTGCCTCGCGCCGCTGCCTCCGACGGGTGTTTTCCCGCACCCGCTGCTTGACGAGTGCGACCCGTCCTGCGGTATCGTACATATCGTTTGAACCTCCTTTCCGGTTTGTCTGGAAATGTGATAAAAAGCCTTTCACTTATATAGGTACAAAAAATCGAAAAAACTCTCACCCAAAACGCAAAATTTTTCAAAAAAATTTGAGAGCCGCCAAAAAGCAGCTCTCAGGGAGTGGCTATTCGGTTATTTCCTCTGCCCGAGGCGGAAAGCGGACAGCTTTCCCGCCGCCACCAGCAGCGCCGGCAGGGCGTAGGCCACATACTGCGCCGCGCCGCCGTAGGCGATGAGCAGATTATAGATGGCGTGGAGGGTGATGGCCGCGCCCAAGAGGCCGCAGGTGCCTGCGATCTTCAGCCACGTCCGCTGCCATGTGTATGCAAGCCCGCCGCCCACGATCAGACCGCACAGCACGTGCATGGCTCCCGTGCCGAAGCCCCGGAAGAAGATGAAGGAGAAGCGGTCTGCGCCGTTCTGGATGAGATAGCACACATTTTCAAAGGTGGCGAAGGCGAGGGCGACCGTGATGGCGGCAGCCTTGACTTTATCGCCCTCCGGCTCGAACACCAGCAGATAGAACACCAGCGGCAGCAGCTTCATCAGCTCCTCCACCACCGGCGCGATCTCCGCCGTGGCGGCAAGGGCATCTGCCTGACACACCGCCGCAAGGAAGGTGTTGATATAGGCCGAAAGCAGGCACACCCCCATCCCGGCAATGCAGAACAGGAAGAAGCGGAGCTGCCGCCTGCCCATGCACAGGGCAGCCACCAGCAGCGGGGATACCATGCAGATGAAGATGTTTTCGATGTAGGTCATGCTTCCACCGCCTTTCTCGTGGCGGGCAGCAGCCCCAGAATGGCGAGCGTCAGCAGCATATCGCACCAGAAGGTGGGGCTGGCCGGAGAGGTGTTGGGCCAGAAGCAGCCCACCGTCCACAGCAGATATTCCGCAAACACAAAGCACAGCACGCCGATGTGGAAATACCGCATATTCCGCGCCGTATCCGTCTGCCCGTTGGCGTAGACCAGCCCCCGAATGGCGCAGAAGGAGAGCCATATCATCATGCCGCACCAGATCAGGTTGGAGAGAATGTCCCCGAAGGTGCAGTAGAACACCAGCAGCGGCACGCCGAACGCAGGCGCGAACCACGCCCTGCGGCAGCGGAAGCTGCGCTTGTCCTGAGTGGCGAGCATTACTTGCAAAATGCGCAGGAAGATGAGGCTGGCCACCCAGCCGAACTCCGACACATAAAAGACCTGCGGCGTGGTATCGAACAGCAGCAAATACAGCGTCCAGTAGAGCGCGCCGAGGGCAAAGCAGCCATAGAAGCACAGCAGCAGAAAATACGCCTGCCTGCGGCTTTTCCGGTAGGATATGCCCGAAAGCACCGCGCCCACGAACGTGACCAGCAGTTGCAGCAGGTTCTCAATCAGCTCCATGCGCATCCTCGCTTTCCCTGTCCTGCCCGTCCTCGCGGTTCATCTGCCGCAGCCGGAAGCACAGAACGGTCACGCACACGCCGAGTAAAAACGCCAGCAGCCCGATGACGATGTATCCCAAAGCAGCGCCGCCGTGAAAGATGCTTGCCGCCGTTTCAAAGCCGGAATAATCGCCGGTCTGGATGCTTGCGGCAATGCCGGGCATGGCGAAGGATGTGCCTACTAGCAGCACAAGGCACACCGCCACAGCGGAAGCCATGGTGATCGTATCGCGCCGCCGCCGTTTCTCGCGCTCAATTTTGGTGATGCGCCGCTTCGTCTCAGCGACCCGTTCCTCATGACTCCGCATTTGTGATCCCCTCCCGTTCCAGCAGCCTTCGCAGGCTCTCTTTTCCGCGATACACCATGTTGGTGACCTGCTTCACTGTTTTTCCCGTGACCTCCGCTGCCTGCGCGTAGCTCATATCCTCAAAATAGGTAAGATAGAGGACTTCCCGGTAGTCCGGGTTCATTTCGTCCATGCAGAAGTGCAGGACGCGGTTTCGCTCCTCCGTCCGGATGACCTCCTCCGCCAGCAGCCGTCCGTCCGGCTCGCCGGTCAGCGCATCGAGGCTGAACAATGGCTTCCGTTTGCTCTTATGGCGCAGCGCCATGTGCCGCGCCGCCTTATAGAGATACGCCTTGAAGCCGCCGTCCCGTATCTTCGGCTTTTTGGTGAACAGATAGGCGAAAACGTCCAGCATCAGTTCCTCCGCCTCGTGAACGTCGTGCAGATAGCCGTCAATGTACAGGGTCAGGGGGTCGCCGAATTTTTCCATCAGGGCCTCCAGTCCCGCGTCGTCGCCGCTCAGATACTGGCGGTACAAGCTCTCATCGCAGGTCATAGCGTTCACTTCCTTTTTGCGGATGCTAAAATGCAGAGGGGTATCCGTCAGGTGCTTGTCCTGTCGGGATCGCGGTGCTGTTCCTGAAAGCGCGGGTCGGACGGCTTTTCCGCATTTTCCGGGATCGCCCATGAGCGCCCGAACCGGGACGCGCCGGGGATCCGCCCCTCGGCGCAATATTGGTTGACCCGCCGCTCTGACACGCCCCAACGGTAGGACGCCTCCCGAATGGAGATATAGCCCTTGATCCCGTTCATACCGCACCTCCGCATGGATAATACTCAACACGATACATTATATACGAATATCCGAAGAAACACAAGGCATCCGGCGAAGTGTTCAGAGAAATGTTACGGATAAAAGCGGTATTTTTTGAAAAAATACTCCGAAATCTGGCCAAAACGCCCTGTTCGGATTGTAGTATGGGTAGAGGGGGAAATACTGGGGTACGAAGTGGTCAGCAAGCACAGCAAGCGAGTACCCGCTTGCTGTGCTTGCGCTGTTCAGGTCCCCTGCCCGAACAGTCAAAATTGCTTGCTGGGGTGCAGGAACTCAATGAGCAGATCTGCGGCAACTGTTACGATCACGAGTATGATGGCTTTGTGTTTGTGGACGAGCTGGGCGAGCGGATGCGGGCCAATTATTTGACCTCGGCATTCCTAAAATTCTTGGAGGACCACGGCCTGCGCCGGATGCGCTTTCACGATCTCCGGCACAGCTGCGCTTCGCTGCTGCTGG
>OIQI01000584.1_pt1 | contig 9173 bp, 5 predicted proteins | sample 1585911 | NCBI WGS metagenome assembly OIQI01 (sample SAMN02675049, study PRJEB24791) | human gut metagenome, SKBSTL061 | isolation source: stool | host: Homo sapiens | place: USA
GACGGGCGAGCAGGATGTGCTCACGGGTCTGGGGCATGGGACCATCGGTAGCAGCAACGACCAGGATAGCGCCGTCCATCTGAGCAGCACCGGTGATCATGTTCTTAACGTAGTCAGCATGGCCCGGGCAGTCAACGTGAGCGTAGTGGCGCTTCTCGGTCTGGTACTCAACGTGAGCGGAGTTGATCGTGATACCACGAGCACGCTCCTCAGGAGCCTTATCGATGTTAGCGTAGTCCATGAACTCTGCATCACCCTTCAGAGCCAGGTACTTGGTGATAGCAGCGGTCAGAGTGGTCTTGCCGTGGTCAACGTGACCGATGGTGCCGATGTTAACATGCGGCTTAGAACGGTCGAACTTTGCCTTTTCAGCCATTGGAATATCCTCCCTTAATCGGATTGAATTTGGTTACAACAGTCCTGCAAACACAGAATTGCATTGCAAAACTATTCTACTAAATTTGTCCTGTAAAATCAAGTGCTTTTACAGGAAATTTTGCCGGAGCTACACTACCCCGGCAAAATCTTTATCCGTTTTTCAACGATCAGCCCTTGGTACGGCCTGCGATGATCTGATCGGCGATGTTCTTAGGCACCGGCTCGTAGTGAGACGGCTCCATGACATACTGGCCACGGCCCTGGGTCTTGGAACGCAGGTCGGTGGCGTAGCCGAACATCTCGGACAGAGGAACCATAGCAGTCACGCGGGCGGTACCGTCCTGAGACTCCTGGTTGGTGATCTGGCCGCGGCGGCTGTTCAGGTCGCCGATAACGTTGCCCATGTACTCATCGGGCACGATAACATTGACCTTCATGATGGGCTCCATGATGACGGGATCGCACTTCTTCATGGCATCCTTGAATGCCATAGAACCAGCGATGGAGAACGCCATTTCAGAGGAGTCGACCTCATGATAAGAACCATCCCACAGGGTGACCTTGACATCAACGACGGGATAGCCGGCGAGAACACCGGACTTCATCGCGCCCTGGATACCATTGTCAACAGCGGGGATATATTCCTTCGGGATAGCGCCGCCAACGACACCGTTGACGAACTCATAACCCTTGCCGGGGTTGGGCTCCAGCTTGATCTTAACGTGACCATACTGGCCCTTACCGCCGGACTGGCGGGCGTACTTGGTCTCCTGGTTGGCTTCCTTGCGAATGGTCTCGCGGTAAGCAACCTGGGGAGCGCCAACGTTGGCCTCGACCTTGAACTCACGGAGCAGACGGTCAACGATGATCTCCAGATGAAGCTCGCCCATGCCGGCGATGATCGTCTGGCCGGTCTCCTCATCGGTCCAGGTGCGGAAGGTCGGATCTTCTTCAGCGAGCTTTGCCAGCGCAATGCCCATCTTCTCAGAGCCGGCCTTGGTCTTGGGCTCGATGGCAACACGGATAACGGGCTCCGGGAAGTTCATGGATTCCAGAATGATGGGGTGCTTCTCGTCGCACAGCGTGTCACCGGTGGTGGTATTCTTCAGACCGACAGCAGCCGCAATATCGCCCGCGTAAACGGTGTCGATGTCCTTACGGTTGTTGGCGTGCATCTGCAGGATACGGCCGATACGCTCGTTGTTATCCTTGACAGAGTTGTAGACGGTGGTGCCTGCGTCCAGCGTACCGGAGTACACACGGAAGAAGCAGAGCTTACCGACATACGGGTCAGTCATGATCTTGAAGGCCAGAGCTGCGAACGGCTGGTCGTCGGAGGAGATACGATCCTCCTCCTCGCCGGTCTCGGGGTTGGTGCCCTTGATGGCTGCAACGTCGGTAGGAGCCGGCATGTAGTCAACAATGGCATCCAGCAGCTTCTGAACGCCGCGGTTCTTGTAGGAGGAGCCGCAGACAACGGGAACGATCTCGTTAGAGATGGTAGCCTTACGCAGAGCCGCCTTGATTTCTTCCTTGGTCAGCTCTTCGCCGTCCAGGTACTTCATCATGAGCTCTTCGTCGGTCTCGGCAACAGCCTCGATCAGCTTGTCATGGTACTCCTGAGCCTTCTCCTGCATATCCTCGGGGATAGGCTCAACGCGGACGTCATTGCCCATGTCATCATAGTAGATGTCAGCCTGCATATCGATCAGGTCGATAATACCCTTGAAGGTATCCTCCTGACCGACGGGCAGCTGGATGGGCACACCGTTGGCATGCAGACGATCATGGAGCATCTGAACGCAGCGGTAGAAATCGGCACCCATGGTGTCCATCTTGTTGACGTACACCATGCGGGGAACCTTGTACTCGTCAGCCTGACGCCAAACGGTCTCAGACTGCGGCTCAACACCGCCCTTAGCGGCCAGAACGGTAACGGAACCGTCCAGAACGCGCAGAGAACGCTGAACCTCAACAGTGAAGTCAACGTGACCCGGGGTGTCGATGATGTTGATACGATGGCGGTTCTTCTTGAAGAGAGCCGGATCGTGCTGGGTCTCGGTATGGCTCCAATAGCAGGTGGTAGCAGCGGAAGTGATGGTGATACCACGCTCCTGCTCCTGTTCCATCCAGTCCATCGTAGCAGCACCGTCATGAACCTCACCGATCTTATGATTGATACCGGTGTAGTACAGGATGCGCTCGGTGGTGGTGGTCTTACCTGCGTCGATGTGGGCCATGATACCGATGTTACGGGTCATTTGCAGAGATACATCTCTCGGCGTAGCCATGGCTTATACCTCCTCGACAGCGAATCAATAACGATAGTGGGCAAAAGCCTTGTTGGCCTCGGCCATCTTGTGCGTATCCTCGCGCTTCTTGACAGAGCCGCCGACACCGTTGGTGGCGTCGATGATCTCAGCAGCCAGACGAGCAGACATGGTCTTCTCGCCACGGGCGCGGCTGTAAGCGGTCAGCCAGCGCAGGCCGAGGGTCTCGCGGCGGGCAGGGCTAACTTCCAGAGGAACCTGATAGTTAGCGCCGCCGACACGGCGGGTCTTGCACTCGAGGTTAGGCATGATGTTCTCCATTGCCTTCTCGAACATCTCGAGCGGGTCGTTGCCGGTCTTTTCCTTCACGATGTCGAATGCATCGTAAACGATCTCCTGCGCAACACCTTTCTTGCCATCCAGCATGATGTAGTTAACCAGGCGGGTGACAACCTTGGAATTGTAAATAGGATCGGCCAGAACTTCGCGTTTCGCGACATTACCTCTTCTGGGCATCTTTCTTCCCTCCTTCACATAAATGATATCATCGGTACTCGAAAGTTAAGAAACTCCCGTTGTGCCACAAAAAAGGCGTCGGCCTATTTTATGGCGAAAAGATGTTTCCTTACTTCTTGGCACCGGCCTTGGGGCGCTTAGCACCGTATTTGCTGCGGGCCTGATTACGGTTCGCAACACCCTGGGTATCCAGAGTACCACGGATGATGTGGTAACGGACGCCGGGCAGATCCTTGACACGGCCGCCGCGGATCATCACGACGGAGTGCTCCTGCAGGGAGTGACCCACGCCGGGGATGTAGGCGGTGACTTCGTAGCCGTTGGTCAGACGCACACGGGCGATCTTACGAAGCGCGGAGTTGGGCTTCTTGGGGGTCGCAGTTCTGACGGCGGTGCAGACGCCACGCTTCTGGGGAGAGCTCAGGTCGGTCTCCTTGTTCTTCAGCGTATTCAGGCCCTTCTGCATAGCGGGAGAATTGGACTTGTAGGTGCTCTTCTTCCGGCCCTGCTTGACCAGCTGGTTAAAAGTAGGCATTTGGTTTCTCCTTTCGTAAGATTTGTGGGACGTATGTCCCTCTATTTTTCCACGGAACAGAGGGTATCTATTCCGGATGGAACGTTATTCAGCCGTTCAGGACGGCCACAGCGGCGGCAGGCACGGCGATACCGCAGGCAGTACCCAGCTGCCGCAGCGTCATGCTGCTGTCACAGGGGATGGCCTTTTCCGCGCACAGGGCGCGCAGGGGATCGGTGAGCCGGGGATCGGCGTCACAGGCCAGATAGACGTGGGCGGCAGCACCCTGGACAAGGGCACGACGGGTCTGCTTCAAGCCCACGACTTTTCCCTTTGCGGTCAGTTCTCCGGGCACAGGCGCTCTCCTCCTGTCGTCGCATAACAAATCCCGCGGGCAATTCCCGCGCAATTTGAAATTATAGCATAGCTGCGCGGAAGCGTCAAGTGTGTTTCGCGGGAAAGTTTGTGAATTCCACTGAAATTCCGTGGATAATTTCAGAAGATATCACGAAAAGCTACCCCGGATGCGCTTCCGGCGTCCGGTGAAAAGAGGAGGCCGGAGGGCCTCCTCTTTCAGATGTTCGGTTTCGGCTTACAGCGCGTCGCCGGTGTCCGTCTCGGGACCGTCGCTCTCAGGGAGCTCCGCCTCGTCCATGTCCGCCGGCGCCTCCACAGGTGTGGGGACCTCCGTGTGCATGGCCTCGGCCTCGTCCTTCTTCTCGGCCTCGGTCTCGGGGACCATCTCCTCCGCCAGCTGGCGGTAAGCGGTCAGGCCGGCGCCGGCGGGGATAAGCTTGCCGATGATGACGTTCTCCTTCAGGCCGACCAGGTGGTCCACCTTGCCCTTGATGGCGGCCTCGGTCAGGACCTTGGTGGTCTCCTGGAACGAGGCGGCGGACAGGAAGGAGTCTGTTGCCAGAGAGGCCTTGGTGATACCCATCAGCAGCTGGGTGTAGGTGGCCTCCTGCAGCTCCTCGCCGTCCTCACGCTTCTCGCCGGCGGCGATACGGGCGCGGACCGCTGCGTTGGCGTCCTCCACCTCCATCACGTCGGCCATAGCGCCGGAGAGCAGCCCCTCGGCGTCGTTGGCATCCTCCACGCGGACCTTACGCATCATCTGGCGCACGATGACCTCGATGTGCTTATCGTTGATATCCACGCCCTGCTGACGGTAAACCTTCAGGACCTCCTGGATCAGGTAGTTGTGGACCGCGGAGGCGCCGCGGATACGCAGCACGTCGTGGGGGTTCAGTGCGCCGTCCTGCAGCTGACGGCCCTTCTCGATGACCTCGCCGTCCTGCACCAGCAGGCCGGTGTGGGGCACCGCGTAGGTGCGGGTATCGCCGTCATCGGCGGTGATGATGATATTCAGCAGGCTGCCCTTGGTAGCCTCCTCGAAGCGGACCTTGCCGCCGATCTCGGCGATGGTGGCCATCTTCTTGGGCTTGCGGGCCTCGAACAGCTCCTCCACTCGGGGAAGACCCTGGGTGATGTCGCCGCCGGCCACGCCGCCGGTGTGGAAGGTACGCATGGTCAGCTGGGTACCGGGCTCGCCAATGGACTGGGCGGCAATGATGCCGACCGCCTCGCCGGGGCCGACGGGCTTGCTGGTGGCCAGGTTCATGCCGTAACACTTGGCGCAGATACCGCTGTGGGCACGGCAGGTAAGCACGGTGCGGATCTCGGCGGAGTGGATATCGAAGGACTCCATCAGCGCGGCGTCGTCCTCGGTCATCATGTGATCCTTGGAGATGAGTACCTCGTCGGTGCCGGGCTTGAGGATATCGCGGACCGGGAAGCGGCCCTTGATGCGCTCGGAGAACTTCTCGATGACCTGACCGCCCTCGCTGATCTCAGACACCACGATGCCCTTTTCCACACCGCAGTCGGCCTCGCGGATGATGACATCCTGGCAGACATCCACCATGCGGCGGGTCAGATAGCCGGAGTCGGCGGTACGGAGGGCCGTATCGGCCAGGCCCTTACGGGCGCCTCGGCTGGAGGTAAAGTACTCCAGCACGGACAGGCCCTCACGGAAGTTGGCCTTGATGGGGATCTCGATAGTCTTACCGGCGGTGTTGGCCATCAGGCCGCGCATACCGGTCAGCTGACGGATCTGCTTCATCGAACCACGGGCGCCGGAGTCCGCCATCATGAAGATGGGGTTGTAGCGGTCCATGTTCTTCTGCAGGGCGTCGGTGACGTCCGCGGTGGTCTTTTCCCACTCCTTGACGACAGCGCGGTAGCGCTCGTCCTCGGTCATGAAGCCCATCTTGAACTGGTCTTCAATGTCGACGACGCGCTGCTCGGTCTCGGCAATGAGGGTGTACTTTGCCGGCGGAATGGTCATATCCGCAACGGAGATGCTGATGGCCGCACGGGTGGAGAACTTGTAGCCCGTGGCCTTGATGTTATCGAGCACTTCGGCCGCGATGGTGAAGTTGTGCAGCTTGATCGTACGGTCGACGATCTTGCCGAGCAACTTCTTGCCGCAGACCTCGGTGATCTCGTAGTCGAAGTAGTTTTCGGTCGGCTCGCCGTTTTCATCCACGCGCTTGACAAAGCCAAGGTCCTGCGGGATGTTGCGGTTGAAGATGATGCGGCCGATGGTAACGCGCACGACCTTGCTGCCCATGGTGCCGTCCGGCATCTGCTTGACCGTGCGGACAAGGATGGGCTGGTGGATACCGATGAGGTGGTCGTTGTAGGCGAGCATGGCCTCGTCCTCGTCGCGGTAAACGTGCAGATTCACGCTGGCCTTCTCTTCGTCGGTCAGCTCGTCGTAGCGCTTGCCGGCAAGGGCAAAGTCAATGTCCTGCGGCCAGAACTCGTCGTTATCCATCTGGGAAACGCCGTTTTCAAAGCGCTCGAACGTGAGGTAGTAGGAACCCAAAACCATATCCTGCGTCGGCACCGTGACAGGGCCGCCGTCCTGAGGACGCAGCAGGTTGTTGGCAGAGAGCATCAGGATACGGGCCTCGGCCTGCGCCTCGGCAGACAGGGGCACGTGAATAGCCATCTGGTCGCCGTCGAAGTCCGCGTTGAACGCCGTGCAGTTCAGCGGATGGAGCTTGAGGGCGCGGCCCTCGACCAGCACCGGCTCGAACGCCTGAATACCGAGACGGTGGAGCGTCGGTGCGCGGTTGAGCATGACGGGGTGATCCTTGATGACGACGTCGAGCGCGTCCCAGACCTCGGTGCGGCCCTTATCGACCATCTTCTTGGCGGACTTGATGTTGTTGGCGGCGCCGTCCTCGACTAGCTTCTTCATAATGAAGGGGCGGAACAGCTCGAGTGCCATTTCCTTCGGCACACCGCACTGGTAGATCTTCAGCTCAGGGCCGACGCAGATAACGCTACGGCCGGAGTAGTCGACACGCTTGCCGAGCAGGTTCTGACGGAAGCGGCCCTGCTTACCCTTGAGCATGTCGGAAAGGGACTTGAGTGCGCGGTTGTTCGCACCGGTGACGGCGCGGCCGCGGCGGCCGTTGTCGATCAGCGCGTCGACCGCTTCCTGCAGCATGCGCTTCTCGTTGCGCACGATGATGTCGGGCGCGTTGAGCTGAATGAGGCGCTTCAAGCGGTTGTTGCGGTTGATGACGCGGCGGTAGAGGTCGTTTAAGTCGGAGGTCGCGAAGCGGCCGCCGTCGAGCTGGACCATCGGGCGGATCTCGGGCGGGATGACGGGCAGCACGTCGATGATCATCCACTCGGGCTTGTTGCCGGAGATGCGGAACGCATCCACGACCTCAAGGCGCTTGACGATACGGGCCTTCTTCTGGCCGCTCGCGCTCTTGAGTTCGGCGTGGAGCTGCTCGGACAAGGATTCGAGGTCGATCTGCTGGAGGAGCTTCTTGACGGCCTCGGCGCCCATACCGGCGTCGAAATCGTCCTCATACTTCTCGCGCATATCGCGGTATTCCTTCTCCGAGAGGATCTGGTTGCGCATCAGCGGGGTCTCGCCGGGATCGGTGACGATATAAGCGGCGAAATACAGCACCTTTTCCAGGATGCGGGGGCTGATGTCGAGCAGCAGGCCCATGCGGGAGGGAATACCCTTGAAATACCAGATGTGGGAAACGGGCGTGGCGAGCTCGATGTGGCCCATGCGCTCGCGGCGGACCTTGGCGCGCGTGACTTCCACGCCGCAGCGGTCGCAGATCTTGCCCTTGTAGCGGATCTTCTTATACTTGCCGCAGTGGCACTCCCAGTCCTTCGTGGGGCCAAAGATGCGCTCGCAGAACAGGCCGTCGCGCTCGGGCTTGAGGGTGCGGTAGTTGATGGTCTCGGGCTTTTTGACCTCGCCGTAAGACCATTCACGGATCATCTCCGGAGAAGCGATTCCGATTTTAATGGCGTCAAACGTTGCGTAACTCATTTTCTATATGCTCCTCCTTTTCTCAGTCTTCCTGATCGTCGCCGGCAAAGTCGGCGTTGACTTCATCATCAGCGACATATTCAAAGCCTGCGTCCTCAAGCTCGGCTTCATCGGCGAAGGGGTTGCTGCGGTGGCGCTCATCCTCGGCGTCCATGCGGGCGAGGTTGAACGTATCCATCGCGTCTTCGTCTTCCTTGAGCTCGATCTGGTTGCCGTCGCGGTCGAGGACCTGAACATCGAGGCACAGGGCCTGGAGTTCCTTGACAAGGACCTTGAACGACTCGGGCACGCCGGGCTGCGGGATGTTGTGGCCCTTGACGATGGACTCGTAGGTGCGCACACGGCCGGTCACATCGTCGGACTTGACCGTCAGGATCTCCTGCAGGGTGTAAGCTGCGCCATAAGCCTCGAGGGCCCAAACTTCCATTTCGCCGAAGCGCTGGCCGCCGAACTGTGCCTTACCGCCGAGCGGCTGCTGCGTGACAAGGGAGTACGGGCCGGTGGAACGGGCGTGGATCTTATCGTCGACGAGGTGGTGCAGCTTGAGGAAGTACACATAACCGACGGTGACCTTGTTGTCGAAGCGCTCGCCGGTGCGGCCGTCGTACAGCCAGCTCTTGCCCTCGGGGTCGAGACCCGCCTTGATGAGCTCCTCGCGGATATCCTCGTAGCTCGCGCCGTCGAAGATCGGCGTTGCGACCTTGTAGCCGAGGGTCTTGGCCGCATAGCCCAAATGGACCTCGAGCACCTGACCGATGTTCATACGGGACGGAACGCCCAGCGGGTTCAGCACGATATCGAGCGGCGTACCGTCGGGCATGAAGGGCATATCCTCCTGCGGCAGGATGCGGGAGACAACGCCCTTGTTGCCGTGACGGCCTGCCATTTTGTCGCCCGGCTGGATCTTGCGGCGCTGCGCGATGTAAACGCGCACGACCATGTTCACGCCGGGGCCGAGCTCGTCGCCCGCCTCGCGGGAGAAGACCTTGGCGTCGACGACGATACCACTCTCGCCGTGGGGCACCTTAAGGGAGGTGTCGCGCACTTCGCGCGCCTTTTCGCCGAAGATGGCGCGCAGCAGGCGCTCTTCCGCGGTCAGGTCGGTCTCGCCCTTGGG
>OIQI01000586.1_pt1 | contig 9127 bp, 7 predicted proteins | sample 1585911 | NCBI WGS metagenome assembly OIQI01 (sample SAMN02675049, study PRJEB24791) | human gut metagenome, SKBSTL061 | isolation source: stool | host: Homo sapiens | place: USA
ATCAGCATGGGTACCTACTACACTGCTCATATCCTTGGCGACAAGAACCTGTTCGGCGTGTTCTCTTGGGCCATCAACATTCCTTTAATTATTGCACTGGTCTTTACCCCGACCCTCGTTGCCAAGATGCACGGTATGTACAAACTGAACGTCGGCAGCTATGCCCTTGCTACCGTAGCCCGTGCGCTGGTTGCTGTGGCTGGTTATACGGGTTCCGGCGATGTCAAGATGATGCTGCTCTTCACGGCCATCGCTGCACTGGGTCAGGGCCCGTGGCAGGGCGACATGAATGCCGTTATCGCCTCCTGCTCCGAGTACACTTGGCTGACGAAGCACAAGCGCGTGGACGGCACGATGTACTCCTGCACCTCGCTCGGTGTCAAGCTGGGCGGCGGTCTCGGCACCGCCATCACCGGCTGGCTGCTGGCGTTCAGCAATTATGATAAGGCGCTGGCCGTGCAGCCGGAATCCTGCATCAATATGCTGAAACTCATGTACCTCGTGATTCCCTTTGTGCTGGACGCCATCATTACCTTTATCCTCTCCCGCATGAAGGTCGAGGATGCCAACGATAAGATCCGCGCCGAAATGAAAAACTGATATTCACTATTCTCCTTCTAAAAAAGGAGCTGTTGCAATGCGGCAGCTCCTTTTTTATATGAACAAGTATAAGAATAAACAGTATTCATGAAGTGGTCATATTCTGATTCTAGAACTAGAAAAGCTTGCAAACAGTGGTACTTTCATGTCCCGTTTGCAAGCTTTTTCGAATTTAGCGCAGAAAACCTAATCCACACTCATTGTGTAACGAGAATTAGATTTTTCCGGTATCACACATGGCAGGTTTCTCCTTTGCATCCGTGAAGACGCACTTATTGTTCACCTAGCGTTTTTTATAAATGAATCATTTCTATAATTTTGTTCATGGCAAATTTGTCTGCATATAGGCTTACCTCGGGAAACTGCTTATAGTTGGGCAGCATTTCAAGCGTGATGTAATCATCATACCCGATTCCTGCGATGGCCTTTGCAACCGCCGGGAAATCAACATCACCGGCAAAGAGATCTACGAAAGCGCCGATGCCTGCCTGATCAAAGCGATAGTCAGACATATGTAGCTTTTTGATGCGGTGGCCGAGGATCTCGATCCATTGTTCCGGGTAGCCGATATACACGGCATTGCCGACATCCAGATACATACCTACATAGTCGGAGCCGATCTCATCCAGGAACCGCCGAGTTTCCAATGGGGAAAGGAGGAATCGATTCCAGACATTTTCAATGCCAATCGCCACATCCGCAGCTTTCGCTTCGGGTGCCAGTCGGCTCAATGCGTCTTGCGCACGCTCATAGGCAATATCGTACCGAATCTTTTCTGGGTATTCTACAAAATTGCAACCGACATAACCGGGAACAACCAGAATCGTTTTAGCCCCCAGAAGGTGCGCAGCCTCGATCTGCTTTTGTACAATGCCAAACGCTTTTTGCCGGGTCTTCTCGCTGTCAGAAACGAGATTGTTCTGCCACAGACTCCATACCCCTACGCTGGGAATCTCCAGGCCCATATCATCGGCCATTCTTTTCATGGCCAGGACATCTTTTTCCGGGGTTTGCGGGTTCAGATAGCCGGATTCACTCAAAACCGGCTCCACGCCATCATAGCCCGCTTTTTTCGCATGTTCAAACATCCAGCGGACATCCGTATTTTCGGAAAAAGAGAACAAACTAATACCTTGTTTCATAACATCCTCACGAAACCGTTACGGTTTTCTGCGTTTCCAGCGATTCGCGAATCGCCACGATTACAGAGAGCACATGGCGGACATCGGCCGGGGTAATTACCGTTATCGGCGTACCGGCCTCGATATGGCCGATGAAATCTTCCAGTTCCTTCTGGTAGGCATCATAGGGATCTATGGCCAGAGTTTCGGCCTTGCCGTCGCCATAGACCGTGGTGGAGCGGGATGCCGCCGCGATGTTTTCCAGGTTAGCACCAGCCCCCATATGGTAACAGTATGCCTTTTTATCGCCAACAACATTCAGCTCTGTCGTAAAGGGAAATCCGCTGGGCATTTCCAGGATTCCCTCAGCCGTAGCTTCCATACCGTTTTCAAAGATCAGGGATGTTGCCACATGGTTCCAGCAGCCGACGCTGTTCTTGTGGCCGACGGCATAGACCTGCTTCACCTTGCCGAACAGGTAGCACAGATAATCAATATCATGCAGGTGCAGATCGAACAGGCCTCCGCCGCTGTTTTCGGCACGGCGATACCACTCACTCCAGGCGGGATGCTCCGAAAGGCGGCTGGCACGGGCATACTTAATCGTTCCCAGTTTCCCTGTTTCTGCCATTTCCTTGGCTCGGACATATTCAGGCCAGAAACGGACGACCTGCCCTACGGCAAACTGAACACCGGCCTCTTTGGTAGCGGCAATCATACGGTCAAGTGATTCGAGCGACAGCGTGACAGGTTTTTCACAGATGACGTGCTTTTTATGCCCCGCAGCCAGCAGGACATATTGCTCATGTAAAAAGGTAGGCAGGCAAATATCCACAACGTCAATATCTACTGTGTTCAGCATGCTTTCACCGTCGTTATACCAATCACATCCTGCAAACTCAGCGAGGTCTTTGCCCTGCTTTTCATTCAGATCACAAACAGCTGTAACCTTTGCGTTCGGCATGGCCTTGTAGGCTGTTACATGGGTACGTCCCATAAATCCTGCTCCAATAACAGCAACATTTACCACTTACTACACAACCTTTCAGATTTATTTCTTCTTGATGTTATTGATGTTGCTCAAGACGACTGCCGCAACAATGATAGCTCCGGTAATAATCGTCTGTACGTTATTATCAACGCCTAGGATGTTCATAGCATTGGAGATGACACCCATCAGCAGACAGCCGAGGAATGCGCCGCTGATCGTACCCTTGCCGCCGTCGAAGGTGACACCGCCGATAATGGCAGCGGCTAGGGCGTTCGTTTCATAGTTGGTACCGGCGTTCGAGGTTATGGAGTCAATACGGGCAACAAATACGATGCTGGCAACCGCGCAGAACAGACCAGAAATGCCATAAACAATGATCTTATAACGGTTCACGTTAATACCGGACAGGAAAGCGTTCTTTTCATTACCACCCAGGGCGACTACACGGCGTCCGAACTTGGTGTAAGTCATCATGAGATACGCCACCATGACCATGGCCAGCAAAACCAGCAGCATGGGCGAGAAAATTTCGAAGTACTTGGTTTTCAAGCCGTTGAATGCACCGCCGAAGTTCATGATACGTCCACCGGAAACCGTCAGGGCAATGCCATAAAACATCTTACTGGTGCCCAGTGTAATGACCAGCGGAATGCACTTACTTTTTGCAATGATAGCGCCGTTGAGCAAACCACAGGCTGCACCGGTAACAAGGCCAGCCAGCACAGCGATAAAGGTGGGCAGACCGTTGTCCAACACTACGTACATAACAACACCGCAGACGACCATAATATTGCCGATGGACAGGTCAATACCGCCGGAGATCAGCAGAATGCTCATTGCCATTGTCAGAATACCCAGCACGCAGATCTGCTGGAAAATTGCGACAATGTTATTGATGCCAATAAAATTAGGGTTGATACATGAAATAATTACGACAATCAATGCGATAACGATTGCCAGAAGGACCCGCTGATCCTTAAAAATATTTTTAGCCGGAGAAAGGCTAGTCTTTTTATCAGCCATCTTTATTTACTCCCAATGCACGTTTAATGATTTCCTGTTCGTTGATCTGCTCGCCTTTCAGCTCACAATCAATGCGGCCATCCCGAACCACCAAAACTCTGTCGCTCATGCTGATAAGTTCCGGCATATCAGAGCTGATCATCAGGATACACTTGCCCTGCTTTGTCAGGTTGCTCATCTGTTTGTAAAACTCGGCTTTGGCATTGACATCAATACCGCGGGTAGGTTCATCAAAAATGTAAATATCCTGTTCCGCATACAGCCACTTTGCCAGGACTACTTTCTGCTGGTTGCCACCGGAAAGGTAAACCGCCTCGGTCCACACGCTGGGCGTTTTGACCCGCAGTTCTTTCAGCAGCGGCTCGATCAGCGGCGGAAACTTTTTGATATTCACAAAGAATCCTTTGATCTTTTCCCGCAGGCCTATGATCGTTGCATTTTCCAGCACGCTGGCATGCAACATCAGGCCAAGCTTCTGGCGATCCTCTGTAATAAATGCGATACCTGCATTAATACTGTCGTTCGGGTCCTTGATCTGCACCTCTTTGCCGTTGATGTAGATGTGCCCGCCGTAGCGGCTGTCTGCGCCTACCATAGCGCGCATCATCTCGGTGCGGCCGGAGCCGACCATGCCAGAGAAGCCTACGATCTCGCCCTTGTGCACAGTAAAATTGATTTTGGGGGAGTCTTTCGTCAGCTGCAAGTCTTTTACTTCCAGCATCACATCACCGATAGGACATTTCTCGCGGTCATAGAACATATCTATCGGGCGGCCTACCATGTCCTGTGTGATCTTGGTGATCGGCGTATCATGATTTTTGTTGGAGAAGGTGCTGATCACCGCACCATCGCGGATTACCGTAATGCGATCCGCGATCTCGACAACTTCGTTCAGGAAGTGGGAAATGTAGATGATACCAATCCCCATGCTGGCAATACGCCTAGTCAGTTCCGTAACCTTTGCGGCATCCTCTACGTTGAACATTGATGTCGGTTCATCCATAATCAGCACACGGGGCTGCACGCTCAACGCTTTCAGGATCTTGACAAACTGCTGATCCGAGACAGACAGATTTTCAATTTTGGTATCCAGCTTCAAATGGATACCCAGGTCATCCATCTGCCTTTGTGTTTCTTTCCGCATGGCGGGATAATCTATGATTCCCAGTCCATTGGTTTTTTCGTTGCCGACAAAGATATTTTCCACAACGTCCATGCTTGGAACCAGGTCATTTTCTTGGTAAACGATGTTGATTCCAAGCTGCTTGGACAAGAATGGATCGAACTTACTGTATTCTTTTCCATCCACCGTGATGGTTCCCTCGGTAGGTGTGTAAGCACCCGAAAGAACCTTCATCAGGGTAGATTTTCCTGCGCCGTTCTCGCCTACCAGGCAGTGGATTTCACCCGGATATACTTCAAAAGTGATGCCGGACAAAGCCCAAACGCCAGAAAACTCCTTTTTGATATCTTTCATGGCAATAATGGGTTTTGTATTTTTGTAGTCACAAGGCATGTCTGATCTCACCCTCTTACAAAAACGCCAGCTGGCTGCGCCGGATTTCACGGCACGGCCGGCTGGCGGTATATTAACTCATATCGTAGTATTCAGTAGGCTAGTTATTTGTTCTCGCCCAGGTACTTGTAAGCGGCTGCATAGTCATCCCAAGCAATGTAGGAGCTGGTATCATCAGCAGAAACGGGGATAACCGGCAGAGCAGTAAACTTCTCAGCGGGATCTTCGCCCAGAGCAACCTTGTTGTACAGGTTCATGAAGGTCTTGACGCCCTGAATGGAAACGGGAGCGGTCATATTCGCAGCTTCGATACCGTCCTGCAGCATCTTGAAGCCGTCCGGAGAACCACCAGTGGAAACGATAGGGATGTTCTCTTTACCGGCGTCCTTCAGGGCGTTGTAGCAACCCTGAGCCATCATATCGTTGTTGGCAAAGATGTAGTTGAACTCGGTGCCGGAGTTGATTAGGTCGGTAGTAACGTTGTAAGCCTTATCCGTCAGCCAGTCAGCGTGCAGCGTAGCAACGACCTGCACATCGCCGCCCAGCTCTTCCAGGGCGCGGTCAACGCCTTCCTGGTACTTCTCGTAAACACCAGCGCCTTCCTGGCCAGCGCAGAAGAAGATCTTTGCCTCGGGGTCCTGCTCAGCGATCCACTTGATGGCAGCTTCGCCGATCTTGTCGTACTCACAGGCAACGGAAGCAATGTAATCGCCCGGATCATCCAGGCCGTCCATAGCAAAGTTCTCGATAGTGACGGGGATTCCGGCCTCGTTAGCCATCTTGACCAGCTGAGACCCCTGCTCGGTGGAGATCGGGAAGACAGAGATGCCGTCAACGCCCTGCTGAATCAGGGATTCCATCGCGGTGACAGAATCTTCCAGGCTGTTCTTGGAATCCAGGACGACGGTCTTAACGCCATTCTGCTCAGCGGCATACTCAAATGCCTTGGCAGAATACTCATTCCAGATATCCGACATATCGTAGGCGATATAGCCGAAGGTCAGGTCCTTCTTATCGCCGGTGCTTTCCGCAGCAGAAGAAGACTCTGCCGTGGAAGAAGCAGTGCTGTCGGCTGCCGGTGCGGCCGAGCTGGATGCAGCAGAGTTGCCGCATGCTGCCAAAGAAAGCATGAGCGTGATGGCTGTTGCAATAGAAAGTGCCTTTTTCATGTGTTCTTAAACCTCCATATAAATAATGTAGAAAATATATTATCCGGCGGTGGTACCTACCGCAGAATGTACTTATATCTTGTAACCGAGATTTTCTAAATAAACCGCCGATTCTTTAACGGCGGTATTGATCTCATCCAGATCTTTCGGTCCTTTTGCGGTAAACTCAATTTCGAGGCTGAGCGGAGCATCGTTATTAGCCTTGTCCAGTTTATTGAAAAGCGTTTTAAAATCGACGTAGCCCTTTCCAAGTGCAGGAAAATCCCATGCATCGCGCGCGCCTGCCTTATCCTTGATGTGCAGGTACGCCACATTGTCCATGCAGGTATCGATATCATCTGCTGCATCTACATTGCCATAGAACACGCAGTTTGCCGTATCGTAGTTGATTTTTACCAGATTGGAATTTACTGCCGTGACGATTTCATTCATGATTGTGCCGGTCGCATGCTCACCGTGCAGCTCCAGGACCAGCATCAAACCATTTTCTTTCAGATGCGGGATCAGTCCTTTGATGTTCTGCACCAGAACTTCGTTTCCGGTTTTTGCTTTATCCTTTAAATGAGCCTCGCCGATTGAGGAGACAATGTATTTACAGCCGAAGAAATGCGCCAGGCGCATATTCATAATAAAATCAGGCAGTCTGTCTGCATCCATAAGGTTTGTATGACCGCTCATCGCAAAGGGAACCAGATCCAGCTCTTTCAGTTTGTCCTGCACATGGCAAAGACTTGCAAAGCTCTGGTCCGGAAAGACGTGTTCTGTCCATCCCTTTGTTGCCGTCAGTTCTACATAATGGAACCCCGCTGCGGCGATTCCCTCCAGTGCTTCATCGATTGAGTAACCATGGTAGCAGTTGGAATTGACACCAATAATTCTGGACATCATAATCTCAAGCCTCTTTTCTGCATCAGTCAGCGTATAGGCCGCCTTGCATCTGTTCAAAGAAATCGTAGTAGTGATCAATATAATATCTTGCAGCACCGCCAAGCTCGGAATCCAGCCCCAGCGTAGAATACTGGATCCAGGTGTTGGACACAAACTCTTTGAAGCCGCTATTTTGTACTTCATCGCGGATGTTGGAAAGGAAGAACGGGCCAAGATTTACGCCCATACCGCCAATCACCACAAGCGACGGATTGAAAAGCGTGATCAGATTTGAGATTGCAAAAGACAAATCGACCGCTAGATCTTTTATCAGCTCTTTTGCATGGGCATCTCCATCTTCAGCCATGGCGCCGATATCACAGTACAAAGGTTTGCGTCCAGCGAAACGGGTCAAATCAATACCGCACACCTCCGCTCTTTCCGTCAAGGCATTTTCACCTACAACACGTTCAACGCAGCCATGATTTCCGCAAGCGCAAAGCGGTCCGTTTCTGTCAACTGAAAAATGTCCGAACTGCGTTGCATTGCTGCCAGCCCCACGAAGCATTTTTCCATTGGCAAAAAGGCAAGCGCCAACACCTTTTGAGACATTGATATAAGCGAAATTAGGTTCTGTAATGTTGGCAAACACATATTCTGCGTAAGCGAAACAGGCGGTATCATTCAGCAGGCAGAAAGGATAATCATGAAAAGCTTCTTCAAAGCGCTGGACCACAGGGTCACTGTAGCCTACGCCGATCACTGTGGAGAGGATCCGTTTATTTTCTGCATCAATAATGCCCGGTATAATAATGCAGAGACCCATGATGCGTCTATCCCCTACTTTCGGCTTCATAATGTTGAAAAAGGTGGATGTGATCTTGTCGACCTTATCTTCTTCTTCCGTAAGGGGAATCTGATCCCGGAAGGCGATTTTATTATCCGCCGTGATCAGGGCAATATCCAAGCGCGCTCTCCGCCAGCTGATAACCGCCACTAGGTTTTCTGTACCATTGACCCTCAGTTCGTTGGGGCGGCGTCCCATTTGCTGGCTGGCAACGGTCCCGCAGTCAATGAGATACTTGTTGACAATCAGCTCATCAACCAAGCTGGAAACCGTGGGTTTGCTGAGATTGGTTTCTTTCGACAACGCCGCCCTCGAGATACTTCTGTTTTGGTTTACCAGTTGGTAGATTTTTTTCAGGTTTTCTGCACGGATGCGCTGTTGAATAACCATTTACAAATTTTGCCTTTCGTGTAGTAAATATCAAGTCTGATTCGTTAGTTAGTTAGTTAAGTTATCTTACTTATTGCATCTAAATAGTAACATATTCGCTTTTTGATTTCAACACCTCGCAAAGAAGTTTGTAAAAACTTACAAATATGCTCTATAAAACTTGTGATTTTAACGAAATCCAAATTTAAATTTGCGATTTATAATTTACCGCCAGTAAACGAACACGCTTTAGAAATACCTAAAAATTAGCAGAAACAGCTATGCCTGAATGCAGGCATGAGATACAAAAGTTCCTGTTAATTATTTTGATTAGAAACGCAGCACGCTATGGGGCAAAAACCTTGCCCCTTATTTTTTATTTTTATAAAAGAGAATCATACAATAATCTCTGTATTTCAAAGCATCAATGCTCTCTTGCTTATACTGCAAATCATATAACTCATCGCTTGAAAGAAACACAGAACAGTAAAATGGCTTATAAAAAAAGAGGCCTGCATCCAAGTCCAACTGGAATTCAGAATGCAGGCTCTTTTATCATTACCTTTTATTTAGTTTTCCATCAGGCTGGATGGCCCTCTACTGCAAGAAGTTCACTTAACGATA
>OIQI01000616.1_pt1 | contig 8877 bp, 9 predicted proteins | sample 1585911 | NCBI WGS metagenome assembly OIQI01 (sample SAMN02675049, study PRJEB24791) | human gut metagenome, SKBSTL061 | isolation source: stool | host: Homo sapiens | place: USA
GGCGTGCCGAGGCCCTCTACGCCGAAGACGCCGCCAAACCGCTGCGCAAGTCGCACGAGAATCCCGACATTCAGGCGCTCTACGAAGAGTTCCTCGGCGAACCCTGCGGACCGCTTTCGCACGAACTGCTCCACACCCGTTATTACGACCGCAAACCGGTCGTGGAACCCAAGAAATAAGACGTTATGGAAAAAATATGCCTCTCCCAACGGAGAATCGACGAGATAAAGAACGTCTGCCGAAAGTACGGCAACGACCCGGGCGAACTGATCAACATCCTGCACGGCGTGCAGGACACGCTGGGCTATCTGCCCAAAGAGGTACAGGAGCTCATCGCCCTGGAGTTGGGCATCTCGGCCGCACGGGTTTACGGCGTGGTGTCGTTCTATTCGTTCTTCACGATGAAGCCCAAAGGCAAATATCCGATTTCGGTCTGCATGGGCACGGCCTGCTACGTCCGGGGCGGCGAGAAGGTGCTCGACGAATTCAGACGCCAGCTCGGCATCGAAGTCGGCGGCACGACCCCCGACGGGCTCTTCTCGCTCGATTCGCTGCGGTGCGTGGGTGCCTGCGGACTCGCTCCGGTCGTGATGATCGGACCCCGGGTCTATGGACGGCTCAAGGTGACCGATGTCAAAGGTATCCTCGACGAAATCCAGGCCCTCGAAAAAGAGATCTGACGACGCGGTATTACGTTAAATAAAAAAGACCGGGCCTGCACAGAAATACAGGTCCGGTTCGTTCCCTCCGGAACAAAAGCCGCCTCACCGACAATCGGTTCCACCAGTCCGAACGAAGGCCCCCGCAACGATCCGCAGAGCCTGGATGATCGAAAACAGGCATTTTTTCCCGCCATAAAATGCACCGGAACCCCCGCTCCGACATCTGCAAGCCAACAGGGGCTATGCTCGAACCGGGAAAAACACGCACTCCGTCACAAAAGATTTCGCGGAAAAGTCGTCAAACCGGATAATTTGGCGTACCTTTGCCCGACAAATCATCATAAATGAATCAATTAGAAGAATTTAAGGCTTTAGGACTGTCCGACGATATACTTACTGCCATTGCCAAAAAAGGGTTCGAAACCCCCTCGGCCATTCAGAGCCTCACCATTCCCCACCTGCTCACCACCGACAAAGACATCATCGCACAAGCACAAACCGGCACGGGTAAAACCGCCGCTTTCGGCCTGCCGATTATCCAGATGCTGACTTCCCGGCGGAATATTCCGCAGGCCATCGTCCTCGTTCCGACCCGCGAACTGGCCCTGCAGGTGACGCAGGAACTCATTTCGTTCAATACCCACGACCTTTCGATCGCCCCGATCTACGGCGGCGCCTCGATGACCGAACAGTTGCGGCGCTTGAAAAAAGGCATCGACATCGTCGTCGGCACGCCGGGCCGCATCCTCGACCACATCCGCCGGGGCACGCTCGACCTCTCGGCGATCGCCTACCTGGTGCTCGACGAGGCGGACGAAATGCTCAACATGGGTTTCATCGAGGATATCGAAGAGATCATGCACGCCATGACCGGCCCCAAACGCGTGCTGCTCTTCTCGGCCACGATGCCCGACCGCATCGCGGCGCTGGCCCGCAACTACATGCACGACCCCGACCTCCTGAAGGTCGAATCGCAGCACGTCACCACCGACCTGACGAACCAGATCTATTTCGAGGTGCGCGAAGGCGACAAGTTCGACGCCCTGACCCGCATCATCGACGTCGAACCCGAGTTCTACGGCATCGTCTTCTCCCGCACCCGAACGGGCGCGGACGAGATCGTGGCCAAACTCCTGGAACGCGGCTATGCGGCCGAAGTCCTTCACGGCGACATTTCGCAGACCCAGCGCGAGAAGATCCTGGGCAAATTCAAGAAAAAACAGGTCAATATCCTGGTGGCTACGGACGTGGCGGCCCGGGGCATCGACGTAAGCAACCTCACGCACGTAATCAACTACTCGCTGCCGCAGGACTCCGACAGCTACGTCCACCGCATCGGACGCACGGGCCGCGCCGGCAACCAGGGAACGGCCATCACCTTCATCTCGCCCTCCGAGATGCGCAAATTCGGGTTCCTGAAGCGGACGATCAAGGCCGACATCAAGTTGGAACAGCTCCCCACGCCGGCCGACATCATCGCCACCAAGCGCAACAAGATCAAGGAAGATCTGGACGCCATCGTCGAGAGCGAAAGTTACGGCGAATGTACGGGGATGGCAGCCGAACTACTGGAGAATTATCCGCCCGAAGTGGCCCTGAGCGCCCTGCTGCGCCTGGCGTTCAAGAACGAGCTGAGCGAGAGCAGCTATCCCGAAATCCGTTCGATCGACGTCGATCGCAAGGGCAAGGCCCGGATCTTCCTCGCCTTCGGCGCCCGCGACGGCTACGATACCCGCAAGACGGTCCGGCTCCTCAAACAGGAGTGCGGACTCTCCGACCACGATATCGACGACGTACGGGTCATGGAGGACTTCTCGTTCGCAACGGTTCCCTTCGACCGAGCCGAAAAAGTCGTCAGGGCTTTGAATAAGCTCTCGCACGGACGTCCCATCGCGGAAATATCGAAAGACAGCCCTTCGGCCCGCACATCCGGCGGAAGACAATCCCACCGCCGCAGGGAGTCCGACACCCGATCCGGACGTAAAACCGGCCGGAAACCCGAAAGCCGGGAATCCTATCGCCAAGACTCCTCCGTGCAGGAGGCTTTCGGTGCGCCCGACGATCGGAACGGACATCGGAAATCCGTCCGCAGCCCAAAAACGTCCGGCACGAAAGCCGGGAAGAAACCCGCAACGACAGTCAAGGCGAGCAGCAAAACGTCCACACCGGAGAAAACCGCTGCGAAGAGAGCTTCCGAACTCCCCGAAAACTGGTTCGAAGAGTGGTTCGGCCAGCGGCAACCCGCCCGCAACAAAAAAGGGCCGAACCGGACCCCGAAGCGAAAAAACAGAGATTAAACATCAAACCGGCTCCCCGGCCGAGGCGGGTCGTTCGTCCGCAGGAGATTTGGCGATCGTGAAGCTGAAGGTCGCCCCTTCGCCATAGACCGACTCCACGGTCATCTCGCCGCCGTTGCGATGCACCAGGTCCAGGCAAAGCTGCAACCCCAGTCCCGACCCCTCCTCTTTTCCGGTCCCGTAAGTGGTGAAATACATCGCAGGATCGAGCACTTTATTCAGGTCTTCGGGCTTGATGCCGACTCCGAAATCACGCACCCGGACAACGGCGTGGGTCGGGGTTTCGGCCGTGGAAACGATAATCTTCCCTCCTCCTTCCGGGCTGTATTTGATCGCATTGCTCAACAAGTTGCGGACGATCGTCTTGACCATATCGACATCGCACCGCACGTGAATCGGCGCGGGAATGTCGTATTCGACGACAATTCCTTTGGTCCGGGCCACCGACTCCGAAATTTTCGAGGAAAAGAGTACGACTTCGGCCAGATCGACATCCTGATACACCGTATGCATCCTCCCGGTCTGACACTTCGTCCACTTGAGCAGGTTGTCGAGCAGCGAAAAGGTGTCTTCGGCAATGTCGTTGCCCATGCGAAGCATATCGAGGTTCCCGGCTCCGACCCGCTCCGCATCCAGGCTGTCGAGCAGGGTGTTGAACAGCATCTTGAGGCTTCCGATCGGAGAGCGCAGGTCGTGGGCGATCACCGAATACATCTTGTCGCGGCTGGCCAGGGTCGCCTGCAGCTCCTCGTTCTGCCGCACGATGACGCGCTGCGCCTCTGCAATAAACATATGATGCGCCACCCGCGTAATCAGCTCCTCGTGATTGAAAGGCTTCGACACGTAATCGCTGGCCCCCATCTTGAACCCTTTGACAATGTTTTCCGAATCGTGGAGCGCCGAGAGAAAAATCACGGGAATCCGGCAGAATCGCTCGTCGGCCTTGAGCCGCTCGATCACCTCATAACCGTTCATGTCCGGCATCATGATATCCAGCAGAATCAGGTCCGGAGATTCGCTTTCGACCTTTTCGAGCGCTTCGCGGCCGCCCGTCGCAGTCACGATCCGGTATTTCGCCCTGCCCAATATCGCTTTCAACAACAAGATATTGGTCGCAATGTCATCGACGACCAATATCTTATAATTTTCAGGATTGACCGTGAGATTTTCCATAAAACAGACCTTGTGACACACAAGCGAGGTAGATAACCGCTAACAGATTTCATCGGAGTACGAAGAAATTTTCCGAAACGGCAACCGTATCGAAGGCAAGGAACGACAGCCGACTATGGCCGAAAAACAGCGCGTATCCCGACGCGGAACCGAATTTACACGGACGATCTGCACCCGATTCGGAGGCGATTCACTTCAAGAACTTTTCGATGCGGACCTTCAGTTCCATCGGGTTGAAGGGTTTGACGATATAGTCTTCAGCTCCGTCCTGCAACAACTGAATACGCTCCGAAGTACTGTCTTCGCTCGATAACATAACCATCCGGATATGCCGGAACCGCTCGTCACTCTTGACGGCATGGAGAAATTCATCTCCCCGCATGTCGGGCATACGGATATCCGAAATAATCAGATCGGGCAAATCTCCGGCCTCCATCTGCTCGAGTACAGGCTTCGGACTGTCGAAATAGCGACAGTCGTAGTCCCGCCCCAGGCAGGCCATGATGATTTTGCCGATCATGTCCTTGTCATCGACAACGAATATCTTTTGCTTGTCCATATTTTCAACACTTTAATACGTCTGAAGAACACAAATTTCGTACAAATAGTCACTTTTTTGTCACAATCGAAATAATTGTGTCTAAAATCGGTTCCAAATGTATAAAGAATATACACAAAAACGACAAAAATTTGTCGTTTTCATAGCTGTTTCCTCCGAATACCGGTGCATACAAACGCAAAATAACCGTCTGAAAATCATATATCCTTGTATGAAAGTCGGATCGCTGCATATGGGACTAACCGACAAAACGGTTCTGCTCAGCCAACGCTGCCCGGTAAAAATAAACTGCAACAAAGAGAGAGTAGTAGAATGGATACGGAGGAATCAATGGGAAATCATAATTTTCATCCATAACCTCATAACCGGCTAATCGAAAACGACCGGCAACCATTCCTCGAAAAAAATACATATTATATTTATACAAAACGAAAACCGCGTTGCAGCTATCTGCAACGCGGTTTCTGTGAGGTCTGAAGCGGATTCGAACCGCTGTACAAGGTTTTGCAGACCTTTGCCTAGCCACTCGGCCATCAGACCCTGATTCCCTGGATCGGGTTTGCAAATATACGAAGATTTCTCTTTTCTGCAAAACTTCCGGGCAACTTTGCATTTTTATCGGCAAAAACCTATCTTTACAACCGCTAACCGAAGCCCCGAAGCGGGTCCGGAACCTACGGTTTCGCCCAAAAGAGGCGGAGCCGAACTCATTCGGGGATTGCCGGATACGGAAAATGAAGCGCGAAATTCCAGACATAGCCCTTACCCTCACGCCGGGAATAGGCCCGAAAGGGGCGGTCCATCTGCTCGACGTATTCGGTTCGGCAGAGGCGGTTTTCTCCGCTTCGGCCGACGAACTCATCGAAAAAGCCCGACTCCGACCGGAACTCGCGCGGGCGATCCTCCAAAAGAAAGCGTTCGCAGACGCAGAGCGCGAAGTCAAACATTGCCGCAAACACGGGATCGAGATCATCGCCTCCACCGACGCACAATACCCGGCCCTGCTGCGCGAAACCGCCGACTACCCGCATGTGCTGTATGTTCTGGGTTCCCCGGAAGCGCTCGGCAAGACGACGCTTACGATGGTCGGCACGCGTCGGATGACTCCGTACGGGCAACAGATGGCCGACCGGCTGATCGGCGAACTGGCAGACCGGGTGGCGGATACGGTGATCGTGAGCGGCCTGGCCTTCGGCATCGATACGGCCTGTCACCGTGCGGCGCTCGCTTTCGGCATGCCGACCGTCGGCATCATCGCCTCGGCCCTTCCCGGCATCACGCCCGCACAGCACACGGCCGTCGCCCGGGATATGATCGAACACGGCGGAGCCGTCGTTTCGGAGCTGCACTCCCAAACCAGGCAGAACGGCAACTTTTACCACTCCCGCAACCGTCTGCTGGCAGGCATAAGCGGCGGTACGGTCGTCGTAGAATCGCCCGTCGAAGGCGGGTCGATGGATACGGCACGGCTGGCGGACGGCTACAACCGCACGCTGATGGCCGTCCCTGGACGCGCGACGGACTTCGCCTCGGCCGGAGCCAATCTGCTGATTCGGACCCAGCGTGCCCAAATGGTATGCACGGGCGAAGATATCGTGCGGGAAATGATGTGGGACCAGAACCGCCCCGGCGATCTGATCGACCGGCCGACAGCGGCTCCCGCAGCACTCACGCGCGACGAAGAGGGGCTGCTGGGCTGCTTCCGCACCGACGACCCGATATCCGCAGAAGAGCTTTGCGAACTCTCGGGGCTCGGATTCGGCGAACTTTCGGCCCTGCTGCTGGGACTCGAAATGGCCGGAGCCGTCCGGCAGCTTCCGGGGAACCGATATATGAAACTACGCTAATAAAAAATAAATACAAAATACACTATCCCAATCCTATGAAACAATTCGTCATCTTATTTCTTTTATTTACTATCAGCCCAATCAGTTTCACTTTTGCACAAAACAAAATTTTCTGTGAAATTATTGAACAAATCGTAAGTCAGAAAAAAACTCGAATATACCTCGATTACGGGCAAGAACGCAATAAAAAGAAAGATATCAGACTCGAAAACGAATGAAAAAGCTGAAATCTTCTATTCCCGGGTGGAAGCACTTAACATTATGTCCGCATTGGGTTGGAAATTCGAGCAAGCATATGTAAAAGTATCTGGAAGCAGCGGAAACGGATATGGCAGTACATCAAGTACAACTCACTACTTGTTGAGTAAAGATGTAGATTCAATTCAGGAAATAAACAACATTATTGATGAAATAAAAGCAAAAAAATCCGAATTAAATAATATACCCACCGAATCAGAACAACGAGACACCAACTCTATAAACAAAATATTTTAAGACAAAATTTCCGAAACATTGAATTATCTGATCGACACCCACTCGCATATCTACGCCGAAGAGTTCGACGCCGACCGCGACGAGGCGATCCGCCGCGCCCGCGAAGCCGGGGTGGAGCGGCTGCTGCTGCCGGCGATCGACTCCGAGAGCCACGGGCGCCTCTTCGACACCGTGCGCCGCTATCCGGACCACTGCACCCCGATGATGGGGCTGCACCCGACCTCCATCAACGACAATCCCCGTTGGCGGGAAGAGCTGGCGTTGGTCGAACGCTACCTCTGCTCGCCACCCGAAGGCGTCGGACGATTCTGCGCCGTGGGCGAAATCGGACTCGACTACTACTGGGACGACCGCTTCAAGGCCGAACAGCTCGAGGCATTCACGAAACAGTGCCGCCTGGCCGCGACCTATGACCTTCCCGTCGCCATCCATACGCGGGCGGCCTGGAAAGATATGTGCCGCACTGTCGAAACGGAAACGAAGGCCGCCCGCGAAAAAGGGCTGCGCCTGCGGGGTGTTTTCCACGCCTTCGCCGAAGACGCCGACACCTACCGGCAGTTGAAGGAGTGCGGCGACTTCCTGTTCGGCATCGGCGGTGTGGTGACCTTCAAAAAGAGCCGGCTGGCCGATACCGTACGCGAAATGGAGCTCGACGACCTGGTGCTCGAAACCGACTGTCCCTACCTGACGCCGGTTCCCTATCGCGGCCAGCGAAACGAATCCGGATATATTCCTTATATTTGCAACAAAATCGCAGCGCTGAAAGGCACGACACCCGAAGAGGTAGCGGCAGCCACGACCCGCAACGCCCGGCGGATGTTCGGCTTCGACGCGGCGCGACAGACGACAAACGACCATTCAAGCCCTACCGAATCGATATGAAACCTTCGATCCTGATTATCTATACCGGCGGCACGATCGGCATGAAGCCCGACCCGACGACCGGCGCCCTCGTACCGTTCGACTTCAGCGGCATCTTCGAGGAGTTCCCGACCCTCCAAAGCCTGAACATCGGCATCGAGGTATTCACGATGGACCCCGTGATCGACTCGTCGAACGTCACGCCCGCCAACTGGGCCGCACTTGCCGAACTGATCCGCGACAACTACGCGCGCTACGACGGATTCGTCGTGCTGCACGGCACCGACACGATGTCCTACACCGCTTCGGCCCTGAGCTTCCTGCTCGAAAACCTGGCCAAACCCGTCGTCTTCACCGGCAGCCAGATTCCGATCGGCGTGCTGCGCACCGACGGGCGCGAAAACCTGATGACGGCCATCGAAATCGCTTCGGCCCGCATCGACGGCCGCCCCGCCGTTCCCGAAGTGTCGCTCTATTTCCAGAACTGTCTGTTCCGCGCCAACCGCACGACCAAACGCAGTTCGGAAGACCTGAGCGCCTTCTGGTCGTACAACTATCCGGCCCTGGCCGACGTGGGCGTCAATATCACCTACCACACCGAATACATTCTCCAGCCGGAGCGCTACGACGAACCCCTGCACATCTTGCCCATCTCCACCTTGAAGGGGCGGCCTGCCAGCGTAGTCTCGTAAACTTTGAAGTTGTCAAAGTTTTCTTTGCGGGAACCAAATTCGATTGCCATTTGGTTTGCCTCCTTATGTCCGTTTGATATTCCAAAAGGCTGCCCGCCGCGCATCATAGCAATAAATCCAGCGTCCGTGCCGCTTCACACAGGCGTTCGATTTACTGCTGCAACACGCAGCAGCGGCCTATTTGTTCCAGTGCCTGGGATACAAGGGAAAATCCAACATAAAAGAGCAAAGGGCAGGCACCCGTTGCGGTACCTGCCCTCTGTTTTCTATTACTTACGCAGACCCAGAGTT
>OIQI01000628.1_pt1 | contig 8796 bp, 7 predicted proteins | sample 1585911 | NCBI WGS metagenome assembly OIQI01 (sample SAMN02675049, study PRJEB24791) | human gut metagenome, SKBSTL061 | isolation source: stool | host: Homo sapiens | place: USA
CCCTAGTGGTTTAAGTTTTGGTTAGAAAACCGTCACCGTGCAGGGTGGCGGTTTTCGCTTTTCACCTTGATGGTAAATACCAGTCCAAAAATATGGAACGTCAAAGTAATAGGCATCGCTCTCACCTCCTTCCGGAAGTGTGGGCTAACCGCCTGCCGTTATGTGCAGTACCTTTTCGCATTTAATTTTAACACATCTCTCGACCGAATGCAACGAAAAAGCTCCCGTGATGGGAGCTTTTTCGTTTTTCCGTTACCCATAGGGATCGTACAGGTCATATTCTTCTGCCTCTTGATGCTGCTCCTCCAGCACCCGGATGGCCCGTTCCAGCTGGCTTGGGGAAGCGCCGCTCTCGCTGGCAAGGGCGCGGACCGCTTCGGGCAGGCTGCCGCCGAACAGGGTGTCCATCCGCTGGCGCATGGCCGCAACGCAATAGGCCCGGCGGGTGACCGTGGGCAGATAGGTGTTCTGGCTCCCCGCCTTGCCGCCCTTGACCCAGCCCTTTTCCTCCAGACGGTACAAAAAGTTGAGCACCGTGGCCGGAGCCCAGCCGGTGGCGGTCAGCTTTTCGCTGATGTCCCGCCGGGTGGCCGGGGCGGGGCAGTCCCAGACCGCCAGCAGCACCTGCTCCTCGGCGGCAGAGAGTGGTTTCAGTCTGTCTGAAAGTCCATACACCGGTTTCACCTCCGATTTTTTGCTTTTACATTTGTCTTATTTCAACACGATTATACCATACCCGGCACAAACAGGCAAGCAGTAAAAGTGAGGAGCCATGCGGTAAAACCAGCATATTTTTACATTTGTCTTAAAAAGTGTTCTTTGTCCAAGGACAGTTGTGTGTTTTGTGCGCTCAAGGCAGGCAGAGCAGTCCCATCTTTGTGCAAAGATGCTCTTGTTTTTGCACCCCCGGAACCGGTATACTACGGACAAATCAAGCACACACCTGCCGCAGATGAGAGCGGCGGTACGGATAGGAAAGGGAGAGTTCCATATGGCACGAGTATACAACTTCAGCGCAGGCCCCAGCATGTTACCGGAAAAGGTGCTCCGTCAGGCACAGGCAGAGCTGCTGGAATACGGCGATTCCGGCCAGAGCGTGATGGAGATGAGCCACCGCAGCAAGTGGTTCGATGCCATCATCACTGAAACCGAGGCCACCCTGCGCCGGGTGATGAACATCCCTGACGACTACAAGGTCGGTTTCTTCCAGGGCGGTGCCACCCAGCAGTTTGCCATGGTGCCCCTGAACTTTATGACCACCGGCAAGGCCGATTATCTGGTCACCGGCAATTTCTCGAACCTGGCTGCCAAGGAGGCCGCCAAGTTCGGCGAGGTGAAGATCGTTGCTTCCAGCAAGGACAAGAACTTCACCTACATCCCCGATGTCAACGCCATCGACTACGACAAGGACGCAAGCTACATCCACATCTGCCAGAACAACACCATCTTCGGCACCCAGTACGTTGAGGTACCTCAGGTGGAGGGTGTGCCGCTGGTGGCGGACATGAGCTCGATGATCCTCTCCAAACCTGTGAACGTGAGCAAGTATGGCTGCATCTACTTTGGCGTGCAGAAGAACGTAGCCCCCGCCGGCATGGCCATTGCCATTGTCCGGGACGACCTGCTGGGCCACGCCGCCGACACCGTGCCCACCATGATGAACTACACCACCCTGCTGGCCAAGGACAGCATGTACAACACGCCCCCCTGCTGGTGCATCTACATGACCGGTCTGGTGCTCAAGTATCTGGAAAACGACATCGGCGGTCTTGCCAATATGCAGAAGATCAACGAGGCCAAGGCCAAGGTCCTGTACGACTACCTCGATGGTCAGGACTTCTTCAACAATCCTGTGGAGCACCGCTACCGCAGCACCATGAACGTCACCTTCACCAGCCCTGACCCCGACCTCGACAAGAAGTTCTGCGCCGAGGCCGCCGAAGCCGGTTTTGTCAACCTGAAGGGCCACCGTCTGGTGGGCGGTATGCGCGCTTCCATTTATAATGCAATGCCCACCGAAGGTGTAGAGAAGCTGGTGGACTTCATGGAGAAATTCCGCAAGGCAAATGCCTGATTTGTGTATAGGAGATAGGAAAGTATGTTTACGATCAAGACCCTGAACGCCATCAGCCCGGTGGGCCTGGCAAAGCTGAACAAAAACCTGTTTGATGTTTCGGTGGGCACCGATGCCCCCGATGGCATTCTGGTGCGCAGCGCCGACCTGCTGAACACCACCTTCAACGACAACCTGCTGGCCATTGCCCGTGCCGGTGCCGGTGTGAACAATATCCCGCTGGATCGCTGCTCGGAGCAGGGCATCGTGGTGTTCAACACCCCCGGTGCCAACGCCAACGCCGTGGCTGAGCTGGTCATTGGGATGCTGATCGCAGGCAGCCGCAATGTGGCCGCCGCCGCCCAGTGGTGCCAGGGCCTGACCGGCGACCCCGCCATGGCCAAGACCGTGGAAAAGGGCAAGAAAAAGTTTGTGGGCAACGAGATCAAGGGCAAGACGCTGGGTGTCATCGGTCTGGGTGCCATCGGTTCCCGGGTGGCCAACTGTGCCATCGCGCTGGGCCGAGGCCATTGCCAAGAGCTGGCCGGATTTTCTGGAAGCCATCAAGCCTTTGGGCGCGGAGGTGGAACATGTTGGATAAATCAAAGCGTTATCTCATTGTGGGCCTGGGCCTGCTGGGCGGCAAGTACGCCTTGGAGCTGAGCAGGGCCGGGTTCCATGTGGACGGCATCAACCGCAGCGAGGGCCATCTGCAGTATGCTCTCGACCACGGCTATATCGCCAGCGGCAAGACCCACGATTTTGAGGATCTGGTACGTCAGGCCGATCATATCATCTTTGGTTTGTACCCCACGGCCCTGCTCGAGTGGTTCCGGACCTACGGCCACCTGCTGAAGGAGGGCTGCATCTTTACCGATGTATCGGGCGTAAAGACCGGTCTGGTGGAGCCCATTCAGGCCATGTGCAGGCCGGGCGTGGAGTTCATTGCCAGCCACCCCATGGCGGGCCGTGAGACCTCCAGCGTGGAGCACGCCGCCGAGGTGAATTTTGCCCCGGCCAACTTTATTGTGACCCCCACGGAAAAGAACACCCCGGAGGCCGTTCAGTGGGCCAGGGAGCTGGCCGAGGTGCTGGGCTTCAAGCATATCTGCACCCTGACCGTGCAGGAGCATGACAGGATGATCGGCTATGTCAGCCAGCTCTGCCATGCCATCGCCGTCAGCCTGATGTGCGCCAACGACAATACCTCGCTGTGCGAGTACACCGGAGATTCTTTCCGGGACCTGACCCGCATTGCACGCATCAACGATAAGATGTGGGCGGAGCTGTTCCTCTGGAACAAGGAAAACCTCATCTCCGAGATCGACCAGTTCAGCGGGGCGCTGAACGAGATGCGCAACGCCCTTGTGGCCGATGACCGGGAAAAGCTGGAGGAGATGTTCCGCCTGTCCACCCAGCGCCGCGCGGCGTTTGATAAGAAAGCGCCGTAACCTTTTCAGCACACAGCACTGCTGTTTTTTCTGGCTCCCCTGCTGGGGAGCTGGAATCGAGACTGAGAGGTTTGGCACAACACGAAAAAATGAGGTGTACCGAATGCCCAAACAGGAAGGCCAGAAATCCAAGCTGCTGGCGCTATTGCGCATTTTTGAGCAGCAGACCGATGAAAACCACCTGCTGAACGTGCCGCAGCTGGTGGAGCTGCTGGAGGCGCAGGGCATCCGCTGTGAGCGCAAGAGCGTGTACAGCGATATTGAGGCACTGGGTGCGCTGGGCTATGACATCAAGCTGCGCCGGGGCCGAGGCGGCGGGTATTTCCTTGCCAGCCGCACCTTTGATCTGGCGGAGCTCAAGCTGCTGGTGGATGCCGTGCAGGCAAGCCGGGTGGTATCCGGCACCACGAGCAGGCGGCTGATCCACAAGCTGGAGAAACTCTGCTCCAACTACGAGGGCAGCCAGCTGCAGCGTCAGGTCTATGTGGAGGGCCGCCCCAAGACCGACAGCAAGAGCCTGCTGTACAGCATCGATGCCCTGCACGAGGCCATCAACAACGGTAAAATGGTGGAGTTCCTCTACAGAAAAGCCGACAGCCGCGAGAAAGAGAAAAGGACCGTCAGCCCGTGGCAGCTGGCCTGGGAGAACGGGTGCTACTACCTCATTGCCTTTGCCGACGAAAAGGGCATCCGCCATTACCGGGTGGACAAGATGAGCGGGGTCCGGGTGCTGGATGCGCCCCGGCGCGGTCAGGAGCAGTTTGCGGATCTTGACCTGCCTGCCTATCTGCGCAAGCACTTTGGAATGTACGGCGGGCCGGAGCATCGCGTTACCCTGCGGTGCACCGCGGATCTGGAAGGTGCCATGCGGGAGCGCTTTGGCGCAACGCCCATGTTTTTACCCGAGGAGAATGGCTGCTTCCATTTTGATGTCCCCATCTGCGTCAGTGACCAGTTCTATGGCTGGGTCTGCGGCTTTGGCGGCAAGATAGAAGTGGTTGCCCCGCCCGAAGTGCGGCAGGGAATGCGGGAGATGACCGCCCGGCTGGCAGAACAGCATCAATAACAAAAAAGGACTGCGAAAGCAGTCCTTTTTGCGTGTTTACGGTTCCTTCAATTCCAGATCACTGGGCAGGATCAGATCCAGGGCGGCGGCGGGCTCGGCGACAAGGCGGCGGCTCTGGTGGAAGATGGCCTTTTCCAGTGTGTTGCGGGCAAGGCGGCCATTGCCGGCGGTGCGGGCATCGGATTCCTGCCAGCGGGCATAATAGCCCAGCAGGGGTTCGGTGCAGGCTTCGGCCAGGGTGTAGCCCTTGTTTTTGGCAAGGACCTGGGTGATCTGCAGCAGCTCCACGGCGGTGTAGTCCGGGAACTCGATCCGGTTGGGAAAACGGCTGGCAAGGCCGCTGTTGGCGGTGAGGAAGGTCTCCATCTCCCTGGTGTAACCGGCCAGAATGACCACCAGCTCATCCCGGTGATCCTCCATCCCCTTCACCAGCGTGTCGATGGCTTCCAGCCCGAAACTGTCCTGCTCACCGCGGTAGAGGCTGTATGCCTCGTCAATGAAGAGCACACCACCCAGTGCGCTCTCGATGACGCTGTTGGTCAGGGGGGCGGTGTGGCCGGTGTAGCGGCCCACCAGGTCGGCACGGGTCACCTCCACCAACTGGCCGCCCTTGAGGGCACCGATGGCTTTCAGGTATTTCGCCACCAGCCGGGCAATGGTGGTCTTGCCGGTGCCGGGGTTGCCCGTGAAGATCATGTGCATCGAAAGGCTGGCAGTTTTGAGCCCGGCGGCGGCGCGGCGCTGCTGCACCTGCAGGTTGTCGGCCAGACCGAACACATATTCCTTGACCGGGGCAAGGCCCACCAGCTCGTTGATCTCGGCGCGGATGGCATCCAGTGCGCCGGTGTAGGCGGCAGGCAGCAGGTCGAACAGGGGCTGGTCTGCGCCGTCGTTCAGGCGGAACAGCACCCCTTCCGGCCCGGCGGTCAGGGTCACGGTGCCGGTAAGGGTTTCATCGGTTCGCAGGCAGTATTCACTCAGGGCACGGAAGATGCGGTCGGTGCACGCGGAAAGGCCTGCCGCACCCTTCTGTGTGGTGCACTGGGCCGCGACATAGTCCCGCACGTCGACCCCGGCGGAAAGGGTCAGCCCCAGCCGGGTGCGGATCTTCTGGGCCAGCGCGTTGAGCTGCTGTGCGGCAAGGGCAGCCAGATCCTCCCGGGTGTAGGAGGCCGTCTCGCAGACATCCCCCAGTGCCGACACCAGCGCCGCGCCGAATTTGTCAGCCAGTGCCTCCCGGCCCTTGTGGGAGTAGAAGATGAGGTATTTGCCGCAGGGGTCGATGCGGCTGACGGCTCCCGGGGCCAGCGCCGTGCCTGCATCCACAAGGATGCCCTCTTTGTTCACGAGATACCGGCTGGACAGGGGGGCACTGCCCTTGACGGCCAGATCAGACAGGGTCTTCAGAAAGCCAGGATAACAGCTCTCGTAGTGCTCAAAGGCAAGGATCTCCCCGGGCGCGTGCAGGGCGGCGTAGAGGTCCTGCAGGAAGAGCTTTTCGGCTCCGGAATTGGGGTAAAGGGCCAGATCCAGCGTGGCAATCCTGTCGCTCTGCAAAAGGCCCCGGGCCGCCATGCAGCGGGCAGTTTCTTCCAGCGCAAAATGCCTGCCTGTGCCTGCCCCGCCTGTGAGCAGGATGACGTTGCGGGCGGCGGGGGCTTCAGTGCCAAGCACAAAGGGGCGGCGCATGGCCCGCACCACGCTGTCCACAAAAGCATCCTGCCCCAGCACCGTCTGCTTGACCTCAGCGACAAGGCCTTCAAAGCTGCCCAGGTGCTCCGGCTTCACGTCGGTGGTGCCCCTGGCCAGCAGGCCTTCGTCCTCCATGTCCCGCAGCATCTGGCGGCTGCTTTCCAGCGCGGCGGCGGTGGCATCGCTCTGGGTTTTGAGCTGGGCGTTTTGCTGCTTCAACAGCTCGTCCAGCCGTTTCTGCTGTTCCAGAAGCGCCGCGTTCAGGTCAGGCAGGGCGGCGCTGCCGCCTGTTTTGGGTGCAGAAGTGCCGGGGGCGGCCTTGAATCTGCCCCCCGGGCCGAACACGCCGTTCATCAGACTTTCCCAATCATCGGTGTATGCCATAAAACTTCCCTCCGTGCAGTGCTTTTTCTTTCAGTATAGTGGAGTCTGGTACGTTTTGCAAGGAAAGGGTTGAAATAAAGGACAAAGTTCGTTACACTATTGTCAAATGAAAGGATGAATTGCCATGGAGCCAAGAACACCTGCTGAATGGAAGACGCTGTTTGAGAGCGAAGCCTTTGCCCGCCAGACGGAATACTACGGCCCGCTGGGGGTGGAGTATGCCCCCGCCGGGACACACCTGCGCCTGTGGGCTCCCACGGCAAAACAGGCAGCAGTGAACCTGTACCGCCGGGGCACCGGCGGGGCCTGTGTGGGCACCCTGCCCCTGCAGCAGCAGGACAAGGGTGTGTGGAGCATCTATCTGCCCGGCGACCAGCACGGAAAATACTACGATTTCACCCTTGCCACCCCGTTTGGCACCTGCAATGCAGCGGACCCCTACGCCCGCGCGGCAGGGGTGAACGGGGTGCGCAGCATGATCTTTGACCCGGCCCGGGTAGACCCGCAGGGCTGGGAGCGGGATGTGCGGCCAGTGATCCCACCGGCCCGCCGCAGTGTGTGGGAGGTCAGCGTCCGGGATTTCTCGCAGGACCCGGCCAGCGGTGTGCACACAGCCTGGCGGGGCAAATTTCTGGCCTTTACCCAGCAGGGCACGACCCTGAGCAGCGACGGCATCCACCCCACCTGCCTGAATTACCTCAAACGGCTGGGGGTGAGCTATGTCCAGCTCATGCCAATCTTCGATTTTGGCAGCGTGGATGAGAGCCGCCCCCTGACCCGGCAGTATAACTGGGGCTACGACCCCACCAACTTCAATGTGCCCGAGGGCAGCTACTCCACCGACCCCACCCGGGGCGAGGTGCGCATCCGGGAGTGCCGGGAGATGATCGCCGCCCTCCATGCGGCGGGCATCGGGGTAGTGATGGACGTGGTGTATAACCACACCTACCGTACCGAAAATCCCCTGAACAATACCGTGCCCTATTACTTTTTCCGGCAGAACCCGGACGGCAGCTTTTCCAACGGCAGCGGCTGCGGCAACGAGTTTGCCAGCGAGCGCCCCATGGCGCGGCGGTACCTCATCGACTCCATCCTCTACTGGGCGAAGGAGTACCACATCGACGGCTTCCGGTTCGACCTGATGGGCCTGTACGATGCCGAGAGCATCAACGCGGTGCGCGCTGCGCTGGACAGCCTGCCCGGCGGGCGGGACATCCTGCTGTACGGCGAGCCGTGGCAGGGCGGTGCCAGCCAGCTGCACCGGTACGAAGCCAACAAAGCGAACCTTGCCATGCTCAACGAGCGGGTGGGCATCTTCTGCGATGACACCCGGGACGCCATCAAGGGCGGCTGCTTCGATGCCCGGGAGCCAGGCTATGTGGAGGGCAAGCCCGGCAGCTTCTGGGATATCGGCGCAGCGGTGGCGGCATGGTGCCGCAGCGACCGTCTGCCGCCCCACGCGCCCAGCCAGATCGTGAGCTATGTTTCCGCCCACGACAACTTTACCCTGTGGGACAAGCTGCTCTGCGTCCGCTACGAAAAACCGGAGTTCACCGCCCGGGACAGCGTGGCGCTGGCGCAGAACCGGCTGGCGGCGGGCATCTACCTGACCAGCTTCGGCCTGCCCTTCATGCAGGCAGGCGAAGAGTTTGCTCGCACCAAAAAGGGCGTAGGCAACAGCTACCGCTCCTCCCCCGCCCTGAACCGTCTGGACTGGAACCGCGCCGAGCAGTACCACGCCCTTGTGGACTACTACCGGGGGCTTCTGGCACTGCGGGCAGCCTTTCCCCGCTTGGGCAGCACCGACCGTCACGCCCCGGAGACTTTGCAGTTCTTTGCACTGGAGCAGCCGCTGGTGGGCTGGACGCTGCCCGCCGTCTGGGGCGACGGCGCGGCGTGGAGCGCCCTGTGTGTCTTTTATAACCCCACCGAAACCGCCTGCACCGTCTCCCTGCCCGCCGGGCAGTGGAAACTGCTGAGCGACGGCACCTCCTCCAGCCTGTGGCGCGGCCCCAGCCGTATTTTTACCGGCAATGCCCCCCTTGCGCCGTATAGCGCTACGATTTTTGGGGCGGTGTAAATAAAGAACGAACTCCCTCAGTCAAAACCTGACGGTTTTGCCAGCTCCCTCGGAGAGGGAGCCTCTGGCG
>OIQI01000632.1_pt1 | contig 8764 bp, 6 predicted proteins | sample 1585911 | NCBI WGS metagenome assembly OIQI01 (sample SAMN02675049, study PRJEB24791) | human gut metagenome, SKBSTL061 | isolation source: stool | host: Homo sapiens | place: USA
CTTATCATCCTTTTTCTGATAATAATCAACGATGGAAAGAATAACGGAATCGGTGGTATGCGGCTTATAAAGTTTGTCCTCTGCTTTTATAGTAAGCAGACGATAATACATTTGTGTCTCCTGAGGAGCATTGGAGATGCTGTCCGCCAATGTCTCCAGCAAAGCCAAAGCGCTGTCGGGACGGGCATCCATGCAACTCATGGCCTGTTTCATGGCTATAGGATAATCTTTCCCCGATGTACAGGAAAACAGATATAGGCATCCTGCCAGCAAGTATATAAGCATTGCGTTTTTCATATCTACAATCTTTTAGCTCGTACTGAGTTTTTTTTACAAATATAGCAAAACCAGCGATAATTACACCCTAATGGGTATAATTTATTAGCTTCTTTTGCATAATATACCCGAAAGGGTGCAAAGTATTAGCCCAAACCAGCGCATTACGGAAAACCAGGAGTATTCAGCAAATTCGTGATACAAAGAAAAAGGACAGGAAAATTCCTTCAAAAGCTTCAGCCTCTCCGCAAACCCTTTGCCAGTGGGCATTCCGGCTGAAGAATTACACCAGAAAAAGCTTCAGCCCGAAGAAAAATCCTTCAGCCGCATCCTTTGAGAGTATGCATACTCCGCACAGACTGGTTCCCCAATGCTTCAAAAGTCCTATATCCAGGCACTTGTCACCGTATTGCACCCCTAAATGAGCAAACTGACACAACCGGAAACATATTCTCTTTCATCAGGATAAGTTTGTATTTTCTGTCCATCACTTAGGTGAACACGCCATTCCACTTTGGTGAAGATCCATTGTCACCTGTATAAAACGGCTGCTTCACTAAGGTGAAGCAATAAAGCTGTTACGGCAGTCAAAGCAAACTCTTCCTAATAGTAACATCATTTCCAACAGGTATAAAAGCACTAGAAAAAATGAACTTACACAGAGACACATCCCGAACAGCCAAAAACTGAAGCTTCCATAATCGGGCTGAAGGAATTTCCAAAGGCAATCCTTCAGCCGCTTCGCCCTATTGACGGGCTTTTGCGGAGAGGCTGAAGCTTCTGAAACAAAAAACAGGGCAATATCCCCGGAGGCACTGATAATCACCTCAATGGTAGCAGAAACCGACAAGTGTACACATGAAGCGGCAGTTTCCGAATAAAATAAGCCCTCTCCCGCATATATAGCCGGAAATATCGTATATTTGCTCTGTACTAAAGAAATAGAACCACTATGAAGAAAGAAGAATTAATGCGGAAAGCCATTGAGCTTTCTATAGAGAATGTGGCAAACGGCGGCGGACCCTTTGGAGCCGTAATTGCCAAAGATGGTGAAATCATTGCGACCGGAGCCAATCGTGTCACCTCACAATGCGACCCTACCGCCCATGCGGAAGTCAGCGCCATCCGTGCGGCGGCAAGCAAACTGGGAACATTCAACTTGAGCGGATGTGAAATTTATACTTCGTGTGAACCGTGTCCCATGTGTCTGGGAGCCATTTACTGGGCACGGCTGGATAAAATGTATTATGCAAACAACAAGACGGATGCCAAGAATATAGGGTTTGACGACTCTTTTATCTATGATGAGTTAAGCCTGAAGCCTTCGGCACGCAAGCTGCCTTCCGAAGTTCTTTTGGCGGAAGAGGCGATAAAGGCATTCCAACAATGGACAGAGAAAAGTGACAAAGTGGAGTATTAATAGAAAGGCGCGGACGAAATCCCTATCATCCGCGCCCGAAATCTTTATAAGATCTTAAAGACTATTCTTTTACCGGCGTATTTTCCAACGTAGCTACCACGAAATCATAGAACTTGCCTACAGAAGGAATAAAGCAGCGTTCATCCGGTGAGTGAGGAGAACGCAAGGTAGGACCGAAAGAAATCATATCCAAGCCGGGAACTACCGCACCGATGATACCGCATTCCAAGCCGGCATGAATCACTTTCACAGCAGGTTCCTTACCGAATTGTGCCTGATAAGACTCCTTCATCGCTTTCAGAATAGGAGAATCCACATTGGGTTCCCAGCCTGAATAACCACCTGAACGGGTTACTTCCATACCTGCCATAGAGAAACAGCTTTCCAATGCAGTATTCAGATAATCCTTCATTGAATCGCGTGAACTGCGGGCCAGGATTTTTATCTCCGCCTTGCCACCACCTATAGAAACAATAGCCAGATTGGAAGAGGTTTCCACGGTATCGGGAATAGTAGGAATCATACGCATCACCCCATTCTGACAAGCATAAATGGCATCCACCAGATTATCTTTGATTTCATCGGGAACCATCATCTTCGGCAATTCCACACGTTCTGCCTTGAAGCTGATCGGTGTTTCGTGTACATGATATTCTTCATTCCACAATGCTTCGCACTCCTGCACAAATTCCAGTACGTCCGCTTCTTCTTCAGCCGGAACCGTAATGACCACTTCACATTCACGAGGAATGGCATTACGCATATTGCCACCTTGCCAGGACACCAGGCAAGCCTCATCGTAAGTTATCACCTGGTTCATGAAACGAGCCATCAGCTTGTTGGCATTGGCACGTCCTTCATTTATTTCCAATCCGGAATGACCACCGCGCAGCCCTTTCAAGGTAACTTTCAAAGCAATGTCAGCCGGATCTGTTTCCACTTCTTTATATTCCAACACTGCTGTCAGGTCTTCACCGCCTGCACAACCGATATACAATTCTCCTTCTTCTTCCGAATCCAGATTCAACAGAATATCACCGTCTACCGTTCCCGGCTTCAAACCGAACGCACCGAACATACCGGTTTCTTCGTCGGCAGTAATCAGTGCTTCCAACGGACCATGTTTCAGCGTCTTGTCTTCCATGATAGCCATGATAGCGGCAACACCCATACCATCATCGGCTCCCAAAGTCGTGCCTTTAGCTTTCACCCAATCTCCGTCAATGTAAGTCTCGATAGGATCATTTTCAAAATCATGCACTGTATCGTTATTCTTCTGAGGAACCATGTCCATGTGAGCCTGAAGAATCACCTTCTTACGGTTTTCCATCCCCGGAGTGGCAGGCTTGCGGTAAATGATATTACCGGCTTCGTCCTGGAATGACTCTACGCCTACACTTTTTCCAAAGTTCAGCAAGAACTCTTGCACTTTCTTCAAGTAACCCGAAGGGCGGGGAACCTGAGTCAATGAATAGAAATGCTTCCACACATTCTGCGGAGCGAGAGAGAGAATTGTACTCATAACTTCTTAGTTTTATTTGTGAACGGCAAAGCCGCTAATCCATATATACCCAACAAAATTAATAAAAAAGTTTGTATTCCATGCACTAATAAGGCAAAAATTCCCGCATCTTCTTTTCCCACTCCATAGAGCATCATCATCGTTATGACAGCAAAATGCCACGGACCCGCCCCATTAGGAGTCGGAACCACTACCGCAATGCTACCTACGGCAAACATCACCAATCCTGCCATCACACCTAAATCATCAGAAAAATCGAAACAAAAGAAAGAAACATAGAATTGCAGGAAATAGCAAGTCCAGATACCGACGGTATAAAGAATGAACAGAGGCATCCGCTTTACATGACGCAAAGACAGCACACCCACCCACACATTATGGAGAATGCCTTTCACTTTGGCAAAGACCGTCACATTCCTGATCAGAAAAAAGGCCAGTACCAATACAGCCAACACACAGATGATAGTAATATAGAAATGCCCCGAAGTAAAGACCTGTGCCAAAACCGTGGTATCCGTGCCGGTTTCTTTAAAAAAAGTATCGAACACTCTTGCCTGCATTATAAGAGTTACCCCTGTAATCAACGACACACACAGCGTATCAATCAGCCGTTCCGTAACCACCGTACCCAGCGATTTGGAAAAAGATGTACCATCATATTTAGCCAACACCCCGCAACGGGAAATCTCACCTACACGGGGAACAACCAAGTTGGCGGCATAAGACACAAAGATGGCATACACACAATCGGATGTTTTGGGATACTCGCCCAACGGAGCCAGCGTAAGCTTCCACCGCCAGCCACGAAAAATATGACTAAACACGCCAAACACTAATGACACTAACATCCACCAATAATTCATTCCTCCATCCAAGACCTCCCATACCCGGGAAAAATTGAATCCGTGATACATCCATATCAGTATCGCAGCCCCCAAAAATAACGGAAATGCAATCTGCAAACCTTTATTTATAATCTTTTTTAATCGAGTTCGTTCCAAAATCTGTGTATATTAATTTAGAATGTTTACCTTTGCACGATGCAAAGATACTATCTTAGCGAAATAAACCTATTTATTAACGATAGAAAAATAACGGAATGGGATTAGTAAAGCCAAAAAAATTTCTAGGACAACACTTCTTGAAAGATCTCAGTATTGCAAAAGATATAGCCGATACAGTAGATGTGTGCCCTGACTTGCCAATTTTGGAAGTAGGACCGGGGATGGGGGTACTAACCCAGTTTATTATGCAGAAAAACCGTGCGGTAAAAGTGGTGGAACTGGACTATGAATCTGTAACCTATCTCCGTGAGAACTTTCCTGCCTTGGAAGATAATATCATTGAAGACGACTTTTTGAAACTGAACCTCGAAAAATTATTTGACGGGAAACCTTTTGTTCTGACCGGCAACTACCCTTATAATATATCCAGCCAGATATTCTTTAAAATGCTGGATTACAAAGACCTGATACCCTGTTGTACCGGAATGATCCAAAAAGAAGTGGCCGAACGCATTGCCGCCGGTCCCGGAAGCAAGACATACGGCATTCTCAGTATCCTGATACAAGCCTGGTACAAAGTAGAATACCTGTTCACCGTACACGAACATGTATTCAATCCGCCTCCCAAGGTGAAAAGTGCGGTCATCCGTATGACACGCAATGAAACGACGGAACTGGGATGCAATGAAAAATTGTTCAAGCTCATTGTAAAAACAACATTCAACCAACGGCGTAAAACTTTGAGAAACTCTATTTCTTCCATTTTAGACAAAGAGAACCCATTGAGCGCAGACCCCATTTTCAACAAACGCCCGGAACAGTTGTCTGTACAAGAGTTTATCGAACTGACCAACCAGGTGGAAGCGGCGCTGAAAAACAAGACGGATATTGTCTATAGCAATGATATCGCTCGGAAAGGAACAAACAAGAAAGAATAACACCTATTTATTATATTAACGGAAGAATAGGATGAATAAAGAGGAATTAGAAAAAGTAGAGCAGCTGATCGAGCAAAAAGACTCAGAGCAACTTAAGGACTTGCTTGCCGGTCTACATCCTGCCGACATAGCAGAGCTGTGCAATGAACTGGATGCGGAAGAAGCACGGTTCATATACCTGTTACTGGACAATGAGACTGCCGCCGACGTCCTTATCGAAATGGACGAAGACGCCCGTAAGGAATTCCTGGAAATCCTTCCCTCTGAAACAATCGCCAAACGGTTCGTTGACTACATGGATTCGGATGATGCCGTGGACATTATCCGTGAAATGGACGAGGACAAACAAGAAGAAGTCCTCTCACACATTGAAGACATAGAACAAGCCGGAGACATTGTCGATTTGTTGAAATATGACGAAGACACTGCCGGTGGATTGATGGGTACCGAAATGGTAATCGTAAACGAAAACTGGAGTATGCCCGAATGTCTGAAGGAAATGCGCATCCAGGCGGAAGATATGGACGAAATCTATTATGTATATGTAGTAGACGATGACCAGCGGCTGCGCGGTGTGTTCCCGTTGAAGAAAATGATCACCAGCCCTTCCGTATCCAAAGTGAAGCACGTGATGAGGAAAGAACCGATATCCGTCCATGTAGATACCCCTATAGACGAAGTGGTACAAACCATTGAAAAATATGACCTGGTCGCCGTTCCGGTAGTGGACAGTATCGGACGCCTGGTAGGACGGATTACGGTAGACGATGTGATGGACGAAGTACGTGAACAGGCTGAACGCGACTACCAGCTGGCATCAGGTTTGTCACAAGACGTGGAAACAGACGATAATGTATTCCGCCAGACTACAGCCCGTCTGCCCTGGCTGCTCATCGGCATGATAGGCGGAATAGGCAACTCCATGATTCTGGGCAACTTTGACAGCACTTTTGCCGCACATCCCGAAATGGCCCTCTACATCCCCCTTATCGGCGGAACAGGGGGGAATGTGGGAACACAGTCCTCGGCACTTATCGTACAAGGACTGGCAAACAGCTCGCTGGATGCCCAAAACACCTGGAAACAAATAGTAAAGGAATCTGTAGTGGCCGTAATCAATGCTACTATTATTTCTATGCTGGTATATATCTATAATTTCATCCGTTTCGGGGCAAGTGCCACCGTGACTTATTCGGTTTCATTCAGCCTGTTTGCAGTAGTCATGTTCGCTTCCATCTTTGGGACCCTGGTTCCTATGACACTGGAAAAACTAAAAATAGATCCGGCCATCGCTACAGGTCCGTTCATATCCATCACCAATGACATTATAGGTATGATGCTTTATATGGGCATCACCGTATTACTATCCTGACACATTTCACTACAGATTACATAGATTGAAATTCAGAGAAAAAACAGATTCACACAGAAACCGGCAAAGAATCACAATAAAAGAGAATCTGTATGAATCTATGTAATCTGCAGTGCATTTATCCCCCTTGATTCTCCTATTTTCTCCACTTTTAAGGATTTTCCTAAAAAAATCGGGAAAAACAGTATGAAGTTCTAATTTATTTCTTTTAATTTGTAAATTGTTGTTATAACAAAAACGCTTACTTTAAAAATCTATACGATGGACTCGAATGAAACTATCCGCCCTTTAACCGAAGTTCCAGTGGAACAGACATCTGAAACTTTGGTATCATCTTCCGCTACTGCAGAAGAAAATAACGCTACGTATGTACCTAAACAAACGAAAGAAGAGGTCATCGAACGTTTAAAAGAAATCAACGAAGACGCCTGCAATGCAGACAAACAAGAGTTGGATTTATTGAAACAGAACTTCTACAAGCTGCACAAGGCTGAGCAAGAAGCCGCCCGTAAGGCATTTATTGATGGCGGAGGTGCTCCTGAGGCATTTATTCCCCAACCGGACGATGCTGAAAACCGTTTCAAAGATATCATGAGCTCTATCAAAGAGAAAAGAAGCGCCATACAAGCAGAACAAGATAAAGAAAAAGAAGATAACCTGGTGAAAAAGCTCGCCATTATCGACCGCTTGAAAGAACTTGCCGAATCTCCCGAAGATGCCAACAAAGCATACAATGAATTCAAGAAACTGCAACAGGAATGGAACGATATAAAACAGGTGCCGGCTGCCAAAGTCAATGAACTATGGAAAAATTATCAGCACTATGCAGAAAAGTTCTATGACTTGATAAAGCTGAACAATGAATTCCGTGAGTATGATTTTAAAAAGAATCTTGAAATAAAAACTCATCTCTGTGAAGCCGCAGAGAAATTGGCTGATGAAGAAGATGTGATTTCCGCTTTCCACCAATTACAAAAGTTACATCAGGAATTCCGGAATACGGGTCCTGTTGCAAAAGAATTGCGCGAAGATATATGGACCCGGTTCAAAACTGCCTCTACAGCCGTAAACCGTCGTCACCAGCAACATTTCGAAGCCTTAAAAGAAAAAGAGCAACGTAATTTGGATGAAAAGACCGTAATCTGTGAAATTGTGGAAGCGATGGAATACGATACGTTCACTACTTTCCAAGACTGGGAAAACAAAACTCAGGAAATCATTGCTTTGCAAGCTAAATGGAAAACAATTGGTTACGCACCTCAAAAAATGAACGTGAAGATATTCGAACGTTTCCGTGCCGCTTGTGATGAGTTTTTCAAACGCAAAGCCGAGTTCTTCAAATCCATCAAGGAAAGTATGGCAGGCAATCTGGAAAAGAAGAAAGCATTATGTGAAAAAGCAGAAGCACTAAAAGAAAGCACAGACTGGAAAGCAACTGCTGATATTCTAAGCAAATTACAAAAGGAATGGAAAACAATCGGTCCTGTACCTAAAAAGTATTCGGATGCCGTATGGAAACGATTCATTGCCGCATGTGATTATTTCTTCGAGCAAAAGAACAAGGCGACTTCTTCACAACGCTCGGTTGAACAGGAAAACATGGTTCAGAAAAAGGCGATCATTGAAAAATTAAATGCAATTGACGCACAGGAAACACCGGAAGAGGATGCGGGAAACGCCATTCGAGAATTAATGAAAGAATGGAATAGCATCGGTCATGTACCGTTTAAAGAGAAAGATAAATTATACAAGCAATATCATGGTGTCATTGATAAGTTGTTTGACAAGTTGAATCTTTCCGCATCACAGAAAAAATTAAGTAACTTTAAATCAAGCATCAGTAAGGAAGGCAACCTTTATCGTGAACGCGAAAAACTGGTTCGTGCTTACGAAAACATGAAGAATGAAATTCAAACATACGAGAACAACTTGGGCTTCTTGACCAGTTCTTCCAAAAAAGGTAGCAGTTTGGTTACGGAAATGAATCGTAAAGTGGAAAAACTCAAAGCAGACCTAGAATTGATCTTGAAAAAAATTGAGGTGATCGACCAATCAATGAAAAACGAATAAAAACAGTTATATGAAAAAAGAGTCTAACGCAAATGCGTTAGACTCTTTTTTCATATAACACTACTAATTCTTAAGACAGCCAACACAAAATAAAAAAAAAGATCTTCTAAAATTATAATTTTAGAAGATCTTTGTCTTTGACAAGTGGTTTGTCTGTTGGGA
>OIQI01000634.1_pt1 | contig 8722 bp, 9 predicted proteins | sample 1585911 | NCBI WGS metagenome assembly OIQI01 (sample SAMN02675049, study PRJEB24791) | human gut metagenome, SKBSTL061 | isolation source: stool | host: Homo sapiens | place: USA
AGACGTGTGCTCTTCCGATCTGCGCAAATCGAGCTTCATATCCCCCGCCGCCGTGTAGGCGACCAAGTTGTCGCTCGCGGCGTAATCCATGCGCCCCTCGCGGCAGTGGTCGATGGCGAGCATCCGCCGGTCGGCCACAAAATCGCACTCGTAGCGCTCCATGTGAAAGTCGTTGAACGCGAGCATCATGCCCGAAAAGATCTCATAGGTGGTCATCGTGCCGTCGCCGGTCTCGTTTCGAAACTGCCAGACCGCGCAGCCGTCGCTCTGCGCCAGCAAAATAGCGCCCTGATGCTCCAATAATTTCTCTGCGGTCATCTTTTCCGCTCCTATTCCTCGAGGTTAGTTGTCTCTAACTGTTTGGCAGTATACCACAGCTTTTGCCGCTTGTCTTTCCCCATCGGATGAAATTGTTCCGTTTGGACATCAATTTTGCCGCCGTGGGTCAAAAAAGAGGACGGCAAAGGCTCCCTGCTGGTAAGACAGTAAAATTCTAATTTCTTGGAACAGGCATGATTTCGGTTATGCCTGTTCCGCTTTTAGCAGCTCATTCACGGGAATGTAGCCTACGAGGTCATATTCGATATGTACCTTCTGTCTGCGTTTGCCGCTGGACTTATCGGGCGCATCTACATAGACCGCCTTCACAAGCTCTCTGAGGGCATAGGGTGTCAGTTCCGTGAGGGTGCTATTTCTCTTTACCCGCTGAACAAACTGCTCAATATTCTCTGCCTGTTGTTCCTGTTCATGGATTTGCTGTTGCAGACCTTTGACCTCGGCTTTGAGGTCTTTCTGTTCCTCGGTGTAGTTCTTGCTCATCATGGCGAAGCGTTCATCATCCAGGCGTCCGGCTACATTGTCCTCGTAAATGCGGATGAAAAGACGGTCAAGCTCTCCGATTCGCTTCTCAGCCTGCACCAACCGCTTCTGATGCAGCCGCAGTGATTCCTCGCTCTGTATACGGAGCTTTTGCTCCATTTCGGAACGGAAATAAGCCTCATAGCAAGTGACTACCGATATGACCTCCTGAATGTGCTTCCAGACGATTTGTTCCAGGACAACGGCACGGATATAATGTCCGCTGCACTTGTCCTTGTTGGCACGATGGGTAGAGCAGATGAAGAAGTCCTGCCGCTTTTCAAAATAGCTGGTGGTGGAGTAGTAGAGCTTCTGCTTGCAGTCGTTGCAGAACACCAGACCGGAGAACATATTGCTCTTTCCCGTCGCCGTTCTGCGGTGCCGCTGCTGCCTGATCTCCTGCACCTTATCAAAGACTTCCAGAGAGATAATTGCCGGGTGGGTGTTATAGAAAATCTTGCGATTCTCCATTGGATTTTCCCGCTGCTTTTTGTCCCAGATGGAGTTGGTGTAGGTCTTGAAATTGACCGTGCAGCCTGTGTACTCCATGTATTCGAGGATGTAAGCAACGGTGCTTTCGTGCCAGCGATACTCGTTCTCCGGGGTCTGATGCGGTGTTTTTCTGCCCTCCCGCTGTTTATAGGCGGTGGGATTCAGCACCTTTTCCTTTTCCAGCAAGGCGGCGATCTGGCTCGGCCCTTTTCCCTCCATGCAGAGCGCAAAGATCCGCTTGACGACCTGTGCAGATTCCTCGTCAATCACCCATTTCTTAGGATCGTCAGAGTCATGTTTGTAGCCGTAGGGAACGTTGGTGGTCAAGCGCTCTCCACGCTCCCCCTTTGCCTTGCTGACGGCACGGATTTTGCGGCTGGTATCCTTGGAATACCACTCATTGAACCAGTTCTTGATACCCGCCATATCGCTGTCGGTGCTGTTGGGGTCAATGGTGTCGAAGTGGTCGTTGATGGCAATATACCGCACGCCGTACTGAGGAAACGTGTAGTTGATATAAAGCCCTGTCAGCGAGGAATTACGACCGAGTCTTGAAAGGTCTTTCGTAATCACCACTTCCACATGACCGGCTTCAATTTCCGCAAGCATCTTCTGAAAGCCGGGGCGATTAGAAAAATCCACGCCGCTGTACCCGTCATCAATAAAGAACGTCGGGTTCGGAAAGTGCTGAGATTTTGCATACTCCATTAACATGATCTGCTGATGCTGGATGGAGTTCGACGGGTCATCCTTGCCGCCTTTTTCTTTGGTGTCCTCCACGGACAGTCTGCAATAAAGCGCTGTGATTTTGTCGGTTGCCCTTAACATATTGTTGTCCTCCTTCGGTGGGGCAACTGTCTGAACAGGATTGGATTCTTGGTTTATATCAAGAGAAACGTCGTTACTCATCGGCGTCCTCCGTGATACCGTTTTTATCATCGGCGGCGTTCTGTTCCATGATGCGTCTGAGCTTTTTGTCGAGGGTTTCCGTACCCTCGTAGCTGCCGGTTACGGTGTATTCCGTGCCGCCGTGTTCCTCCACAATTTTAACATCGGGCAACCAAAAGGCGGACGGATTTTTCACCACGATGTTGCCCTTTTCATCGAAAGAAAACTCCCTCTTGGGGGCATCGTCGGGACGTGGCTTGACCTTGGCATACGGGTCAGGATTGGAGAAATAAAACGAGCGGATTTCAGCGTCCTCTTCGCCGTTATCAAAATCATCATCGGCAAAAATCTCGTCCAGTTCCTCGTCGGTCAGTTCGATGATCTCATTGTCATTTTCTTTTGGATTCACTTCGTCAAGCCTCCTTTTCATTCGCTTTTTTCAAACGACAATTCAGTTCGTAGAGTGCTGTACGGTTTGAGTCCCACTTGAGTTTTTGATTTGCTTCGTCGTAGGTCAACCATACGCAGTCGGTATGTTCAGGAGATAGCCGTACATCATCTTGACATTCAAAGCCAAAAGTATATTCAGGAATTACATAGGTGCTGCTGTCCCAATGTTTGCGACGCATTTCTGATATGATCGTAACTGGAATATACGACAGGCTTTTCAATCCAAGCCACTGAGTAGAATGTACACCACCCTCCTCAAAGGTTTCTCTTTTTGCTGCCGCCAAAGGTGTTTCGTTGTCCTCGCCGCCTCCGGCAATGAACTGCCATTGGTCGTGATCAGCACGGTGAAAAACGCAGTACATTGGAGTTCCATCGACAATCTGATATGGTATTGCAAGTATTTGAAAGGGTGCACGCATTGTAATCCTCCTCGACACAATTAGCCTTATCTTGTAGCAAAACGGACGAACGCCGTCAATGGTCAAGATGAACGGCTGCGCCGCCATTGACAGCGCCCGTCCGTTTCGCTTTTTGGCAGACAAGGCGGCGGTTGCCGCCGATTTCCATTTGGAAAATGGCGCTTGCTAACATGGGAAACGGAGAATAGCAAGCACAGCAAGTGTAGCTACACTTGCGAAAACCGGCGTGGCACGACCGGGATTTCCTTGCAGAATAGCAAGCAAATCCGGTGAGTACCCACACCGGAGCTTACCATTCTGGCAAGCAATGCACGGCGGTACCCACTTCTCATTACCTGCCAACTGCGAAACGCACTTAGCAAGCAATGCTCGTGTTTATACACCCGTGCAATCTTGTTGGGGAAATACCCCCAAACCCCTGAACGATTTCAGAGAAATCGACTGCGCTCCTGCGGAGCTGAACATCACTCCATCTTGGAAAGTAAGTCAAGGTTTTTTTGGCTCACGACATTCAGGCAAATCCGGTTTTGCCGCATATCCGTCGATCGCCATTTTGCGAAGGTAAGCGCTCATATTCTCTATCCCAAGCTGCGCCATCCTCGCCTTTATCAAGCTGAGTTCTTTTTCATCTACGAAGAATTTGACCTGTATCGGTCGCTTACGATTCCTGTTGTCTGGCATTGAGCGATCTCCGTTCTTTTACAGTTCAATCTGTTCGGGAAATGCTTCTTTTCGCATGATACCCCACATCTTGTCGATATAAGATAGCGTGTAAAAATTCTCATAGTAATGATAGTAGAAGGCACCTTTTAGCGTCATTTCATAAGTGCCGTTGTGTTCCTTGACAAGCCCTAATTGTTTGGCAACCCAAAGCTCGAATCCATACATTTTTTTCAATGACACACCAAAGAATTTTTCAAAATCTTCGGCAGTTACTCTTGTGCTGTATGCTGTCCAAAATAGCCAATAAACCATCCGTTGCCGCTTGGTAAAGCGAATTGTCAATGATGTGGCGAGGTTCCCGGAACGAATTCTTTCACAGTAGGAATCTACATCAAAAGTATTGATTTTGAATTGCTCTTTGAATAGACTCGTAGCAGAGCAACCGAATCCGAGGAAATTATCTCTGGTCATGGATGAGTAGTTTGCATCCGTTCCACTTGAGAAAGTCCAGATAGAATTTCGAGAGTATCCTTTTCCTAAACAGTATTGAGTAATGGCATCCAGCAACTCTCGTTTATCTTTTTTAGGCATTGCAGTAACGGGACTTTCTGTAAAAGTGAAATCAATGAATGGGTATATGGCAACGTGATTTGCCCCCAATAAAAAAGCGGTATCAATATCCGACTTCAAATCATCGTAGGTTTGTCCAGGCAGCGCAAAGATAAAGTCCATGGAAACAGTTTCAAAAGAAACGGCAGACAACGCAGACATCATTTCTGCGGTATCAATTTTCTTTCTGCCAAGAATCTTCTGATACTTATCGCAGAATGATTGAATGCCGATGCTGATTTTTGTTACACCTGCATCTTTCAACATTTGCAGCGTTTCCACATTCACATTATCGGGATGAAGTTCCAGTCCAATCCCCTCTGTGATAATAAAGTGCTCACTCAATGCATTAACGATTTCTTTTATACGGTTGGCTGCGAGTGCAGGTGTCCCACCACCGAAGTATAGGCTGGTTGCTTTTCTATGCTCCGCATGTTGGCTGCCCACAATGTGTATTTCTTGAATCAAAGAATCTATGTACCTATCACACAATTCAGCAGAATAGCGCACTTTGCAATAAGGGCAAAAGTTGCAGATACTCTTGCAAAAAGGGATATGAACATACAGCCCAAGGTTTTCACATTCTGCATACGGCAATATCTGGTCATATCCATTTTTGAACGTAAATGGCTTTGCTGTCCGTGTAAGCCACATTCTCGTTAAACCTGTAATGAAGCTCATATTACTCCTAAATATACTTCAAGTATGTATGAAGCATCTCAATGATTATTTTGGGATTGCCTCTGAACAGAAGCGTATATTCAGCAACAAAAAAGTATCCGCATTGGTCGCAAAGGCCAGGAACATCTATACAGCGCCCGCAAGTAGACAACTTTCCGTTTTCCATCACTACGCACTGATGGCAAGGCGTAGGAAAACGATTTTCAATAAGATATGGAAACGCACTTTTTAGGTTGAATACAGGTGCGCCTTCTTTCATCATTTGAGTTATCGTATCACAGCACTTGGCTTTTTCCTCTTTAGTCAGAGCTAATTTTTTTGTGTCAGGATATGGTGTATGGAAATTGAATGATACTGCACGGACATTTTTAGTGTCACGAGCCGTTAGACAGACATCTCGTACATGATCTTTGTTGATTTGATTGATTGCCATATAGAAACAGATATTGTCTGCGGTAGCATTGCTGATGTTCTTCATGATAGTGTCGTAGGTGTCACCACGAACTTCATTATGGCGCTGCTTATCTCCGTCCAAGCTCAAAAGAATCAAATCTGCTTCTGGGAGATCAATGGGAAACGTTCCGTTCGTAACTACGTTGACGATGAGAAAACCCATGTTCTTTGCTTCTATAACCAAATCTCTGAGAGTGCGTTCGCCATCTTTCCAAAGAAATGTTTCGCCACCGCAGAAGAACAAAATGCGAACTCCCATGTCATATAGCCGCTGCATTTCTTGCCAGATCTGTTCATATGGATGGACGATTGCTGTAATATTGTTGACGGAACAGTGCTTGCAATGCAAATTGCATTTGTCTGTTAGGATTACAGTTCCAAGGATTGGTGATTTCTTTCTAAGCAGAATCGTCTTTACGCCAAAAGCAGCGAAGTGAAAAAAGGATGATAGCTTCATTTTTCCTCCATAGCTCTAATTGGGTATCCCTGAATAGTGTGTACACACTATATTATACTCATTTTCTTCTGCCTTTTCAAGATAATGTGGCATATTTCAGAGAATTAGTATAATCGGTTTATTCGCTCCGTTTGGGTCACTTTTCCTGCATGTAAAATAGTGATGCTTATTCAAGCAAAAATTTATGCTGCTATGTATAATGACTTCATCGTAAAGTGATTCTCTGATCCGTATAATCAATATGTTGAAATGTGGCCTTTTTCATGTTTCAAACTTAATCTATGTGAATAAATGAAGCCAGATATGCTCACTTTTGAACAAAGCCACACAGAGGGGAAAACAAGCAATTTTCAACCCTCAGATGTACAAAAACAGGCAGCACCCAACCGAAGCTGAGTGCCGCCTGTTTTGCTGTCCAATCCTACCTAGCAGCTGCCGATTTTGTAGTTTTCTCAAATTACTGTCTTATCGGCACACGGCAAACTCCCGTCCTCTTTTTTATTCCTTTACCGGTTCACGAGCAGCTTTTTCATGCCGCGCTCGAGACCGTCGACGGTCAGCGGGTACATGTCCACCGCCCTTGCGATATAGCCGTAGCTCTCGCCCCAGTAGCCGCCCCAGCGCGGGGGCTCCTCGGGATTGAGCCAAATCAGGTGGTCGTAGTGCTCGCGGAAGCGCTTGATCTGATCGAGGCCCGACCATTTCGCCTCGCCGGTGCGGTAGTCGTAGCGCTTTTCCATCAGCTCGTACATGTCCATCAGCGCATCGCCGACTAAAATGACCTTGTACTCGCTGCCGAAATTCTGCAGAATCCAGTCCGTCGGCACCGCGTGCTCGCGGTACATCCGCGGGTCGGTGTAGACACTCGAATAAATACAGTTGTGGAAGTAGTAGACGTGCAGCTCCTTAAAATGGTTCGACTGCCGCGCCGCCTGAAAGAGCATCGAGCAGAGGTTGGAATAATACTCCATCGAGCCGCCGGAGTCCATCAGCATCAGCACCTTGACGGTATTTTTGCGCGGACGCTTGTAGCAGACCGACAGCGTTCCCGCGTTGTCGCAGGTCTCGCGCACGGTCCCATCCACGTCGAACTCCGTTTTGGCCTCCTGCGTCTGCTCGGAATACTGGCGCAGCAGGCGGAACGCCATCTGAAACTGTCGGATATCGAGCACATTGTCCTTGCGGAAGTCGCGGAACCTGCGCTCCCCCGCCACCTGAAACGCGCGGCGGTACATGCTCTTCCCGCCCACACGGATGCCCTGCGGGCTGTGGCCGCTATTGCCGAAGTTTGAGTAGCCGTTCGTGCCGATCCAGTACGAGCCGCCGTTGTGCTCCTCGGTCTGCTCCTTGAGGCGCTCTTCGAACATTTTGAGAATTTCCTCAATGCTCTTTTCCTCATAGCCCTGCGTGCGCAGGAACTTGCGGAACTCCTCCATTGCGGCGGCAGGGTTGTTGAGCCAGTCCATCAGTTCCTTGGGAAGCTCGTCCTGATATGGCACGCCGTCGAAGTATTCAAGGAATATCTGGTCGAACTTGTCGTAATCCGCCTCGGACTTGACGAGCACCGCGCGACAGAGCTCGTAAAAGCCCGTGAGCGAATCGTGCTGCAGGTCCAGCATCAGCCCCTCGATGAGAGTCATCCACTCATTCAGGCTGACGCGAAAGCCATGCGCGCGCAGAAGGTAGAAAAATCCAGTAAACATGGCGTTCTTATCTTCTCAGCCGGCGCTGCACGGTGGAGATATCCTTGTCCTTTTTGAGGAGCACCCCGATGAACGGGATCTCCTTCGTGATGCGGGACGTGTCCACGCCGGTAAGCTCGAGCGCGCGGATCCAGTCGACAAGCTCGGATGTCGAGGGTTTTTTCTCCACCGAGTCGATCGAGCGGATATAGTAGAACGCCTGCATCGCCTGCATCAAAAGCGTCTCGTCGACATGATCGAAGTGGACGCGGATGATCTTTTCCATCTGCTGCTGGTCGGGGAATTCAATATAGTGGAAGATGCAGCGGCGCAGGAACGCGTCCGGCAGCTCCTTTTCCGCGTTCGAGGTGATGATGACGATGGGACGGTGCTTGGCCTTGATGGTCTCCTTCGTCTCGGGAATGTAGAATTCCATCTTGTCGAGCTCCCAAAGAAGGTCGTTCGGGAACTCGAGGTCTGCTTTGTCGACCTCGTCGATCAGCAGCACGACCTGCTCGTCGGCGGAAAACGCCTCGCCGAGCTTGCCGAGCTTGATATACTTTGCGATATCGTCCACGCCGGATGTGCCGAACTGGCTGTCGTATAAACGCTGCACCACATCGTAGACGTACAGGCCGTCCTGTGCCTTCGTCGTGGACTTGACGCTCCAGATGATGAGCTTTTTGCCCAGCGCCTCGGCCACAGCCTCGGCGAGCATCGTCTTTCCCGTGCCCGGCTCGCCCTTGATGAGAAGCGGTTTTTTGAGCGCCATCGCGATGTTCACCGCATTCATCAGCTCTGGGCTCGCAACGTAGTTTTTGCTGCCTTTGAAAGTATTTTCCATAGTGTGCTCCTTACAAAAAATCAAGATCAATGATATTTTACCCTTGCCACACGCCCCTTGTCAAATTCATTGTTTTGACCTGTCCCCAAATTTTTTCTAAAAATTTGAAATTTCCTCTTGCATTTCCCTGAAAGCTGTGGTAGTATAACACCGTTGTCCGATATGAGACACGCGCCGTTAGCTCAGCTGGATAGAGCGTCTGGCTACGGACCAGAAGGCCGGGGGT
>OIQI01000638.1_pt1 | contig 8679 bp, 7 predicted proteins | sample 1585911 | NCBI WGS metagenome assembly OIQI01 (sample SAMN02675049, study PRJEB24791) | human gut metagenome, SKBSTL061 | isolation source: stool | host: Homo sapiens | place: USA
ATCGAAAGGAAAGGTCTTTATATGCATCCATGTAATTAAGAAACATCAATGACTGCTCGGGGCCCAGCCCTGCGAGGCGGTCGATCATGTACTTTGCCCAAGCATCATTGTCCTGCCCGCAGGCATCTTTCGCCTCCTGAATCAGTGCCCAGAAGGTGTCTTTGTTGATCTCAGTGATATTATCGTTCATGTGCTACCTCTTTCTCTTTTTTATCTGCCCGTTTCAATAGGCTGTCGAGCCCCATGCTGTACAGTGCGTCTGCGTAGACTTTTTCACGAAATGCCTTGTATCCAGGCGCGGTGGTATCCACCTTGCCGAGGATGGCCTCTTCGTAGGAGGTTCCGGGGACAATCTTCCATGTCACAGCGCCGAAATGCGCTGCTTCCAGATAGCGCGTCTTAGCGGGATAGCTCATCGCTTCAAACATCCCGCGGTTGTCTTCGTAGTGGAAATAATCATGAATGCAGATACCTGTTATATTGGTGACTGCGGCATAGATACAGAATCCGTCCGGATCAAGGTAGGGAGCCGCCTGGTTGTATAACTGCTCGGGGGTGGGCGGCTGCGTACAGAATCGCTGAAACAGATGAGACAGGCAGTCCACCTGCTCCAAAACATCTTGCCGGCGGTACTGTTCCAGGGTGAGGCTTGCGGAGACCTTTTCACATTGCTGCTCCAACTGCTGACATTTTCTACTTAGCTCGTCTCGTTCAGCAACCAGCTCCTGCAGCTCATCTGAGAGCTGAGAGAGCTGATCTTTCTTTTGAAACCAATCACGCAGCCCCATCTGATCGCTCCTTTCTCGTCCAGAACGCAAAGCGTTCCAGGAATCGGACGCGCTTTTGCACCTTTCCGGCAGACATATCCAGTCCGTTCATCTGCGCCTGGATGCGGTGCCGAATAGCCTTCAGCTTCTGCGGATCGTTACAGCAATCCACGATGACATACTCGCCGCCGCTGGCGGCCAGCACCTCACGCTTGCCGCTTTCATCCCGAATCGTCGCCATGAGCCGCTGGCCCAGGCGCTTTCGGTAGGCATCCTGCAAGGCGTCCATATCGCCGCAGACGCCGTGCCGCTCCAAAATGGCCGCGATCTCCTGTGAGCTGATTCGCGTCTCGGTGGACAGCCTGTTCAGGATCTCGCGCTGTGCATCGGGCGGAAGGCTGGAGGGACTTGGAGGGGATGGCGGTTTCTTGCTGCTCATCGTGTCGGCACCTCCTTTTTCGGAGTTTTGGCGGTGGTGGGAGGCTCTGTGATCTTGGCAAGCGATTTCCCTTGACTGTTCAGGTATTTCGACAGTTCAAAGACATGATCGCAGCTAAACTCCGGGGCATCAAAGCCGTTGCGCTCGGTGTACAGTGTCCACTTCTGCTTTTCAAAGGGGCTGTCCAGCGCCACCACGAAGAACCGCCCGCAGCGCTCTCCATCCAGCGGCTCAAAGCGAACATCGTCGTAGAGCGGGCCATTCAAGGGGCAGTTATTGTTGAACCAGACATAGTAATTGTCCAGAATGGCTGGCTCTGTGATCCGCATGACCACCTTGCCGATCTGCTTCAGCCTGCCCGCGAGGGCTGCGTCGCCGCAGAACCAGTCGTACCAGCCTGCGCGGATCTGTGTCGCACGGGATCTATCCTGAAACGCCCCACTGCGGAACAAGTCCTGCCACTGGCGAACAGAAAGCCTCTCGCTCATGACGCCACCTCGCCGGAGGCGTCATCCGTGCGGTTGCTATTTCGCCAGTCTGACGGCAGGATCTTCTGCTCGATGATATCAGCGATGCTCATAAACACCTGGGCGATCTCACGGGATTCCTTTACGGTGTCCTGGAGTTCCTCCAGCGTCATGCGGGTACCTTCCGTCCAGCAGCGAACATTTTCTTCCGTGGCGGTCAGAAGAGAAGCCTTTTCGTATGCCTTGCAGAACAGATTGGCAACCTTGCCCCTGCGGTCGATCTCCGCATTTTGCTGTTTGAGGTCCTTCTTTGCCTTTTCATATTCCAGCAGCTCCGCGGCAGCCTGCTCGCGCTGATCCTCCGGCACATCCTGAAGCTGGCGGGTCAGGTCATACCCTTTGTTGATGGACAGTTCCTTCTTATCAAGCGCCTCCTTGATGGCCTCCGGAGCATTCTCGTCGATCTGTATGACCTTGCCCATCGTGCGCTCGCCCAAGCCGACCGCCTCTGCCAGTTCCTTTCTGGTATCGACAGCGGAAACCGCTTCCGGCAATGTTGCCGAAAGCGGTTTTTCAGAGAACTTGTCACCACCGGCAGCAGACTGATTTGCTCTGGCCTTGGCTTCAATCTCTGGTTTTAGCTTCAGGGCGATCTTGCCCAGCTCCCACTTTTCCAGATTGCGGCGTCCCTTCTGGGTATCCAGCGCCCACTGCTTGGCTTCCAGCAGATCCTCGAAGGAGAATACCGCCATCGTATAGGGCAGGCCATGCTTTTCGCACAGCGACTGACGGTTGTGCCCGTCGATGATGACCATGTCCTCATTGACGATGATGGGGGAGTAGCAGCCGTTTTTGATGAGATCCGCTTCCAGAGCGTCGAGCTGCTCCGCGCTCAGAGGTGGGAGCAGCTCGGCCATCTCCGGCAGGATCACAGGGCTGCGTTCAGCACTGGTATATGTGATCCCGGTATTTTTCATCAGGCAGCGACCTCGCAGCTGGTCTCATCTTCCATTTCCTGCGCGGGTTCTTCTACCTTGCGGGGCGAGAGGAACTCCACCTCGCTGGCCTTGATGAGGAAACCGGGCTGGCGTTCCGGCTCGTCCTCAAAGGTGATGGTCTCGAAATCGCCGGAGGCTGCCAGCTTGCAGCCCTTCCAGGCAAACTCCGCACAGCGCTCAGCCAGCGGGCCGCGCACCTTGACAGAGATAAAGTCGGTGAGCTTATTGCCGTCCTTATCCTTATAGCGGCGGTCCGAGGCGATACGCAGAATGGCGTAGGGCTTGCCGGTGGCCTCGTTCGTTTTCAGGGTGACGTCGTTGGTCAGGTTACCAATGGCAGTGATCTTCAACATGGTTCAGTTCTCCTTTGTTTTATATAGTGTAGATGATAAAAAAGCCGCCCTCCCGGCATGGGAGGGCGGCAGAGGGAAAGTTACTTGCTCCAAGTCTCGTTTTCGCCGAGAATGGCGGTGTGGGCGTTGGCAGCCTCCATGACAGCGTAATACGCCCAATGCTTGCCGCTCATATCTCTGAACGTATTGAGCTTGCGAAGATTGTCCGCAATATAGCTCTCATCCGCTTCACGGCCCAGCAGGCGGTTGACGATGGTGACGACCTCAGCTCTGGAGATGTTGCGGTCTGCGCGGAAGGAACCATCCTCGTAGCCGTTGATCCAGCCGCTCTTGGCAGCGGCCTTGATGTACTCGGCGGCCCAATAACCGTCGCTGACATCGCCAAAGTCCTTATACTGCTCCATGATGTCCTTGTTGCCGTCGCCGTACACATCGAAGAAGCGAACGGCCAGCGTGGTAAACTCAGCGCGGGTGATGGCGTCATCAGGGGCGAAAGTGTTGCCGCTCTTGCCGTAGGTGACACCGTTGTTGTTGAGGTACTTGACGTAGCCGGAGTACCAGGCGTGGGCGGGAATATCGGTAAACTTGGTGTTGGCCGCGGTGGAGATGGTGTCGCCGTTCTTATCTGCCAACAGACGGGCAAAGATGGCGGCGGCTTCGCTGCGGGTCATGCTGCGCGCGGGGCCAAAGGTGCCGTCCGGGTAACCGAGAATATACACGCCGTGGCGCTCGGTTTCCTCCGTCTCGGGGACAGTCAGCTCACCGTTTTTATCCGTTTTGCCGCTGGCGGTCTGGTTCAGATCGTTCTTGACGGTGATATTTTTATTCTCCTGCGGGACCTTCTTGTTGTCGGTGACGACGATTGTCACCTGATGCTTGGCATCCATATCCGCGCCATCCGGCAGGATGATCGAGATGTTGCCGGTCTTGCCGATGGAAACATCACTGCCGGGGATGGGACGCTTCGTGTCCGTGCGGATGACTTTGACGGTCAGGGCCCAGCGGTTACCGTCTGCATCCTCATAGCCACCGGTGACCTTGCCGTCCTCATTGGTCTTGCCACTGCCGGTGGGAACGGTGATCTGGCCTGCGGCGTCGGTCTTACCGGAGGAATAGTTATCATTCTTGTCTGTAACGGCAATGCTCATGCCCGGTACAGCGCTCTTATCCTTGACAAGCTGCACGGTGACGGTCGTCTGGTCGGCATAGTCCAGCAGGCGGCTATTCGGCAAGCGGATGGAGATGCTGTTGTCTTTGCGAAGCGTCACGGCAGCGTTCGCGACGGGGTCCTTGGTGTCGGTATCGGTGACAGTCACGAGATAGCCGCCCACGATGGCCTCGCCCCTGCTGTCCGTGGTGCCACTGTTGTAGATCTTGTCGATCTCGGCGGATTCCAGCGTCTCACCGCAGTTTTCGCATTCCTTATGCTTGCTGCCCACGGAGTCCGTAGTCGGCTCCTTGTCGATGATCCAATCGCCCGGCTTATGGCCGGCAGGCTCGGTGTAGTCGCTCTTGTTGCTGTCACCACAGCGGGTGCAGGTGTTGGTGGTGTAGCCCATCTCCGTGCAGGTAGGAGCCGTCACTTCACTCTTGTAATCGTGACCGAGCGCATTTTTCAGCACAGCGCCGCAGCGGGTGCAGAGCTGGGGTTCCATGCAGGTGGCAGGATTGCCGGGAATATGACCAGCAGCCTCGTTGCCTTCAATACGGTGATAACCGCAGCGGACGCAGCGGTACTCCATAACGCCCTCGCCGGTGCAGGTGGCGTTGGTGATGGGAGTGCCTTCATCCCAGCTGTGGCCCAGCGGAGCGGTGTAGTCCGTCACGAAGCTGCTGCCGCAGCCATCGCAGCGGTGGATGGTCTTGCCGCCGCCCTCACAAGTCGCGGCGATCACATGGGATTCGTAGTTATGGGGCAGAACGGAAGTGATGTCCTCGATATGGCGGTCGCCGCAGACGGAGCACTCGCGGACGGTGTAGCCGGGGTTTGTGCAGGTAGCAGCTACGGGATAGGTCTTATACTGATGCTCTCCCTTGGGCGTGGCGGTCTGCTTCATCTGGCCGCAGCGGGAGCAGAGCTCCAGCAGCTTGCCATCGGTTTCGCAGGTGGCATCGCGGATGACGATGCTCTGCCATGCGTGGCCGAGAGAGTCCACATAGTCGCGCTTTTCGATCTTGCCGCACTCGGTGCAGAGGTAACGGTCATAGCCAAGGGTGATGCAGCCAGCCTTGGTGCGGTCCAGCAGAATGAAGTGGTGGTTTTCGCCGCAGCCCTTGTCGGCACAGCAATTTCCGTTGCAATGCTTGTTCTGGCAGCCGCAGTTGGGATCATCGCAGCCGCAGGTGCATTTGCCGTCCTCGCTGGTCTGGGTATCGCGCAGCCAGACATTTGCCACGCCGTTTTCCGTCATGCTGACATTCTGATAGGTGTAGGTGATCTCGTAATAAACTGTGTACTGACCTTCCTCCGTGTAATTGGGCGCGGAGGTCATGGTGCAGCTTTCGGCGCTGTTGCCGTAGCGGATGGAAGTGCGGACGCCAGCTTCGGAGAGGTCGCTGACGGTGATCGTGTGGGGCTGGCCGTCCACGACGCCGTAGTAGTCTGCAATGACCGCCTTGGCTGCTGTGTAGTCATAGCTGGCGTAGTCGCACAGGCTGCACTTCTCCACGGTAGCAAAGCGGCCGTTGGCAGGCTGGGGCAGCACCTCGGTCTCCATGCTGTGGCGCTCCAGCGTGCGGTTCACGGTGTGGTTCGTACCGTAGCAAAACGCGCAGTAGGTGCCACCCTTGGTGGTAACGGTATGGTAGGTATCGTCCGTGTACTCGTAGGTCACGGTTTCCTCCAGCTTCTGTGTAAATTCCGCGGCGCAGTCAAACAGCCAGTAAACATTTTTGAGATAGCCGTAATCAGACTTCGGCTCGTTTGTGTTGATACCGCCGCAGGTTTCGCAGACTGCCTTGGTATAATGATAGCCGGTATAATAGGCGTCTTTGCCGGGAACACCGTCCATGCAGTCGCCCTTGCCGACACCGTCCATCATCGTGCCGTCCGAGTATTTGACGTTACGGCTCAGAGCTGTCTGGCCGTTGCGGGTATACTCGGGAACGCGGAATACCTCAAAGGACGTTACTTTGCCGCATTCGCCGCATTTGAAGGTTTCACGGGTCACGACGCTGTTGACGTCCAACTCATTCGTGCGGTTGGACGCCTGCATCCAGTGTTCGGCGGGGTCATGGTAGCTGTTCTGCTGGGCCGCAAAGGCGCTGGGGACCAGGCTGAAACACAGTGCCAGCGTCAGGAGCATGGCCAGCGCGCGGCGGGATAATGTATGATTCTTGTTCAAGTGCATATTTCCTCCTTAGATTTTTGATGGGATGTTAAGTCATGTTCTGCGATGCTTGGTTATCGCCCCCTCTCCGGAGTGTTTCTTTTTTGCAGGTATTCGTTCCAGTCCTTTCCGCTGCGAGGCTCTTCCGCTGTTACGGCATAGCCTCTGGCCGAGTATTTGTCCTTGAGCTGCTGGGCCGCTGCCCGTCCTGGCGCGTCTTCGTCGAGGCAAAGCGTGATCCGCTTGATGTGAGGATTGTCCTTTAAGTACGTTTCGAGTGCTCCGTCATAGAGGCCGCACAGGGCTATGGCGTTGATCAGCTCGCGGTGGAGCGAGAGGTAGCTCATGAGGTCGATAGGGGCCTCGAACACGTGCACCTGATTCGACGTAGGATCGTGCGGGATGGCGAAGCCGATATTCTTATCGCTGCCTGTCACATCTCCGCGAAAACCTTTGCCGTCCCGGTCGTAGGTCCCGCGCAGGCATGCATATTTTGCCTGCCCCGCGCTGTTCCTTCCGACGAACACGCAGTTGTGATGCTCGGCATCCTCGTACAACAGACCGCTGTTCATAAACTGCCGGATCACCTGCGCGGCGATGCCGCGTTTGCGCAGGTAGGCAAAGACTCTGCGGTCATCCGTATTCCGGGGTGGCAGGGTAAAGGGCTTTTGCACCTCGTCCCGCTTGACGGAAGGCACTGCTTTGGCGGGGGAATCTCTGGCCCGGCCATTGAAGGTGAGCAGATACTCGACAGCTTCCGGAAATGTCTTGTCGCAGAACTGCTGCACGAGAGTGATGGCGTCGCCGCCCGTGTTCTGCGAGTAGCGGAACCATGTGCGACGGTCCTTGATCCGCAGGCTGTCCATTTCTGCTGTGGTGTGGTACCGGCCAATGCGTTTGACCTGATAGCCCAGATGGGTCAGCAGCTCCAGCAGATCCGTTTCCCTGACAATTTTCATTTCTGTGTCTGTAAAGCGTCTTTTGATTTCGCTTGCCACGGCGATTTCCTCCTTTCTCTTGAAACGCAAAAAGCCGGTCATGGCACCCGAGCTATTCGGATGCCATGACCGGCTTTCTTCTAAATCGTGTTTTTGCTTTGGCGTTTGTGCGGGCTTACACGGCGCTTTCCTCGTCAGGGGTGTCCGTGTCCGCAGGGGTGGCCTCGTCGTCCACACGGGCCTCGGCAGGGGCCTCAGCGGGGAAGTCCTGCTCTGCGGCGCTCTCAGCGTCTGCTTCGTCCAGTGCCTGCGTGATCAGGTTCAGCACGAAGTCTCGCTGGGTGAGCTTTTTGCCGGTGCGGAGTGTTTCGCGCTCGAGGTGACGCTTGATGCGCTGGAAGAGTTCTTCGGGAATCTGGAATGCCATCGTTCTGCCTTTTTCAGTCATTTGAATGCCGCCTTTCTGATTTTCCATCATGTTGTAATAGTCTTGGATGAGGTTGGCGATGTACTCGCTGGTGGTCTGGCCCAACCGTTCCCGTTCTTCGCTGACTCGCTCGTGGAGGGCGATGGGAATCTGAGCACACAAGTTTTTGGTAGTTGCCATTCTCGGATGCCTCCTTCGCTTTTTTGTAACGCAAGCATACCCGAAAGGTTACGAGAAAGCTATTACCAATACCACCAGGGAATGACGCACAAACGAAGCAGAAGCAACATAAGCACCGAAGAAGCGAAAAAAGGCCACCAATCTGCTCCCTGTGAGGGAGGAGAGATCGGTGGCCTGTCGGTTTGTTCTTTTTTGAAGCCCTGGCGTTCGAGTCACACCAGTTCATAAAAATGTCCTGCTGCATCTCTAAAATGTCGCCTGTCGCGGAGAAAAACTCGTTGTCCGAAAAATCCTGTTTTTCTAACTTTTTGAATTGAAAAGTGGCGGTAAATATATGAAAACACCGCGCAAAAGCGCGGTGTTTTCTGTGCTGCATCTTTCATCAACACATTTTGGTGCGGGCATGGGGACTTGAACCCCAACGCCTTGCGGCACGAGAACCTAAATCTCGCATGTCTGCCAATTTCATCATGCCCGCATATAATTTACTATATCATATCTCTTTCACGGCGGCAAGGAGAAAATTCATTGCAATGCGCGCCTGCGCGATTTATAATGAAGCAGCGCGCGATTTATGACCGCGCAGCACCGACTATAGGAGGACTCCGCCGTGCAGAACGCTTATCCGGACTATTATCCGCTTTTCCATTGCATCGCCGACCGCTGCCGACACAACTGCTGCATCGGCTGGGAGATCGACGTGGACGGGGATTCCCTCGCCGCCTACGATCAGATCGGCGGCGAGATGGGCGAGCGCCTGCATAAATGTATCGACCGCAGC
>OIQI01000639.1_pt1 | contig 8670 bp, 4 predicted proteins | sample 1585911 | NCBI WGS metagenome assembly OIQI01 (sample SAMN02675049, study PRJEB24791) | human gut metagenome, SKBSTL061 | isolation source: stool | host: Homo sapiens | place: USA
GGGCGCGACGAGATCCTGCACGCCGCCCGCGCCTTCGCGCGCGACTGCGCGGCAGGGAAGCGGGACGCGGACGCTTTGACCGAGGAGGGCTTTTCGCGCTACCTCTATTCATGCGGACTTCCCGATCCCGACCTTCTCATCCGCCCGGGCGGGGAGAAGCGCATCAGCAACTACCTTTTGTGGCAGTGCGCGTACAGCGAGTTCTACTTCTGCGACACGCTCTGGCCCGACTTTACCGAGAAAGAATTCGACAAGGCGCTCATCGCGTATCAGCATCGCGAGCGCCGCTTCGGCGGTTTGAAACAGGAGAAACAGAAATGAAACAAAGATGGTTGGTGGTGATCGTTGGATTGCCGGCGCTGCTCGCCGTGCTGCTTGCCTGCCCCGCATGGGCGACGATGCTCGTCGTCTGCGGCATCGCGGGCATCGCGGCCTATGAGCTGCTGCACACGGCGGGAGAGAACGTCCCGGCGAATTTCTACTGGGGACTTGTCACAACGGTCGTCATGCAGGAGATATGGCTCTTTAAGGAAGAGATGAGCGGCACATACGATCTTCCGATTTCGACCGTTACGATCTTCCGCTGGATTCTTGTGATGATGGCGTTCCTCTTTGCGGTTATCTCTTACGGAAAGGAAAAACCGTTCACGTTCCACGATGTGGCGGTGGCCATCATCGGTGGCATTGAGTTTCCGGCGATGTACAGCTGCATTTTCCTGCTGCGCATGGACGAAAACTATGGCAAGCTCTATGTGCTCGCACCGTTCTGCGTCGCCTTTGTGGGCGATGCGCTGTCGATGTACTTTGGCATGTGGTTCGGCAAGCGCAAGATGGCGCCGCACGTCAGCCCGCACAAGACCTGGGCAGGCGCGATCGGTGGGCCCATCGGCAGCGCGCTTGCGCTGGTGCTGCTCGGCGTTGTCGGCAAGGCATGGCTCGGCTATGCGCCCAATTACCTCATGCTGATCCTCGTGGGCGTGGTGGCCAATATCTTCGGCCAGCTCGGCGACCTCTCGATGTCGCTCGTCAAGCGCGAGGCCGGTATCAAGGACTACAGCCACCTCTTCCTGACGCACGGCGGCATGCTCGACCGCTTTGACTCCACGCTCTTCATCGCGCCGGTCGTGTGGGCTGCGGTCTGTGGAGGCCTATTATGACAAGGAGTATTGCTTTACTCGGTTCTACCGGCTCCATCGGCCGCCAGACGCTTGAGGTGGCGCGCGAGCTGGGGCTTTCCGTCGCTGCGCTGACGGCGAATAAAAGCGTTGACCTCATCGAACAGCAGGCGCGGGAATTTTGCCCGCGTCTTGCCGTGCTTTATGACGAGGATGCGGCGCGCGAGCTGCGCGCGCGGCTCTCCGACACAAACACCCAAGTGCTCTCCGGTATGGAGGGCCTTCTGGCCGCCGCCACGGCGGACGACGCTGACACGGTCGTCACCGCCGTGATGGGCATGATCGGACTCCAGCCGACGCTCGCGGCGATCGAGAAGAAAAAGCGCATCGCGCTTGCCAACAAGGAAACGCTCGTCTGCGCGGGCGAGCTCGTCGTGGCTGCGGCGGAGCGCTGCGGCGCGGAGATCGTCCCCGTCGACAGCGAGCACAGCGCGATCTTCCAGTGCTTGCAGGGCTGCCGCGACCGCGGTGAGATCAAGCGCCTCATTCTGACGTGCTCGGGCGGGCCGTTCTACGGCCTGAGCCTGCAGGAGCTTGCGACTAAGACGAAGGCCGACGCGCTCAAGCACCCGAACTGGACAATGGGTGCGAAGATCACCATCGACTCCGCGACGCTGATGAACAAGGGCCTTGAGATTATCGAGGCTATGCGGCTCTACCGCCTGCCGCTGCGTCAGGTCGACGCGGTCATCCATCGCCAGAGCATCGTGCACTCGCTCGTCGAGTTTCACGATGGGGCGATGCTCGCCCAGCTCGGCACACCGGACATGAAGCTGCCCATCCGCTACGCGATGACGTACCCCAACAGGGCCGTTTCGCCCGCGGAGCCGCTTGACCTTCTCAAGTGCCCGCCGCTGACGTTCGCCGAGCCCGATGAAGAGGTCTTCCGCTGCCTGAAGATCGCCAAGCAGTGCGCCGCCATCGGCAATGTCTACTGCGCGGCGATGAACGGCGCGAACGAAGAGGCTGTCGCGGCATTTCTGTGCGACGAGATCGGCATCTGTGCCATCCCTGACCTCATCGAAGCGGCGCTCGATAAAACCGAGACGGTATATCAGCCGCAGCTTTCGGATATTCTGGAAGCAGACCGGCTCGCGCGCGAGGTCGTGCGCGAAAAGCTCAACTGACCAAATTTAGGAGAGACCATGGTTTATATTCTGATTGCGATCCTGATTTTCGGCGTGCTCATCGCCGTGCATGAGTTTGGCCACTTTTTGGCGGCCAAGGCCTGCGGCGTGCGCGTCAATGAATTTTCCATCGGCATGGGCCCGCAGCTCTTCCATAAGACAAAGGGAGACACCGAATACTCCCTGCGGCTCCTGCCCATCGGAGGCTACTGCGCCATGGAGGGCGAGGACGAGGATTCGGACGACGACCGCGCGCTGGGCCGCCAGGTCTGGTGGAAGAAGTTCATCATCTTCGTCGCGGGCGCGTTCATGAACTTCCTGACGGGCCTCATCATCGTCATCTGTCTGTATGCGGGTGCGCAGGCATTCTACACGACGGAGATCGTCGAGCTGAACCCCGATTTCCCGCAGCAGGGAGAGGACGGCCTGATGCCCGGCGACACGATCTACGCCATCAACGGTGAGCGCGTCTATTTGAAGAGCGACGTGTCGCTCATCATGGGCCTTGGCGACACGGGCACGATCGACATGACCGTCCTGCGCGACGGCAAAAAGTTCGACCGCACGCTCACGAAGCAAGTCTACACCGACGAAAACGGTAAGGAGTACGAGGCCTACGGCTTTACCTACGGCGGGATCGTCGAGGCGACGCCGCTTCTGCGCCTGCAATACAGCTGGTACCAGACGATGGACTATGTCCGCATCGTGAGACTGAGCCTGCAAATGCTGCTTTCGGGCGCGGCGGGCGTGAACGATCTGAGCGGCCCGGTCGGCATCGTCTCGACCATCACGGAGGTCGGCAAGGAGACCGAGGCCGAGGCGGGCTTCGGCGCGGCACTCGAGAGCATTCTCTACTTCGCCGCGATGTTCGCGGTGAACCTCGCCGTGATGAACCTGCTGCCGCTGCCCGCACTCGACGGCGGACACGTGCTGTTCCTGCTCGTCAACGGCATCGCCGTGGCGCTTTTCAAAAAGGAAATTCCGTCCAAATATCTGAACGTCATCAACGGCATCGGCTTTGCGCTTTTAATGGCGCTGATGCTGTTCGTCACGTTCCACGACATTGTCAAGCTCCTGTGAGGAGGATGATCTTATGAGCAAGCAAATTATCGCAGGCGGCGTCGCTATCGGCGGCGGCGCGCCGGTCACGATCCAGTCGATGTGCAACACGCACACTGAGGATGCCAAGGCCACCATCGCACAGATCCACGCGCTCGAAGAGGCGGGCTGCGAGATCGTGCGCGTCACGGTGCCGAATATGGAGGCCGCGCACGCGCTGAGTGAAATTAAGGAGAATATCTCCATCCCGCTCGTCGCGGACATTCACTTCGACTACCGTCTCGCCGTCGAAGCGGCGGCGCGCGGCGCGGACAAAATTCGCATCAACCCCGGCAACATCGGGGGAGATGACCGCGTCAAGGCAGTCGTAGACGCCTGCCGTGAGCACAAGGTTCCCATCCGCATCGGCGTGAACGGCGGCTCGCTTGAAAAGGAGCTGCTCGCAAAATATGGCCGCGTGACGCCTGAGGCGCTCGTCGAGAGCGCGCTCAGACATGTGCGGCTGCTTGAAAAGTTCGATTTTACCGAGATCTGCATCTCGGTCAAGAGCTCTGATGTACCGCTCAACATGGCGGCCTATCGCCTTCTGCACGAAAAGGTCGACTATCCGCTCCACCTCGGCGTGACCGAGGCGGGCACGCCCACGATGGGGCTTTTGAAGTCCGCCATCGGCATCGGCGGCCTTCTGTGCGAGGGCATCGGCGACACGATGCGCGTCTCGCTCACGGCGGACCACGTGGAAGAGGTCTACGCCGCCAAGCGCATTTTGCAGGCCTGCGGCATCCGCCGCAGCGGTGTGAACCTCGTCTCCTGCCCGACGTGCGGCCGCACGGCGTACGACATGATCCCGATCGCCGAGGAGCTAGAGCGCCGTCTTGCCGACTGCAAGAAGAATATCACGGTCGCCGTGATGGGCTGCGTCGTCAACGGGCCCGGTGAGGCCTCGGCCGCCGATATCGGCGTGGCCGGCGGTAAAGGTGAGGGCATGATTTTCCGAAAAGGAAAAATCCTTTACAAAGTGCCGCAGGAAAAGCTAGTCGACGCTTTGATGGAGGAAATCAAAAAACTCTGACCGAGCGGAAACGATACTGAGATAAGGTTGTGGCTATGGCACAAAAGATTCCTTTTTTTGAATTATTCACCGACTTTTCGCCGGATTTTGACCTGCGCGTCCCGCTCAACGCCGCGATGGTCACGAACATGGTGCTCGAGCCGGAAAAGCGCACGATGACGCTCGACATGACCGTGCGCGCGGAGATGAACGACTCGACGCGCGAAACGGTCGAGCAGCTTCTTGCGCGCAATTACGACTTAAAGCGCGTGGACATCCACGTCAAATCAACGGCGGAGGCCTTTCCCGACATGTTGAAGAACGCTGGCCGCAGGGTGAGCGGCAGCGGCAGTGTCATCATGGGCCGCGAGATTGCAAAGGGGAGAGTGCTCCCCATCAGCGAGCTGACGCCAAAGGCCGGTCACGTCGTCGTTGAGGGCAAGGTCTTCAAGTTCGACTGCCACGAGACGCGCCGCGCCGGCGTCTGGACGATGTTGCTCGAAATGACGGACTACGAAGGCTCGCTCTTCATCCGCCGCAGCATGCCCGAGCGCGAGGCGACGGAGCTTCTTGGCAAGATCAGCGTCGGCATGTGGCTGCGCGTCAGCGGCCGCATGGAGCTCTCCTACGATGGTAAGGATATGCAGCTCAACCCGCAGGACATCATGCAGATCGACCACGCCGAGCGCACGGACACGGCGGAGGAAAAGCGCGTCGAGCTGCACTTACATACCCGTATGTCCAACATGGACGCGCTGACCGACACCGCCGCGGTCGTCAAGCGCGCGATCAAGTGGGGGATGCCCGCCATCGCCATCACGGATCACGGCGTAGCGCAGAGCTTCCCGGACGCCTGGCACACCGGCGAGGGTAAAATAAAACTCCTTTACGGCTGTGAGGGCTATTTTCTCAACAACATCGACGACCGTATCTGTGTGCACGGCCCGCAGGACGGCGATTTTTCGACTGAGATCTGCTGTTTCGACATTGAAACAACGGGTCTGAAGGTCGCGCATGATGCCATCACCGAGATCGGTGCGGTCATTCTGAAAGACGGCGAGATCGTCGACACGTTCCAAACCTTTGTCGACCCCGAGCGTCGGCTTTCGCCTGAGATCATCGGCCTGACCGGCATCACAGACGACATGCTGCGCGGCGCGCCGAAGCTGGAGGACGCGCTGCACGCGTTTTTGGTCTTTGCGGGCGGCCGCCCGCTCGCTGCGCACAATGCGGAGTTTGATATCAGCTTTATCCGCGCAGGCTGCAAAAAGTGCGGCATCCCGTTCGAGCCGACGTATCTCGACTCGCTGATTTTCGCGCAGAATCTCCTGCCCGAGCTCGGCAAGTACAAGCTAGACATCGTGGCCGACCACTTGCAGCTCCCGCAGTTCAACCACCACCGCGCGTCCGACGATGCGGTCCCGGTCGCGCAGATGCTGGCCAAGTTCTTCGTCATGCTCGAAGAGCGCGGCGTCACGCGCCTCCAGCAGATCAACGACGAGATGACGAAGCTCCGCCCGCTCGGTGTCAAGCGCAACCGTTTCCCAAAGCACATTATTCTGATCGCCAAGAACAAGGTGGGCCTCAAGAACCTCTACCAGCTCATCTCGGCGTCGAACCTCAAATACTTTAAGCGCGTGCCGATCATCCCGAAAAGCGAGCTTGTCGCGCATCGCGAGGGCTTGATCATCGGCTCTGCCTGCGAGGCGGGCGAGCTGTTCCGCGCCATCGTCGACCACAAGGACTGGAATGAGCTCAAGCGCATCGCCTCGTTCTACGACTATCTTGAAATTCAGCCGCTCGGCAATAACCGCTTCATGGTGCGCGACGGCACGGTGCGCGACGACGAAGACCTCAAGGACTTCAACCGCACTGTTGTCAAGCTTGGCGAAGAGCTCGGCAAGCCCGTCTGCGCAACGGGCGACGTCCACTTCCTCGACCCCGAAGACGAGGTTTATCGCCATATCCTGCTCGCGTCAAAGAAATTCGCCGACGCGAACGAGCCCGTCCCGCTCTACTTCCGCACGACGGACGAAATGCTCAAGGAATTTGACTACCTCGGCAAGGAGAAAGCCTACGAGGTCGTCGTGACGAACACCCGCGCCATCGCCGAGCAGGTGGAGGATATCGAGCTTTTGCCCAAGGGCAAGCTGTTCCCGCCGCGGCTTGAAAATTCGGAAGAAGACCTTAACCGCATGGTGTGGGGGAAAGCGCACGAGCTTTACGGCGACGATCTGCCGCAGCTGATCGTCGACCGGCTGAACGTCGAGCTCGGCAGCATTCTGGGCAAGTACGACGTCGTCTACATGTCGGCGCAGAAGCTCGTGCAGCGCTCGCTCGAGTGCGGCTACCTCGTCGGCTCGCGAGGGTCGGTCGGCTCGTCGCTCGTCGCGTACATGGCCGGCATCACCGAGGTCAACGCCCTGCCGCCGCACTACCGCTGCCCGAAGTGCCGCAACGTCGAGTTCCACGCGGGCGAGTATGGCTGTGGCGCGGACATGCCCGATAAAATGTGTCCCGTCTGCGGCACGAAGTACGTCAAGGACGGCTTCGACATCCCGTTTGAAACTTTCCTCGGCTACGGCGGCGGCAAGGTGCCGGATATCGACCTCAACTTCTCAGGCGAATATCAGGCGCGCGCCCACGCGCACGCGGTCGAGATGTTCGGCAAGACGCAGGTGTTCCGCGCGGGTACGATCGGTACGCTCGCGGAGAAGACGGCCTACGGCTTCGTCAAAAAATACCTCGAGGAAAACGGCATCGCCGCGGGCAACGCCGAGATCGACCGCCTGACGGCGGGCTGCGTCGGCGTGCGACGCACGACGGGCCAGCATCCCGGCGGACTCGTCGTCGTGCCGGACGACATGGATATCGAGGATTTCTGCCCCGTACAGCACCCCGCGGACGACCCCGACAGCGACACGATCACCACGCATTTCGAATATCACTGCATGGAGGACAACCTCTTAAAGCTCGATATGCTCGGCCACGATGACCCGACGATGATCCGCATGCTCGAAAATCTGACGGGCGTGAACGCCCGCGCTATCCCGCTCGACGACCCCGACACGATGTCGATCTTCATCTCGTCCAAGGTGCTCGGCTATGAGAACGACGAAGTGCTCGGCCCCACGGGCGCCGTCGCGATCCCCGAGTTTAACACGCGCTTCACGCGCCAGATGCTCGTCGACACGCAGCCCAAGGACTTCAACACGCTGCTGCGCCTTTCAGGCTTCTCCCACGGCACGGACGTGTGGCTCGGCAACGCGAAGGATCTGATCGTCAGCGGCACGGCGAGCGTTCTGGAGACCGTCGGCTGCCGTGACGATATCATGCTCTACCTCATCTCTATGGGGCTTGACCCGAAGATGAGCTTTAAGATCATGGAGGCCGTCCGAAAGGGCAAGGTCAAGGGCGGCAAGGCGGGGGACTGGCCGATGTGGGTCGAAGAGATGCGCAAGCACGACGTGCCGGAGTGGTACATCGAGTCGCTTGCGAAGATCGGTTACCTCTTCCCGAAAGCGCACGCGGTCGCATACGTTATGATGGCGTTCCGTATCGCGTGGTTCAAGGTGCACGAGCCGCTCGCGTTCTACGCGACGTTCTTCTCCATCCGCGCCAAGGCATTCGACGCCGCCGAGTGCTGCAAGGACGCCGACGCGCTGCGCCGCCGCATCCGCGAGATTGAAAACAACAAGGACGCGACCGCCGTGGAACAGGACTTGATGACGACGCTTGAAGTCTGCTACGAATTCTGCCTGCGCGGCTTCCACTTTGAGCCCATCGATATCTACCGCAGCGATGCGACGAAGTTCGTCGTCACGGAAAACGGCCTGCTGCCGCCGTTCACGTCCGTCCGCGGACTCGGCGAGACCGCAGCGCTCGACACCGTCGAGAAGCGCAAGGGGAAGGACTTTACATCGGTGGAGGAGTTTTCCCTCTGCTGCAACAAGCTGTCGCAGACGCATATCGACCAGCTGCGCGCGTTGGGCGCGTTTGCGGGATTGCCTGAAACGAGCCAGTTAACATTGTTCTAACACACTGTGTTGTATTGTTCCCTGCGTACTCGCAGGGGGGGCGTTTTTCCCTGCACCGTGCAGGGGACGCGGATAAGGGGGCCATTCTCTCGCGTGAGAGAATGGCCCCCTTTGACCCCCAAGAGAACGCAAGGGGCTCTGCCCCTTGACCCCGCACATTGGCAGTCTGTAGCTTGAAGGACTGCACGCGCTGCGCAGTGTGGGTGCGGTGTACATGGCTT
>OIQI01000684.1_pt1 | contig 8310 bp, 7 predicted proteins | sample 1585911 | NCBI WGS metagenome assembly OIQI01 (sample SAMN02675049, study PRJEB24791) | human gut metagenome, SKBSTL061 | isolation source: stool | host: Homo sapiens | place: USA
GCACATCATCGGCACCAGCCGGAGATTATGAAAAGCATCTATACAACACTTACATTAACACTTACAGGTACGCGTCTACGATAACAGCTCCCGGCAGCAATCAGACTGTAGATTTGAGGAATAGTAGAGACTGCCTTGAAAAAGTGCTTTACAAGATGACTCAATAATAAAATAGGAAGAATGACACCTCGCAGTCACAATGGCTGCGAGGTGTTTCTGTAAGTGCGGATTTTATGGAATATAGATTACGGGGACATTCTGCCGATCAGCATAATCAATCGTATTTTTCGTACCGCCCTTCTCGCCGTTGAACACGGCGATCACACGGCCAGCGTGGTCGACCATCCATTCATTGCGGCGTTGGAAGCAGCCACGATCATACTGCAGAGAAACAAAACGGACGATATCGGCACCGACCAGAACCGAAGCATAGCGACTTTGCCACGCTGGCGACCATGCACGTTCAAAGCCCTGATAGGGGCTTGCGGCAATCAGATGAATCGGAGAGCCATTGTCCCGTAGACGAAGGACGACCTCCGCAGCCCAGATGTCAACACCTCTGGCCATACCGGAGATGAAAGTCTGGAAACCGTCTGTGATAGCAGCGCGGATTTCCCGCTCAAGCGAGGCTACGATTTCAACCTCGCTTTTATGCCAACCTTGACAATATACAGCAATATTTTGACTATAAGGCGACCCACGGCAGAAAAGATGGGAATGGCGGTCTATCACCTAAAACCCTTCGTCTGCACAAGAATGTTCTTCAGCTTGCCTTTAAGGAGGCTATGCGGCATAAGCTCATAAGGTCTAATCCCTGTGAACTCGTGCGTCTCCCAAAACTTGAGAGACGGGAGTATGAGTGGTATAATGCCAGTGAAATTAACACTCTGCTTGAGACCATAAAGGACGAGCCTTTGCATCCGCTCATCCAAACTACAGTCATGTATGGACTGCGGCGCAGTGAGGTTTTGGGTCTACAGTGGCAAAGCATTGATTTTGACACAAATACTATCCTTATACGTCACACGGTCTCTATGTCAACCAAGGTTGTCGAGAAAGACAAAACCAAAAATAAATCAAGTTATCGGTCGTTTCCGCTGTTTTCTGAAATTAGAGAGCTACTGCTTCAGCTCAAAGAAGAGGAACAGAAGAACAGAGAGTTCTTTGGAGACACCTATGTGGAGAATGATTATATCTTCAAATGGGCGAATGGCGCAATGTATGACCCGTCATATATATCGCACAAATTCGGAGACCTATTGAGAAAATATAATCTCCCGCATATAAGATTCCACGATCTAAGACACCCGTATGTCAAGCACACGACAAAAATTTTTAGCTTGCGCTCGATGGCTTTTCAAGCGCAGGCTTATCCTGATGCTCGGCGAAAAACTCGCGGAGCTTGTCAGCTTCATCGGGGAGGACAAAGCCAAAGCCCTGTCCGTCCACTCTGCAATAGAAAGCGATTTTCATGACTGCCACCTCAATCAAAAATGTCCTGGATTTTGTATGCGATCTCGATGCGCTTATCGGGATATACCAGCACCCGGTCGATCAACAGCTCGGCCAGCTCGGTGGTCAGCGTGTCCGCATCGAAAATCGCCTTGGACGCTTCCTTGCGGCTGTCCTGCCGTGCCTGTTCGTCCTGCTTCTGTTTCGCCTGTGCCAATACTGCGGCATAGGCGTTTTTTGTTTTCAGCAGCAGCTCGTTACACGCGGCCTTTTCCGCCTTGTAGGTGTTCAGGTCAATCTCGCCCATGAGATAGCGTTCATACAAGGCGCACTTACCGTCTTGCAGCACCTCGATCTGCTGCTCATATTCGGCGCGTTCCGGTACGGAGGCATCCACCCGGAGCGAACCGTCCGGGGCAAACGGTGCGGCGGCTTCCATCTGCTTTTTCAGCGTCAGGAATACCGCTTGTTCCAGCTCTGCGGCGTTCAGACGCATCTTGTGACAGCGGCTTTCTACGTCCGCCTCGGAATGGCGGCAGTAATAATACGAGGTTTTCTGCATGGTGCGGGACAGCGCATGACCGCAGCAGCCACAGAAGGCTTTGCCTTTCAGCGGGTAGTCCCGCTTCTTTTTGTTGGGCTGGGAAAAGCGGAGCTGACTGGCCTGCACGGTATCAAACACGACTTTCTCAATAATGGCCGGGTGATGGTCGGGGATGATGTACCACGATTCTCTGTCCTTCAGGCGGCTTCTGGTGCCGCCTACTTCGAGAACCGCCCGCTTGCCGATCACATACACGCCGGTGTAGCGTTCGTCCTCCAAAATGCGGAGAATGGTGGATGCACTCCAAATCCCGTGGCAGCGGGAAATATCGTGGGTATGATTGCCGTGCGCCGCTTTGTACTGGCCGGGGGTAGGGATGCTTCTGCGGAACAGCTCTCGCGTGATGGCGGTGGCGTTGATGCCCTCGGCGGCAAGCTGGAAGATGAGCTGCACAACGGCAGCGGCCTCCGGGTCAGGCTCCATTCTGCCATCGGCGCTTTTGCGGTAGCCATAGGGACAGATTTTGCTCTGATACTCGCCGCGCTGCATCTTGGCGTACTTGGCGCTCTTGGTCTTGATGGACATATCGCGGCTGTAATATTCGCTGATGAGATACTTGAATGCTACGTCCATGCCGCCGGTGTCACCCTTGAATTTGCTGCTGTCAAAATCGTCGCTGATGGAAATGAAGCGGGTATGGAACAGCGGGAACACGCGCTCGATAAAGTAGCCGGTTTCAATGCTGTTTCGCCCGAAGCGGGAAAAATCCTTGACGATGATGCAGTCGATCTGATTGGCCCGCACCAGCTCAATGAGCTTCTGTACCTGCGGACGCTCAAAATTCGTGCCGCTGTACCCGTTGTCGATGAACTCCATGATCTCCGCGTTCAGAGCTTCCGGCATGGAAGCTGCGTACTCATGGAGGACAAGGCTCTGATTTTCAATACTCAGACTGTCGTACTTGTAGTCCTCAATGGAGAGGCGGATGTAGAGGGCAATCACATATTTCTGCATTGTTCCAGCACCTCCGCATAGGTTTCAAACTCGCTCTGGAAGCGATAGCGCACCGTGATCTGCTTATTGTGGGATACCTCAATGCGGTCGATCAGCCGCTCAATGAGCGCACCGGTCAGCGCACGGTCGGTCTTGATCTGTGCAGCATCCTGTTTCAGCGCCCGGTGCTGCTTGGTTTGGGCATCCATTGTCCGCAGACCGTCCTCCAACTGTTCCATTTCCACGGCAAGATCGGCAATGCGGCTTTCGTACTTTTCCTTGTAGTCGAAATATTCATCCTTGGTGAGAACGCCTTGAACAAGGTTTTCATACAGGCTCCGCACGATACCGCGAAGCCGCTGGATTTCCTGTTTGCGGCTGGTGATCTTCTCCCGCAGCTCAGCGCGGTCAGCGGCCTGCCGGGGCAGTTCTGCAAGGGAGAGGGTGTATTGCCCCAGCGCCGTATCAAGCGCGTCCTGAAGCATATCTGCCAACATATCCAGCAGCGCATCCTCGCGGATGGTCACGCCGGGGCAGGCATCCTTGCTGATTCGGCTCTGGCTCAGACAATGGTAGAAGTACACATCGTCGGACTTCTTGCGGATGTTTCTCTGCCGGTGCAGGCTGCCGCCGCAATGGGCGCAGAACACCTTGCCTTTGAGAAGATTCGGCGTGTAGGCTTTGACCTCCCGTGCCTTGGCGCGGCTGGCGGTCTGATTGAGAATTTCCTGCACCGCCGCGAACTGTTCCCGGCTGATGATGGCCTCATGGGTGTCCCGCACCACCGTCCATTCCTCGGCATCAGCCTTGACCTGCCGGTGATCCACGGTTTTGGTCTGCCCCTGAACGAGATCTCCGGTGTAGACCTCGGAGCGGAGAATGACGCCGACCGTTCGGGTCTGCCACTTGCCGCTGCCGAGTAAATTCTCGTGGGTGATCTTACCCTGCATCTTCTTGTAGTGGCTGGGGGTGAGGATGCCAGCCTCGTTCAGCCGCACGGCAATGGTATTCAGGCCAGCGCCCTCGGAAGCCCAACGAAACATCCGCTGCACCACGACGGCGGCAACGGGGTCGATGATAAGCTGGTGGCAATCGTCCTCCGCTTTCAAATAGCCGTAGGGAGTACGCGCACCGATGAATTTGCCGTCCTTCATGGCCTGCCGCTGCTGCGCCCTGATCTTGCGCCCGATGTCCAAAGCGTAGGCTTCGTTTATCATGTTCCGCAGCGGGATGATGATACCGGAATGGGCATCTTCCGGGTTGGCGGTATCGAAGTTTTCATTGACCGCAATAAAGCGGATGCTGCGGATGCGGAAATACTGCTCGATGTAGTAGCCGGTGTCGATGGTGTTTCGCCCCAAACGGGAGAGGTCTTTCACAATGACGCAGTTGACGTGACCAGCCTCAATATCTGAGAGCATCTGCTGAAAGCCCGGACGGTGGAAGTTTGTCCCGGTCGCGCCGTTGTCAATATAGGTATCGTACACGCTGATCTCCGGGTACTGCTCCAGATAGCGGGCAATAATCATCTGCTGGGTTTCAATGGATACGCTGTGCGTGTGGGTATCCTCCACCGAAAGGCGGACGTAGATCGCGGCGCGGCAAGCGGCGTCGGCCTCTTGCACGGCTACCGCAGCCGTTTCTTTCCTGCTTTTTCTCGCCATGCTCACCCCACCTTTCTCTGTTCGTAATCTTTCTGCCGCGCTGCCAGCGCCAAAAGCTGCAACGCCTTTTTGTATTCGTCCTCATGGGTAAAGGTAATATCCAGCTCCTTCTTCCCACGGACGCGGATGCTCTGTACCATGTGAATGAGCGCCCTGCGGTCTAAGGTTTCCAGCGTGGAGAACTGCGTAAACTGTGAAATCCAGCGGTTGCGCTCACTCCGGTTTTCCAGCACCTCCGTGAGTTTTTCCTTGAGAACGCGGACGCTTTCGCGGATGTCCTCAGCCTGCTTGGTGTACTTGGCCTTATAGGAAGCGTATTCTTCCTTGGTAAGCATACCTCCCACAAGGCTCTCATAAAGCCGCGCCTTGAACTCCAGCACCTGTTCTAACCGGCGCTCGTTGTCGGTGATGTGGTCGCTGTATTCCTTGGCAAGCGCCTGATTGATGCTGGACTGGTCAATGCCGGTCAGCAGCGCCTCCAGAGAAGCAATATTACCGATATAGGCTTTCAGGCTGTCTCGCACACAGTCGATCAGGCTGCTTTCTTTCAGCATGACCGGATGGGCGCAGCCCTTTTTCTTGCCGGTGGGACAATAATAGTAGTGGTACTCCTTGCCGTTCGCACGGTTGGTCTTGCGGGTCATGCGGCTTCCGCAGCACCCGCAGATCAGGATACCGGAGAACAGATACACTGTGTCCTCGTTGGGAGAAGTCCGGGTATCCAGTCCCTTGATGCGCTGCACCAGCTCAAAATCCTGACGGGCGATCAGCGCTTCATGGGCATCCGGGACGCGCACCCACTCGGAGGCGGGGCGCTGCTCCATCTGCTTGATCTTGTAATGCGGCGTACCCTGTTTGCCCTGCACCAGCGTTCCGGTGTAGGTTTCGTCCTGCAAGATGCGGATAATGGTGGTAGCCGACCATTTGCAGTCAGCCTTGTCCGAATAGCCCTTTTTCGCGTAGGGCAGGCCGTTGTTCTTCTTGTATGCCAGTGGGGAGAGGATACCCAGCCGGTTCAGCTCCGATGCGATCTTAGAGGCGCTTGCGCCCTCCAGCCGCATACGGAAGATGTCGCAGACAACGCGGGCGGCGTAGGGGTCAGGGACGAGCAAATTCTTGTTGTCCTCGGCTTTCATGTAGCCGTACACCGGGAACGCACCGACGAAATCGCCGTTGCGCCGCTTTACGTCCAGAGAAGAACGGGTCTTGATGGAAATGTCCCGGCAGTAGGCTTCATTCATAATGTTCTTGACCGATACGGTCAGATCATCGCCGCTGTCGTGGGCGGTGTCGATGCTGTCGGTGATAGCGATGAAACGCACCCCGTAGGCCGGGAATACCCGGCGCAGATACCGGCCTGTTTCGATGTACTCGCGCCCTAAGCGGGAGAGGTCTTTTACAATGACGCAGTTGATGTTGCCATCGGTGACATCCTGCATCATTTCCTTGAACGCGGGGCGGTCAAAGATGATGCCGCTGTATCCATCGTCGATCTTTTCGGAAACGACCTCAATATCCGGGTTGTGCTCCACAAAGTTTTCAATGAGCTTGCGCTGATTGGAAACGCTGTCACTCTCGCTGGAATGATCGTCGGTGTAGGACAGGCGGATATAAGCGGTGGCTTTGAATTTAGGCATGAAAAAGCACTCCTTTCTCCCGGACTGCTCCCGCATGAAAAGAGTGGTTATCTGGCTATTAGGTTTTCATCCTTTTCCACACCGATCATAGCACTCTCTGCGGAAAAAAGCGAGGATGTCGCTCAGCGCAAAATGCCTTGCAGACATTCCTCCAACGTAACACCGTTCCCGGCGAAGCAGGCGTTTACCACGAAATCGCCGCAGCGGAAGCGGTAAGGATTTTTGATCTGGCGGATAAAGGCGACAATGCGTTCTTCCTTGGGAAGATTTTTGTCTACGGATACTTCCCGGATGTCCACCAGTTCATCCGTGTGGATTTGGGTTTCGTTTGGTGTCGGCTGCATCATGGCGATCTCCTTTCTCGGTTTGGTGGGTTTCCTCAAGGTCACATGAATGCGCTGACGGAAAGGCCGTCAGCGCATGGTATCTGACTTTGAGAGGCGGCTGCGCGGGCAGAATTGGAGCCACATAACATAATGGCGAATACCGGCGCAGCCGCTCAGCTTGTCCATTTGAGAAGATCCATCCTATTTGCCACGCGCCCCGGATAGTGGGCATGATGCAGGCCGCCCTTGGCAGGGCTGTCATAACTCCACGATACCGCTGCCTCAAAGAGCTGGCGCATACCGCAGGGTTCCCCCTCAAGTCTGTGGGAGGGCGTGAGCAAGTTTCATTATCCGCCGCGCTGTCATCGCGCCCGATTTGCCGAATCGGGTCTAAGGCTGCGTAGATCGCTCGGATGGCTTTTCCGGAATCACCTCCTTGAAGCCATCGTCGTGGCGGCGCACCTTATGCCGCTATCACGCGGGTTTTGTGCCTGCATCATGGTCTATTCAGTTTTCAACGTTCGGTGAAAGGCTTCGTGGAGAATGTCCCTTCACCTATCGCCGATTTTGGGCCACTTTTGCACCCTGTTTTCAGCAATCAGGGAAAAGTTTTTTCATTTTCTTCATCGCCGCGCCGATGCTCTTGGAAATATTCTGATGGCTGACACCCTCGGCTGCGCCAATCTCATCAACCGTCATCCCATCCACGAAATACATCCACACCCTGCGGAACTGCGTATCCGTCAGGTGCTTCCGAATCTGCGTGACCTTTCTGACGCTGCGGTGGATTGCCTCTGCCCGGTCATGCGCCTGCTCCATGCAGACATCCACGGCAGGAATGGAGGCCGCTTCCTCGGATAGCTCATCCAACGCAAGCGTGTGATTGGCATAGACGTGAGCTTCCTTTTCGGAGGCGTGATAGTCCTCGTCCGACAGGGCTTTCCATTTCAGAAATTCTTTCTCGCTGGCAAAGTCCTCGCGGGTCAGGCGGACGATGACTTCATTGGCGTCCATATAAACGATGGCATCGGGGTCTTTCTTATTCAGCGCATAGATGCTTTTTCTATTAAACATTTTGTTCCTCCGTTCAGATCCGAGTGGGTAAAAAGGTCTGAACGAAGGGCGGCGGGGAGCGGCAGCCCACGGCGAAAAAGTGCCGGGAACGACAAAAAGCGCCCACACAGGCATAAAAGCCTGCATGGGCGCTTCGGTGCGGTTCAGTATGGAAATTGTCGGCGGCTGTCGGAGGGCATAGGTATCCTACGGTGTCCGGGTATCGTCCGGCTATGCTCCCGGCGCGGCTTGTTGCCGCAGCATTAGCGGCACCTCCTGTGCTCTCCTGTCATACGCATAGGTCCCTTTCATCTGAAAAATGTTGGGACAGCAAAAACAACGGCCGCCCCGTACAGAGCAGCCGCCGTTTTCCCTATACCATACGCTGCTTTTCAGTACCGCAAGGATGGGTGTCCTGTTATCGTCGTATTCTGATTTCTTTTAGGGCATTTCAGGACTATCCACAAGGGATACGCTGAACTCCTGCGCGGTTGCCCCCTCCGGTAGCAGCTTTGCCATGACCACCAGCCGCTGATTGCCGCTGTTGGCCTTGTCATACTTCCGGCAGCAGGTGGAGAGGGTCAGAACGGTATCTTCCTCGGAGAAGGTCACGCCATCAAAGTCAAGCCAGTTTTTCCGCG
>OIQI01000691.1_pt1 | contig 8274 bp, 6 predicted proteins | sample 1585911 | NCBI WGS metagenome assembly OIQI01 (sample SAMN02675049, study PRJEB24791) | human gut metagenome, SKBSTL061 | isolation source: stool | host: Homo sapiens | place: USA
CCGCCGATCCTCAATTATCGGTAAAAGTGACGGAAATTGCTGAATAATCGGATTTTTTGCGTATCTTCACCCGAAAGAATGTAGGTCCTCCGTATTCGGACGTATATCGGTGCATCGGGTGGAAATTCGGCCTGCGAACCGGTTACTCCGATCTTTTTCGGTAATTTTTAATGCTGTGAATATGTTTTTTATCGTTCTGCTGGTCTTTTTCGGGTTACTGTTTTTGGTGGCGGAGCTCGTCCTGCTGCCGGGCGTATCGATCGGGGCGATTCTCGCGTTGGTCAGCTACGGCGGTGCCATTTATATCGCTTTCCGGGATTACGGTCCTCTGGCGGGCGGAATCGTCGTCGCCGTCGTTCTGATCCTTTCGTTCGCGGCGACCGTCGTTTCGCTGCGATCCAAAACCTGGCGCCGTTTCTCTTTGAAACAGAAGGTCGATTCCTCTGTGATGCCCGAACCGGTGCAGCAGAGTGTCCGTGTCGGAGATACGGGAATGACCGTTTCGCGCCTGGCCCCGATGGGCAAAGTGGAGATCGGCGGTAAGATTTACGAAGCCAAGTCCATGGACAGTTATATAGATCCCCGTCGGGAGGTAGAAGTCGTCGGCTTCGAAAATTTCAATATAATCGTACGCAAACACATTAAATAGATAAAAGATGGAAATCGGTATCATTGCATTAATCGTCTTCGTTTCGCTCTTTGCGATTTGGCTTATTTTTTACTTCATTCCCGTAGGCTTGTGGTTCTCGGCATTGGTGTCGGGCGTGCGGATCAGTTTGTTGCAGTTGATCCTGATGCGCTGGCGCAAGGTGCCGCCCTCGACGATCGTATCGTCGATGATCGAGAGTACGAAGGCCGGTCTGGAACTCAATCCCAACGAGCTCGAAGCCCACTATCTGGCCGGAGGCAACGTGACCAATGTGGTGCATGCGCTGGTGTCGGCCCAGAAAGCCAATATTATGCTCGATTTCAAGATGGCTACGGCGATCGATCTGGCGGGCCGCGACGTATTCGAAGCGGTACAGATGTCGGTCAATCCCAAAGTCATCAATACTCCGCCGGTAGCTGCGGTGGCCAAGGACGGTATTCAGTTGATCGCCAAGGCGCGCGTTACGGTGCGGGCCAATATCAAGCAGTTGGTCGGCGGTGCCGGTGAGGAAACGGTTCTGGCACGTGTCGGCGAAGGTATCGTTTCGTCGATCGGCTCGGCACAGTCGCACAAGATCGTGCTGGAGAATCCCGATTCGATCTCCCGCGTGGTGCTGGAGAAGGGATTGGATGCGGGAACGGCGTTCGAAATTCTTTCGATCGACATCGCCGATATAGACGTAGGTAAGAACATCGGCGCACAGTTGCAGATGGACCAGGCCGAAGCGGACAAGAACATCGCCCAGGCCAAGGCCGAGGAGCGTCGTGCTATGGCCGTAGCTCTCGAACAGGAGAACAAGGCCAAGGCGCAGGATGCCCGCGCCAAGGTGATTCTGGCCGAAGCCGAAGTGCCGCTGGCTATGGCCGAAGCGTTCCGCAGCGGAAATCTGGGCGTGATGGATTACTATAAGATGAAGAACATCATGGCGGATACTACGATGCGCGAAACGATCGCCAAACCCGATAAGAAATAGGACGACGAATCGTTGTTCGCATGAAAAACCCCGTTGAAATCTCAACGGGGTTTCTTTTATCGATATGGGCGGGAATCTATCGGAGCGTATTGTAGAATGGAGCGTCCCGTTTCGGGGCCGAAGTATGACGGGCCAAGCCGTACAGCGTGCCGGTGGACTCTATATTTATTCGAATGGAACGGCAGGCCGGTCAGTGGGTTTCGATTTTTGCACTGGCAACGCTTCGGGGGAGCGTTTCTCCGTCGGGGGTTCCCTCCAGCGCGTCTTGCCATTTGACGGCGGCATGCGCACCGTCGCAATAGGGCTTGTTGCGGGAGTGTCCGCAGCGGCAGAGCACTACCCTGTTCCGAACTTCGAAGGTTCGGCCGTCTTCGCGTTGGATGTGGATCCCGCCGCGTACCCAGAGTCCTCCGCTGGCGCCGATCGCCGGGTCTTCGATCAATCCCAGGCTGGGTTCGAAGATGAATTCGTAGGGTTTTCCCGTGCGGTTGTCCCAGGCGGTCAGGCGGGCGCTCGGACACATCGAAGCTTCGCGGACGGCCAGCTTGCGGGACTGCGAATCGCCGGATGCGGCCGTCAGGTCCCAGACACCCCCGTAAGGATGGCAGAAACGGGCGAAAACACAGTATTTTTCGTTGTCGTTCAATGTCACCCGCTGTCCCTCGGTGATCTCTACTTCGTCCGTAATCCGGTCTTCTCCGGAGGTGATCGCCGAATCCCATTCCCCCTTGAGGTGCGAGCCGTCGCAATAGGGTTTGCTGCGGGATAAACCGCAACGGCACAATGCCGTTGGTTCTTTTTCTGTCGAAAAATGCCGCCCTTCCTGAAAATACCAACTCTCGCCCTCGGAGTCGGGCATGATGAATTGCATGGCCAGCGGCGGGTTTCCGGTGACGAGGTACGGACCCTTTTCGGTGACGGTAATGGCTATTTGGTTCCCTTCGGAAGATGATTCGTGGGGCGATGCTGTCTTTTTTGCCATATCGGATGCGTATTTTTAAGTCGATTTGTTACGTTACCTTTGCAAGAATTGTTCCTAACGGAATTTCTGTTGTCGGAAGAATCGGAAATTAGCTGTTTTAGTAAAAATGTCGAGGTTAATTTTGCGAAAATAAGGCCATGTTCCGACAGGACCTGTTTGTTCTGTATGTGGTTTGTACTATCTTTGCCGAAGATGGGGTGCGGTTCGGCGATTTTTGCGTACAAGTCTGCACGATTACTCTCGCCTTTCCGTATCTTTGTAACGTTTAGCAAAATTGGATTTTGAACATGAAAAAACTTGTGTGCCGCTTTTTATGCCTGGGAATCGTCCTGGCCGTTTCGATGAATCTCGTCGGTTGCAGCGACGACGACGGACCGGTGGGAACCCTCTATTTCCCTCGTGATGTTTGTATGGTCGATAAGCCCGGGGGAACGGCTTCGGTAGAATTTACGGCTGTGAATATCGTGAAGCTGAACATTACCGATACGCCTGAAGGCTGGACGGTGACCGCCGATTTGCAGACGAGCCGGATGACCGTGACGGCCCCCGCAAGTGATGACTCCAATGCCGAAACGGGAGGAGTCCTGACGTTGGTCGGTTACGATACCGACGGAAAGGCCGTTTCCGCCGATTTGAGGGTCGGAATCGGGCGGACCGTCGATCTGACGGGGCAGACGGCTAACTGTTATATCGCCAACTATGCCAATGCCTACTATACTTTCGACGGTACCGTAAAGGGAAACGGCGAAAAGATTCCTACGGCTCGGGTAGAACTTATGTGGGGAAGCACGTCGCATATGATCGAGAACCTGACACTCGACGACGGTCGGGTTTCGTTCTTCGTCGCGGCGGATAAGAAAGGTGAGTTTATCGAAGGAAACGCATTGATCGCAGCTTTCGATGCCCAGGATAAGGTGGTTTGGAGTTGGCATGTGTGGGTTACGCAGTACGATCCTTCGGCGGAGTCGGTTACTTCGGCTGCCGGAGATGTTTTCATGACCCGTAATCTGGGTGCCGGAGCCGGCGGCAATGCCACGGAGGACGACATATATCTCTCCTACGGACTTTATTACCAGTGGGGACGTCCGACCCCGATGATCGGGCCGGCGTATTATAACTGTGCATTTGCGGAGGATCATAAGATGTATAATATCAACGGGCGTCTTACTTATCTTGACTATGTGGAATCCACCCCCGAAACGGGCACGATGGAGTATGCCATAGCCTATCCGATGAGTTTTATTCTGGGAGTCGAGGAGTCCGGTTACGATTGGCTCTATTCCGACCATGACAACGAGTTGTGGGGGGCGGTCAAGACCGTTTACGATCCCTGTCCTAAGGGATGGAAGGTTCCGGACAAGGATGTTTATGCCGATTTTATGATCGGCGACGATCATGACCAGGAGCAAACGGAGGCGTTGCGCGAGGCTTACGGCTGGAACCTGACCGACGGAACGATGACTTCATTTTTTCTCGGAGGCGGGCGTCGCCCTTATCTGACGGGGCTTATCCAGAATGTAAACAGCAATGCGGACGCGCAACCGTGGATCGGTTGTTATTGGACAAGCGGTTTGGGAACCGACGAATTGAGCGCTTCGGGCCTCTATTTTTCGCTCGATACGGACGATGCTGCTTCGAGTGAATTTGTTCCGGCACGGAACTATCAACGAGCCAATGGTTTGCAGGTTCGTTGCGTAAGGGAATAATATCTTTTTTTCGAATCAATATACCTTATTTTCGCCGGAGTTTTCGCTCCGGCGATTTTTTGGTATAACAGTTGTTCCTCTTTTCGGAAGAATTTTTATTTATCTGCAAACATGAGAGTACAAACCGGTAAAGGAACCATTCCATGGATGACCGTGTTGGCGGTCTGGTCGGTATCGGCCGTCGTTTCGCTGCCCGGACTTGCCATCTCCCCTATTCTCGGCGACTTGAACAAGGTCTTTCCGCATGCGACCGATCTGGAGATACAGATGCTTACTTCGTTGCCTTCGGTGTTGATTATTCCTTTTATGCTGCTGGCAGGCCGTTTGTCTGTAACCGGGAATAAGTTCAAGCTGCTTGTGGTCGGGCTTACGGTCTTTTTCCTGAGTGGCTTCGCCTGTCTTTTCATTAACCAAATGTGGCTTCTGATTCTGGTAAGTTGTCTTACGGGTATCGGTGCCGGTATTATCATTCCTTTATCGACGGGATATATCGTGGACTATTTTACGGGGGATTATCGTGTCCGGCAGTTGGGCTACAGTTCGTCGATCAATAACCTTACGTTGGTGCTGGCCACTGTGTTGGCGAGCTACCTGGCCAATGTCGATTGGCACCTGCCCTTCCTGGTATATACGTTGCCGGCGATTCCGCTGATCCTTTCAATCTTCATCCGCCGAACTCCCGCCGCCCCGGAACCTGTCGGGAGCGATGAGCTGAAGCACAAGAAGATCGACTGGCCGAAGCTGGCTGCGGTCATGGGATTTTATTTTCTGGCGACTTTCCTGGCATTGGCTATCACCTTCTACATTTCATTCCTGGTGGATCCGCACGGCAACCAAAATTCCTTCTCGGGGCTTTTGGTGTCCTTGTTTTTCCTGGCTATCATGTTGCCCGGCTTTTTCCTTTCCCCGATCATCCGGCGTCTGCGCGGCAGCGTCAATCTGGTTTCGTTGATTATGATCTGTGCGGGATTGCTCTTTATCGGACTCTTCAAGGCGCATTTCTGGTTGATTGCGGGATGTACTCTCGTGGGACTCGGATACGGCATTATTCAACCGATTATTTACGACAAGGCGGCTGTGGCTGCTCCACCGCAATCGGCGACGCTGGCTCTTTCGATCGTGATGTCGGTGAATTACCTGGCCATCGTTCTCTGTCCGTTTATCATCGATCTGTTGCGAAATATTCTGCACATGCAGGGCGAGCGATTCCCGTTTATTTTGAATGCGGTATTGGCCTTTGTTGCGGTCTTGCTCACCTGGCGGTACAGAAATAGCTATGCCTTCGGGTTGGATAGGTCTTATTACCAGAGCGATAAATAGCAGAAGGAAGCCGCTCAAAAAAGCGGCTTCCTTCCGTGTTGCCGGTGGTCTTTCCTGGGGACCCTATGTTGCCGGGCGTTGCCGCTTTGCCGGAAACGTCCGGTCGTTTTATGCTCTGTGCCGGTCCGCAATTCTTTTTTGTGCCGTTTATTCCCCGGACGTGGCATTCTTCACGCAACGTACCGGCATGCCCGAGCGACAGTCGATGTCGATTATGTTTACCTGGTTGCTTTTCGAGAAAAGCAGGTATTGGTAGTTCAGATCCTCCGGAGTATAGACCGAACTTTCGGTGCTCGTACAGAGCAGGTAACCTTTGGAGAAATTCCCGGACATCAACGATCCGATGTATTTCCCGCTCGGATCGCGTGTCCCGGCATAGGTGAAGAAGGAGCTGCCGAGTTCACTGTTCACGGCGATAAGCGATTCCAGATCCGCCCGGGTCGGAAGGTGCCATCCTTCCGGACAAATGCCTTGCACGCCCTCGATATTGCGGAAGTTATCCGCAGTAACAGGTTCCCCTACGGCCGTAGCCAGATCGTAGAGCAAACCCTGCCGTTGGATGTATTCCGTGTCGCTGGATGCGGTAAAGGAGGTCGTACATGGGTACCAGATGCCGTTTTCGTCGGACGGGGACGAGGAAACGCGTTTGCCTTCGGGAATGTAGCGCAGGTTTTCCGCCATCCAGGTCGTACCGTTGCTGAGTTGCCGGATGCGGTACTTGACGCCTGCGTACTCCAGCAGGTCGGAATCTTCCGGCAGGTCGTCTTCGACCGGAGCGATCGCTCCTCCGTCCTCCCAGCCTTTGACGGCGCCGCTGATGGAGGCGTGGATTTTGTTCGTATTGCTGATTACCGCCTCGATCGCATATTCCGCGCCGGATTGCAGGTCGGTCGCCTGGAATGTTTTGATGTGCCGGTTACCGTCGGAAGTTTGGATTTCGAGTTCGAGTGCCGCCCGTTGCGGTACGAGAATGGCTTCATACCGTCCTGCGGTCACCGTTGAAAAGGGATAGATATCCGTTTCCGCCGAAGAAGCATCGACCTGGACGCTTTTTGTCGAAAGATCGACGGTAGCCGTGCAGCGGCTGCCCTTCAGGGTGACTTCCTGGATCGTATTGGCGGAGTTGTTCGTAATGTCGATCACGATTTTGGTGAGCAGGTGGGTGAATACCATATTCACGGCCGTTTGGCTCGGTACGACGTCCGTCGCCGTCGCTGCCAGCAGGTCCGAGGCTTCGTGATCGGCGGCGAGCTTCTGGTCGGCACGAACGGTGAAGCTCGCCGGAGCTCCTTCCGCCAGGTAGGGATAGTAAGCCGTGAGATTCGATTTTTCACTCGAATCGTCGTACCAGAACAGGTCGTCCGAAACGAAGACCGTACCGTCGAAACGCAGAGGCGTATTTTCACAGTAGTTGGCACCGGATTTGACGATCGTGAGTCCGATGCGGTCCCCGGTGTCGAAATTGAGCCCTGTAACACGGGAGATGCTCGGAGCGATTCGGATGCGGGATTGTACGGGGCCTTCGACAGAGTCGTTCTTGCTGCTGCATCCTGTCAGCAATGCGAGGCCGGATAGGATCAGGAAGAATTGTTTCATAGCGTTTTCGGGTTAATTGTTTTTTGTAAGAAGTACATACAAAAGTATAAAAAATAATATATTTCGTTCAATTTATGGAACGATAAAGTCTGTTTTTGCGGTGAATTGGGTGCTTGTGATGCAATAAGCTCGTTCTTTTGCCGGTCTTGTCCGCAAAGGGAATGTCCGGAGGTGTAATTGTACGAAACAGAGAAGCCCTTCCGTCGATGACGGAAGGGCTTCTCTGTTGTTTTTTGCGGTTACATCCGCAGCGAAATGCCTCCTACGCAGTTCATGTCCTCTTTGAGCGGACACCAGGAGAGATGGGTGAAGAGTCCGATTCGGAAGGAACCCATGCTTTTGACCGCCCACAGTTTTCCGGCGTTTATGAAGACGTTTTTCACGGCAAAACCTTTGGCTCCGCCTTCTCCTGCCGTTTTCCAGGGCGCGGCTCCTACGCCCGTTTTCAGGTCGATGGTTTTGACCGTAAAGGGATAGGCTACCTCGACGTATGAGGAGTAGCACCGCCGCCCCCGGGTATCGACATCCCGCGCTCCGAAAAGGATCGTGTACCAGGAGAGCGTGATGGGGACTTTGCGCGATACCTGCCATTCGATGCCGGCTTCGATGCGGTGCGGGGAGTCGGCGCCGAAATGGAAGTAGTTGCGGCTGATCTGCGGATTCCGGTCCGAGGCCGAACCTTCGTCGTAAAGGTCTTTGAGGTGGAAGGTGATGTTTTTGAGCCGGTAGCTGAGCATCAGGTCCGCCTCTTTGTATGAACTCGACGTGAAATCGACCGATCCCCAGGCCGCTATCGTAAAGTTTCCTATGCCGAGCGTCAGTCCCGGTTGCAGACTGGGGCCCGCTTCGTAAACACCGCGCCAGATATAACTGCTGACCAGATCCATCTCGACCTGAAGCGTTACGCCCGGTCTTTTTCCCTCGGGAAGTGCGGTTTCTTCCGCCTTTGCCCGAAGTGCGGACAACAGAAGACAGGGGATAAGGAGTAGGAACATCATGCGGTTGGGTCCCGCGTGGCGTGAGAGGTTTCTCATATCGGAAATAGGGT
>OIQI01000692.1_pt1 | contig 8267 bp, 7 predicted proteins | sample 1585911 | NCBI WGS metagenome assembly OIQI01 (sample SAMN02675049, study PRJEB24791) | human gut metagenome, SKBSTL061 | isolation source: stool | host: Homo sapiens | place: USA
CGGCTTCATCTATGTGGACAAGGACAACGCCGGCAACGGCACCCTTGCCCGCAGCCGGAAGGACAGTTTTTACTGGTACAAAAAGGTCATTGCTTCGGACGGCGAGGACTTGGCTTGAGCCAACGCCCCGGCACTGTTTGCGGAACAGCAGCGCCGGGGCATCCATGTGTGAGGACGAACCGATAACGGAGAAAATTTATGACACCACAAATCATTGCACACCGCGGTGCTTCCTATCTTGCACCGGAAAATACCCTGATCGCCTTTAAAAAAGCCATGGAGCTGGGCGCGGACGGTGTGGAGATGGACGTACAGCAGACCAGCGATGCCGGGCTTGTGATCCACCATGACTATATGATCGATCTGCACACGGATATTTCCGGTAAGATCTACGATATGACCATGGGCGATCTAAAGACGCTGGATTTCGGCAGCTGGAAGGATGTACTGTTCAAGGACGAGAAGATCGCTACCCTGCAGGAGGCCATGGAGCTGTGCAGGCAGATGCCGGGGTGCACCGTGCATCTGGAGCTGAAATCCACCATGGACAACGACCCGGACTTTGTGCCCCGGGTGCTGGAGGTACTGCAGCAGACCGAGATGGTGGAACAGGTGATCCTTGTCTCCTTCAACCACGCGCTGCTGCGGCAGGCAAAGCAGCTGCTGCCGGAACTGCGGGTAGGCGCGCTGGTATACGGCGAGCTGGAAAGCCTGCTGCTGCCGCCGCCCATCATCTGGAAGGATCTGGGGCTGACCAACGGCATGGACGAAATGGAAGCCATGGATACCGCCCTGCCGGAGAGCGCAGCAGATGAGGAAAACTGCAGCTGGATGACCCGCTGGATGAGCGACAAGGTAAGTATGCTGCGGGCAAGCTTTCCCGGCGAGAGCCTGAACGAGATCTACAAGAACTTGATGGCGCAGCGGGATCTGCCCGCCTATATCCGCAGTCTGGACTTTGTGCCGGAGTGGGTCAGCTGCGAGTACCACACTGCCTACAAAAACGCCGGTTTCATTGACGAACTGCACGAGATGGGTATCAAGGTGTCTCTGTGGACGGTGGATATGGAAGATACCGTCCGCAGTCTGCTGCGCACCAGCGCCGATGCCTACATCACCAACCGTCCCGACCGTGTGCGGGAATGGATGGAAAAGGAGCAGGCAGCAACGGCTGCCGGCAAATAATGTCAAGCAAAAAACACCGTCGTGCCTGCGGGCACGACGGTGTTTTTTGTGTAATGCGCCGTTATTGCTGCTGCACCAGCTCGATGAACACGTTCATCTGCGGGGTCACCCATTTATCCCGGTGGTAGAACAGCTGCCGGTGCATCATGACGGTGCAGTCCGGCACGTTCAGCCGCGCCAGACGCCCCTCGGCCAGTGCGCTGCGCACGATATACTCCGGCAAAAAGGAAAGCCCCATGCCCTGCTCCACCATCTGGCACAGCAGCGCGGCGCTGCCCAGTTCCAGATAGGGCTGCAGGGCCGCACAGGGGTTGTCCGGCCCCGGGTGGGGGTCCAGTGCCATCTGCAGCACCCAGTGCATCAGGGTGCCGCTCTGGTCGGCGGAAAGCTCGGCCCGGCGGCGGGGCCTGAGCCCCAGCACATACTGCAAAAAGTAGCCGTAGCGGCAGGTATAATATTTTTCCAGCTGACTGGGCGAAATGCGCAGCTTCCGCCCCAGCAGCGCTTCCAGCGCAGGCAGGTCATGCACCTGCCGGGGGGCCGTGTCGGCCATCCGGCGCAGCAGGGCAAGGCCCTGCGGCTCGGTCTCGCCGGGGGTGTGCAGGGCTTCTGTCAGGCTGGCACGCTCGGTCTCCGTCAGGGGCCAGCCGCCGCCCAGACAGTCCAGCCCATCTGCGGGAGTGGCCGCAAGGTCCGTCAGTTCCAGCTCCGGGGCAGCTGGGGCCAGCGCTTCCACGAGGGGTTCCAGCGCAGCGCAGAGGGTCTGCCCCTGCCCCTTGGGCCAGCTGAGCCACAGCCCCTTTGCCGGGGCGGTGAGGGCTTTGTAAAAACAGACCTGCTCACGCACCACCCGGTTCTCAAAGCAATCCGGCAGGTCGATTTGTTTTGCCATCAGCAGATCGCGGTCGGCATGGGTCAGCAGGCCGCTTTCTGCGGGAGTACAGGGAAATTCCCCCTCCGCAAGCCCCAGCACAAATACATAATCCGGCGCATCCAGACGCATTTTGCCGGCGCTTGCCAGCACCACTGCGTCCAAGGTCTGCGGGATGTGCCCAAGGTCGGAGGAGCGCAGCAGCAGGCTGAAAAGATCCTCGTACTCCGGCACGGTGATGCCCTGACTGCCCAGCAGCCGCGCCATCTCGTCCAGCAGCTGCATCACCACGTTCCACTCGCGGGCGGCTTCCTCCGCCGCCGGGATGCCCCGGCCCGCGCGGATGGCCTTTACCTGAGCAGCCTGCTGTTCCTCAGCCCCCAGCGTTTTCAGGCAGAAATACACCGCCCGGCTGATGGCCTCGGCATTGACCTCGCGCACCTTGGCCCGGAATGCATCCACCGCCCCCACGAGCAGGGCACGGGCATGTTCTGCCCGCTCCTGGTTGCGGAGGTCCTCTTCGGTCAGCTCCTGCTCCCCAAAGCCCTTGGGGCTGCGCTCGAACTTCTCCCGCCAGGCCGCCGCCGTAGGGGCCCAGGTGTAGGCATAGTTTTCCAGCGCGCAGACCTGCTCCTCGCTCAGGGCACACAGGCCGGTCTTGGCAAGGGTGGTCAGGTTCTCGGTCAGGTCGGCTCCCCGGGCGATCTCCAGCAGGGCCCGCACCGCCGTGGCCGGGGCGCTGAATTCCGGTGTGGTGGGTTCATCGCAGTACAGGGGGATCTCCGCCATCCGGAACTCATACCGGACTGCGGCACGATACTTGGCGATATCGCGGCAGACCACAGCGATCTTTCCGCACCGCACGCCCTGCCGCATCAGCCGCCGGATGGCACCGGCAGCGGCACGGGCCTCCTCCTCCCGGCTGGGCGCGGCAAAAAGCCGCACCTCGCCCGCCGGGGCATCCGCGGTGCAGCTGCCGGTTTCCAGCAGCTCTGCCACTGCGGCAAGGCCCGGGGCGTTCCGGTGGCGCAGATCCTTGCGCAAAAGCTGCGGAACGGCCACCTCCGCCCCATTTTTCCGGGCCAGCTGGCGCAGCTGTGCCGCCACCTGCTTGGCCCCGGAGAACAGGCTCAGGTCACCGGGCAGCAGGGGGGCACCATCATCGCAGAGGGCCACCGTCACGCTGGGCAGCGCCGCCAGCATGGCCCCCAGCAGCCGCTTTTTGGGGGCGTTGAAGGTATCGAACTCATCAATGAACACCGCCCGGTCCCGCAGAAACTCCGGCAGGCTGTGCCGGGCCAGCGCTTCCTCCAGCCGGGCTCCGGCCAGCTCCAGCCGGTCAGAGGGGTCCATGCCGCTGCGGGCCAGCAGGGTCTCGTAGCCCTGAAAGATGAGGGCCAGCTCACTGAGCTTACCGCTCTCGGCTCCGCAGGCACCGGCCAGCTGTGCCAGCTGCCGGCCAGAAAGGCCCGCGCTCTTCAGCTCGTCGATGGTCTGAGCCGCCATCTGGCAAAAGGCCGCACTGCGCCGGTGGCGGTGATAATAGTGGACATTGTCCTGCAGCTCCTCCAGCGCCCGGCGCACCAGCACGGCACGGCCTGCGTCAGAGAGGGTCTGCACCGCCGCGCCGCCCTCGGTGGAAAGGATCTTTTCTGCCAGACTGGTAAAAGAAAAACTCTCCACCATGCCGGACAGGGCATCCCCCAGTTCACGGTAGATGCGGCCCTCGGTGCTGGAAGTGAATTGTTCCGGCACCAGCAGGATGCTTTTTTCCCCTTTTTCGGCCCGGGTGCGGATGCGCTGGTACAACAGCGTTGTTTTTCCGCTGCCGGAGCCGCCCAGAAGTAGCTGTAACATTGTTTTCTCACTTTCTCTGCATCTCAGCCCAAGCCACCGAACTGACCCAATATGCCAAGGGCTCCCCTACTAGGGGAGCTGGCGAGCCAAAGGCGAGACTGAGAGGTTTAATCACTTTATTTTACCGCAAAATTGAAGAAAAATCTATTCTGTGGTAAACTGAGGAAAAACAGCAAAACAGGAGGGGCACTTCCCCATGAAGATTCTAGCAGTTGATTACGGTGCCAGCCGCACGGGGCTTGCGGTCTGCGACCCCACCGAGTTCCTGACCACGCCCATCACCCCCCAGATCACCCTGAAGGCCCGGCCCAAGGTAGCCGCCGAGGTCTGCCGCATTGCCCAGGAGCAGAAGGCAGAGCTCATTGTGGTGGGCCTGCCGCTCAACATGGACGGCACCGAGGGCGAGCGCGCCGAGAAGAGCCGCAAGCTGGGCAAGACTTTGCAGATCTGGAGCGGCCTGCCCGTGCGGATGTGGGACGAGCGGCAGTCCACCTGTGAAGCCGCCGATATCCTGGACGAGGTGGGGACTTTTGGTGCCCACCGCAAGGCCATTCTGGATTCCGTCAGCGCCACGGTCATTCTGGAAGATTACCTCGCCTGGCGCAAGGAGCACCCCGGCGAAATTTGAACCGGAAGCAAAAAGAGACGCTTTTCAGCGCCTCTTTTTCGTTTATATGGGTAGTGTCACGGTAAAGCAGCTGCCCTGCCCGAGGGCACTGTTCACCTGAATACTGCCGCCGTGGAGCTCCAGCACCTTTTTCACCATGGCAAGGCCCAGACCGTTGCCCTGGGTGGTGTGGCTGGTGTCGCCCTGATAGAACTGTTCAAAGATGTGCGCCTGCGTGTCGGCGCGCATCCCCTCGCCCTGATCGGTCACCGAGATCATCAGGGCGCTTTTTTCTTTGCGCAGGTTCACGGCCACGGTGCCGCCCTCAGGGCTGAACTTGGCGGCGTTGTCCAGCAGATTGAGCCAGACTTCTTTCAGCAGCCCCTCGCTGCCGGTGTACTCTGCCGGGGCAAGATCGGCATCAAAATCCAGCTCCTTCTGCCGCCACTTCTGCTGGGTCACCAGCACGCTCTGGCGCAGCTGTTCATCCAGCGGGAAGGCTGCTTTGTCGGTCAGGATCGTCTGGCTCTCCACCCGGTTCAGGGTCAGAATATTCGTTGCCAGGTCGGCCAGCCGCCTGCTCTCGTCCCGGATGATGGTCAGGTATTCCTTCTGATCCTCGGGCGGCAGCTGCTCTTCCAGCAGCAGGTCGGCAAAACCGCTGATACTGACGATGGGCGTTTTGAACTCGTGGGAGAAGTTGTTGATAAAATCCTTCCGCAGGATCTCAGTGCCGCCCAACTCCTCCGCTGCCTTGTTGAAGCTCTGCTCAAACTCGACCATCTCCCGGGGCACATAGCCGTGTTCCGCGTGATTTACACGCACGGTAAAGTCCCCATTTGCCAATTTTTTCATAGCCTCAATGTTCCGCTGCAATGGGTGGATAAAAACCATCCGTATCATCACCACCATGCTCACAGCGATCAGGATGCAGACGGTATAGACAAAGGCCAGTGCACCACCGAGCTCGACCTGTCCATCGTGATAGAGAAATCCCTCGTCCACACCGGCCAGGACCAGCACGGTGCAGACGGCCAGCAGCAGAAAGACCATGAAAAAGAGGTTCAGGATCAGAAGCATGGTCAGGTTCAAGGTCTCCATGCCGCTGCGCAGACGGTTGAATGCGTTTTTCATTGGGTCACACTTTCTTCACGGCCCGGTAGCCAAGGCCACGGACGGTCTGGATCTCGAACTCCGGCCAATCATAAAAACGGTTGCGCAGACGGTTGATGTGGACATTCACGGTCTTGTCGTCGCTCTCGCTGTCGATGCCCCAGATCTCGTCCAGCAATTCCATCCGGGTAAAGGTGCGTTCCGGGTAGGCCAGCAGCTTGTACAGCAGTTCAAACTCCTTGGGCGGCAGGGTCTGCACCTCCATCCCCCGCCGCACGGTGCGGCTGTCCATATCCACCACCACATCCCCCACCGTGATCTTATGCTCATCCACGATGCGTGCCCGGCGGAGCAGGGCCTTGATGCGGAGCAGCAGCTCGGTCTTATCCGGCGGTTTGGTCATGTAGTCATCCGTGCCCACCAGAAAACCGGTGTGCTTGTCCTCGGGCAGGGCCTTGGCCGTCAGCATCAGGATGGGCATCATGCTGCCGCCGTCCCGGATGGCCTGGGTCAGGGCAAAGCCATCCATTTTAGGCATCATCACATCGCACAGCAGCAGGTCAATGTGCTGGTGGTCGATGATGTCCAGCGCCGCTTCGCCGTTGAAGGCCGGGATCGCTTCATAGCCGTTGATCTTTAAAATGGCGCAGAGCAGCTTGTTGGTGCTCACGTCATCTTCCGCAACCAGAATTTTCAGCATGGCGTTCTCCTCACTTTCTATGGTATGGCTCTATTATACACCCAAAGATAAACAAAAGATAAACAGAAATATTCACCTTGCGTTTACCTTGGTCGGGTATCCTTTAGCCATCGCAAGGGAGCACGGAGCTCCACAACAGAACAAACAACAAACATTCAAACATAAAACGGAGGATACTTACCATGATGAACCGCAAGAACATGACCGCTTCCACCCTGGACGAGACTGCGCTGGATACTTACTACACCCTGACTGAGGGCGGTGCAAACTACGGCATCGGTCTGGCACTCGCTGCCACTCTGAACAGCCTCAAAAACCGGAACACCTCTTCTCCCGTCCGTATCGACGAGGACACGATGGATGCCTATCTGGCTGTCTCTGAGGGGTTCGACAGCATGGGTCTGGGTCTGGCCGCAATGCTGTAAACCGTATCGTACACTTTGAGAGAAAAGCGGGAGGAAATGAATATGAACATCAACACCACTTATCTGCTGACCGGCGCGGCCGGTTTTCTGGGCATCAACATCTGCACGCAGCTGATCGAACGGGGGGAGCACATCCGGGCCTTCGTCCTCAAGGGGGATCCTGCCCGCAAGTATCTGCCCGCTGAGGTCGAGGTTTTTGAGGGCGATCTGTGCAGCGCCGAGGACTGCGAAGCCTTCTTCAACATCCCCGAGGGCAGCCAGAGCGTCTGCATCCACTGTGCCAGCATGGTCACCATCGACCCGGAATACAGCGAGAAGCTGATCGCCGTCAATGTGGGCGGCACCGAGAATATGCTGGCCGCCGCCAAGCACCACCCGGAGTGCAGAAAGTTCGTGTACGTTTCCTCCACCGGTGCTATTCCTGAGCTGCCCGCTGGGCAGCCCATCCGGGAAGTGAATCAGTTCGTCCCCTATGAAGAGGAAAAGGTGGTAGGCTGGTACAGCCGCAGCAAGGCCATGGCCACCCAGAAGGTACTGGATGCCGCCCACGCGGGCCTGAACGCCTGCGTTGTCCACCCCAGCGGCATCATCGGCCCCAACGACCCGGCCATCGGCCAGACCACCCGCACCCTGACCCAGATCCTGAACGGCGAAATGCCCATCGGCATGGCGGGCAGCTTCAATATGGTGGATGTCCGGGATCTGGCAGCAGGCACCATTGCCGCCGCCGACAAGGGCCGCAAGGGTGAATGCTACATCCTGAGCAATGATGAAGTCACCCTGAAGGAAATGTGCCGGATGCTTAAAGAGGATACCGGCTGCAAGGGCTGCAAGTTCTACCTTCCCCTTTCCTTCGCCCACCTTGCCGCAAAACAGATGGAAAAGTCGGCCGCAAAAAAGGGCACAAAGCCCGTGCTGACCGAATTTGCGGTCTACAACCTGGAGCGCAATAACACCTTTGACTGCTCCAAGGCCAAGAACGAGCTGGGCTTTACACCCCGTCCCTACGCCGAAACACTCCACGACACCGCCGCCTGGCTCAAGGCCACCGGCAAGATCCACTGAGGAGGTACACCATGAAACCTGTCTGTGTCATTACCGGCGGCGGCAGCGGCATGGGCCGCGCCACGGCCAAGCTGGTCTGTGAAGCCGGATATCATGTGATTTTGGTAGGCCGCACTGCCGCAAAACTGGAAAGCGCCGTGGCCGAGCTGACCGAAGCCGGACACGAAGCCGAAGCCTTTGCCTGTGACCTCTCTGACCGTTCCAGCTGCGAAAAGCTGGCACGGCACGCCGTGGAATGTGGGCAGGTGAAAGCCCTGCTCCACATTGCTGGCATGAGTCCCCACATGGGCAGCCCGGAAGCCATCCTGCGCGCCAACGCGCTGGGCACAGTCAACATCAATGATGCCTTTTACCCGCTCATGGCCCCGGGCGGCTGTGTCATCGATACTTCCAGCATGAGTGCCTATCTGGCCCCCTCCTTCATCATGCCAAAGCGGGTCTATC